>Ga0115026_10000204_pt1 | contig 14134 bp, 15 predicted proteins | sample Mud_0915_D1_FD_83878 | JGI IMG/M metagenome (GOLD analysis project Ga0115026, IMG submission 83878) | Wetland microbial communities from Old Woman Creek Reserve in Ohio, USA - Mud_0915_D1 | ecosystem: Environmental > Aquatic > Freshwater > Wetlands > Sediment ...
ATCCAATCACACGAGGCAGTTTACATCGGGGACAGCCCCAACGAAGATATTAAAGGCGCCAAACAAGCAGGACTAAAAACAGTCTTCGTTCCCTCACAGTTTAACAGTCTAAAAGATCTAAAGGAGAGCAAACAAGAACCCGACTACATAGTAGAAGACTTGTTAACCATTTCTGAAAAACTTAATGAAATTATATCAACCTAAAACTAAATTCAGCTTAAACTTGACCAACTTACAAAAGATTGAGAAACTTCTGCATTTTAGAAAAAATTCAAACTCCTAAGTACAATTTTAAGAGCTACCAATTACCCAATTCAAAGTTACAAAGCGCTAACAAGTTTTTTATACACCCTCATCTCAAAGAGTGACCAAACAAAAAGGGAGAAAAAAATTGCGCCCACAAAATCAAGTCCAAAATCAGCCAACAGCTGCATACTGGCTTTCAATGATCGGCGGCATATTCGGTTTACTGGGATCAATAGCCTTCTTTGCGTTTGGAGCAATAACTTACTCTGCTTACAACAATTTGTTAGGCTATTATGATTATTATGCTGTCCCATTTTTTGGTTGGGGGTGGTCGCTACTTTTCGGATTGGGTGTATGGATACTAATCGCATCCATACTAATCATTATTTTCGCAAGCAAACTTAAAGCCAACCCGCTGGAACATACGAAATGGGGAATACTTATTCTGGTATTTTCCATAATAGGTCTGGGAGGAGGAATTTTAGCGTTAATCGGCGGAATATTGGCGCTTGTCTACACGCCCATACTCGTAGGAACACCACAACAGTATAATCTACCGCCACAAACGTATGTTCCTCCGCTTCAACGGGCAGCTACAATCGCTTGCCCACAATGCGGAAGAATTGTTGATGCGAATCAAAGATTCTGCCCTAACTGCGGCAAACAACTAAACTAACCAGAAAGCTAGTTTCTTTTTGGCACCAATTTTTACCTCTCTATATCTCAAAAAAGAGGAGATTAGATTTTTTTGATGTTAGTGGCTGTCTCTAAAGCAACAACACCAGGTAATTTCTTTCCCATCAAAAACTCGATGAGGGCACCGCCTGCAGTGCTAATGTAACCAATCTTCTTGCTTAAGCTGTATTCATTGATCGCGGCTATGGTGTTTCCGCCACCTGCAAGGCTGAAAGCTTTACTGTCCGCAATGGCTTCAAAGACTTTTTTAGTACCGTAATTGAATTCTTTGTTCTCGTATACGCCCATAGGACCGCTTACAACGATAGATTTCGCAGAAGCAATAATTTTCGAGTATGCGTCAACAGTCTTAGCTCCAATGTCTAAGAGCGAGTTTTCAGTTGGCAACCCGCTAATTTTTATTTCTTGACGTTTCCCCCCAACATCCATTGCCACATCTATTGGAACCATAACTTTGTCGCCGAACTGATCTTCGAGGGCTTTGATACCCGGAATCAAACCTGTCAACTCTTTCTTTTCTAAGAAAGCCATGTTCCTTTTGCCAATGTCGACTCCTTTTGCTGCCAAAAACAATTGTCCAGTCACGCCACCAGTAAGAACATAGTCGGCTATACCATTCCCCAAAACATACTTGCTGATCTCAAGCGAATCATCAGCTTTTGCACCACCCATCACATAAACACAGGGCTTTTCAGGCTTCTCAAGAGCCTTGTTCAATGAAGTCAGTTCACGCTCCATGATTCTGCCTGCAGCTGATGGCAAAACAGCTGTGAAACCAACCATACTGACATGTCCGCGGTGGGCTGCAGCAAAAGCGTCATTAACAAACAGGTCAGCTAAGGGAGCAAGGTTCTGGACAAGGTCTGTCTTACTTGCATCTTCAAGGCTCAAGCTCTTGGTTTCTTTATCCCAACTACGCACGTTTTCTAGAACCAGGATTTCCCCGCCTTGTAGGCTTCTTATTGCAGCTTTCGCTTTATCTCCGAACAAGTCGTCAACGTACTTAACTGGGCACTTGAGAATTTTTCCAAGAATACCGGCGTGTTCTTTCAGTGTGGTGTAATCAGGGTCTCCTTTACGCCCTTGATGCGCAAGGACAACGGTCTTGGCGCCTTTCTCCGCGAGGTCTTTAAGGGTTGACTCAGCATGCGCTCTTATTCGAACATCACTGTTAACTTTCATTGTTTGGGGATCTATTTCTGAGTTGAAATCTACTCTGACGAGAACAACTTTGTTCTTCACTTTAAAATCGCTTAGAGTTTTGTACTTTGCCATGCATAATGCACCTTAAATGCTACATTGAAAAAGAAAGAAGGATTGATTTAAGCTTGTTTACGTTTAGTCTATAGTTTGGCTTTTTTGCCGACCATTTCGATGAACTCAACCATACGGTTGCTAAAGCCCCATTCGTTATCATACCATGCGAAAACCTTAACGAAGTTGCTCTTCTCACCCAAAACCATGGTTAAGTCGGCATCAAAGACGCTACTGTAGCTACTGTGTAGTACGTCGCTGCTAACGATCGGATCCTCAGTGTATTGCAGTATGCCCTTTAGTTCTCCTTCCGCCGCTTTCTTCATGGCTGCATTGATTTCTGCTTTCGTAACATCTTTGCCTAAAACAGCGGTTAAGTCAACGATTGATACGTCTGGGGTTGGGACTCGCAGTGAGTAGCCGTTCATTTTGCCTGCGCAACTTGGCAGAACTAAGCCGATTGCTTTTGCTGCACCAGTGCTGGTTGGGATAATGTTTACTGCCGCGGCTCTTGCACGTCTGGGGTCTTTGTGTACAATATCTTGAATTTTCTGGTCATTTGTATAGCTGTGGCAAGTTGTCATGAGTGCTTTTTCTAAACCAAAGTTTTCCGCCAGAACTTTGCTGACTGGGGCCAAAGCGTTTGTTGTGCAACTGGCATTAGAGAGTATATTGTGTTTTTCTGGGTTGTAGGTCTTTTCGTTTACACCTAAAACAAATGTTGCGTCAGGGTCGGTTGCTGGAGCTGAAATGAGTACTTTTTTTGCTCCGGCAGCGATGTGCTTGCTAGCTCCTTCACGGTTAGTGAATAAACCTGTGGATTCTACAGCTAGGTAAACTCCTAGGTCTTTCCACGGAAGTTGCGCGGGGTCTTTTACACTTAGACATTTGAGTTCTTTTCCATTAACCATTAAGTCGTTTCCTTTGACTTCAACAGTTCCTGGAAAACGTCCGTGAACAGAGTCGTACTTCAGCAAATGACCGTTAGTTTTCGCATCTTCGAGGTCGTTGATGGCAACGAATTCTATGTTTGCGTTTTTTTCAATTGCTGCTCTATAGAGGAGTCGTCCGATTCTTCCAAAACCATTAATTCCAACTTTTATCGTCATTACAATTCACCAATATTTTTAAAACTGTAGAAAGAAAGCAAATTTAACTTTATTAATTTTCCTAAAGAAACGGGATTCGATAACCAAAAACTTGGTTCACGGGAACAAATCGTAATCTATCTTTCTACAATTAGAGTGAAAAAGCCCTGACATAAAAAATCGACTGAAAAAGCCGCAAACTAAGATTGGAGAAAAGAAGATGGCAAAAATTAAAAGGGAACGGCTAACACATTAGGTAATCAATCGGTGACCAAGCTATGAGTAATGATGATGTTGCTGTCTCGTATGAGCCCTTCAAGGAAATTGTAATTATGGAGAAAACCCACTTTAAAAGTCCCGACGAAATCGCACGTTTTACATCCATCATCGCCGGAGGCAAACTCGCCGGGCTCTACTGGGTGGACGGCATAGTGTTTTTGTATTTCCCCCTTACGGCTTCAACTACCGCAGTCGCTAAAGAACTCCTTGAAAAACACAAAGTCTACTGGACCTATGTCGGCTACTCTTCTATGCCAAAATACATGCCAACTATTGAAACAAAAGAGAAAATGATAGTACCCGTTGTCGACATATCGGCTGATCCAGTCTTAAGAGCCGTTGCGAAATGGCTTAAAGAACAAGAATAGCGAAGGTAAAACTTTGCCAAAACTAGCCTTTCAAGGCATGGTCTTCTCAGGCACAGGAAAAGGGAAATGTTTCATAGATTTGCCATGGGTCCGGCGCCAAATCGAAGAGGGCATTGGCTTTTCTCCTTATTCTGGAACACTAAACCTGCATCTAACAGGAAAAAATATAGAGAGTAAATCAGTCCTTGAAAACTCAAAGGGAATAATGGTTGTGCCACAAGTTGGGTACTATCCAGGCATGCTCTTCAAAGCCGAAATCGGATCTCTGGAGTGTGCTGTAGTGGTTCCTTTAGTACCCAATTACCCAAAGAACCTCCTTGAAGTTATAGCACCCATCTATCTACGTGGCAGCCTCAGCCTGATAGACGGCGACGACGTGACAGTTATGGTGAATTTTTAATCCTGCAATCTTTCTTTAAAGATGCCATATACTCCTCAAAGCAGCCGATCCTTTGAAGATAAGAGCCATAAGTAACCAATGCACCCATAGCTCTTGCCGCATCCTCTGGAGATTCAAACGAGGGAACGCCAAGCTTATCAAAGCGTGATCGAGTGTAGAGAGCCATTTCCGTTTCTCCGATGTCACACATAACTATAGGCTTGGTGTAGCATTCAGCGACTTTCACTATGCCGTCGATATAAACCTCTCTGAGTCCCGGCATATGATGGAGCCCAAGAAGAATTATGCCACAAACATTCGGTTCCTGAAAGATCAGATCAGCAGCCATAACAAACATGTCATCAATAACTGAACCTGTTAGGTCAACAGGGTTTGATGTAGCTGCAATCTTTAGTATGATGTTTTGGTCTTTTAGTTCTTGGAATTTCTGCAAGGTTTCCTCGGAGAATTTATCCACCGTTAAACCTAAGGATTCGCATTCGTCAACAGTCATAACGCCAGGTCCACCTGCATCGGTTAAGATACCAATATTTCTACCCTTGGCAGGCGGCTGCATTGCCAGAGCTTTTCCTATGTCAAAAAATTCCTCCATGTCACGAGCACGGATTATTCCTCCCTGCTCGAACGCAGCATCATAGATTTTGTCTGATCCAGCGATAGCACCGGTGTGCGATGCGGCTGCTCTTGCTCCTGCAGCGCTTCGACCCGATTTGATGATTACTATGGGTTTTTTAGCTGTAACCTTCTTTGCTACCCTGAGAAATTCCCGTCCATCTTTGACATCTTCGAGATAGACAAGAATGACTTTGGTTTCTTTATCATGCAGCAGATAATTGAGTATATCGGATTCAGTAACGTCACACTTGTTGCCAAAGCTAACGAATTTGCTGACGCCCATCTGGCGCCCAGTTAGGTAGTCAAGCGCAGCTACACCGAATGCTCCACTCTGAGTAATCATAGCTATGTTTCCGGGAAGCGGCCTTGGCGTAGCGACTACATCTTCGCCCGTAGTCAGGACTTTTGTTTCAGGCAAAAACAGGGTGTCGATACCTGTTTTAGAGTAATATACGCCTAGACAGTTGGGTCCCAAAACACGCATACCTGCTTTCGCGGCGATGGACACCACTTGGTCTTCTAAGTCTTTGTTGCCGACTTCTTTGAAACCAGAGCTAATGATAATGGCTGTCTTAACTTTTTTTACCGCTGCCTCCTCCATGATAGAAGGCACAACCTTAGCTGGAACAATAACAACGATCAACTCCACACTACCCGGGATTTTAGATATAGATTTGAAGCATTTGAAACCTAAAATCGACTCTTCATTTGGATTAACGGGATAGAGTTCACCCTTGAAAACACCATGCTCCTTGTTAATAACAAAGTTCTTGAAGATAACGTGACCTGCTTTGTCAACTTTCTTAGTAGCTCCGATCACTGCTATTGAACGCGGATTAAAGAACGCATCCATCTTTTCAAGCGTACTTTCCATAAACTATCCCGTCACTGCGCTAAAGTGCGCACAACCTTTGTTTTATGTGTTACTCTCAACAAATGTCCTTTTCGGTTAAGTAGTAAACCCAAAAAGCCTTTTACTGTATTCTTCGAATGATCACTATAGGTTTGTGATCGATTGCGGATAGCATCTCCCACGTTACCTCATCGATTTCCGTATGGAACCTTGCAGCCATGTCCCAAACCGTGGCACCTGAACCAGGACCACGAGCTTTGTCAGCAATATTGGTTATTTTCAAGGCTTCATATGCCCCCAGATTACAACCAGCAACCGACAATGGCGTCGAGCTCCTCTTTAACCCCAACATTCTACCCGTAGTATAAGTGAAAAATCCTCCAAAAGAATAGATCCCTGGAAGGGGATTTGGCCTTGGAGAGAAAAAAAAGTTCCTGAACTTATAGGTCTTATCGGTGTCAGCAATTATTAAACAAACTTCTTTCTGGATTTGGCGTCGGATTTGCTCTTGGATTTTCTTAGCCAAAGCGGTTGCATTATTCAATGGCAAACTAACGTAAGAGTAAGCCATGTTTGAGCCGTCAATTCCTCCTTCTGAACCAAACATCAGCGCCTGCCAAAAACCCGCATACTGAAGAGCGACCTGTTTGTGACGACCTCCAGATTCAAGAGGATAGTTACGGAGCCTTACTAGGAGGCGTTGCCCAAAACCACATAGCATTCCAAGTGAATAACCCCAAAAAAAACGCATCCAGACGCGCGCTAAAACTCTAGCTATCCAACTTGATTTAACGACGCTTTCATCGACCATGTTGCAAAGAGCCGTGGAAATTGCTTTTTCCGATACAACAACGAAATCACCATCTTCAACTTTAGCTTGTATAGCGTTCACAATTTTCTCTACATAGTCGGTCTTAGGATTCCAGTAATCGGTAGTTATAGCCAACGCACTGTACCTAGTCATCTGCTTGGCACGAATCCAAAGTTAGTCTTTAGCCTAATAAGAGTTGGTTTGTCTAGAAGAGTGCGTAGGGGAAACGTTGATTGTTTTGGTATAACTTGCCTTTTATCGGGATTTGGTGTCCGCAGACTGGGCAATTCATGTTCTTTGTAAGGTTCCAAGCAGTAATGTCAAATGCTTCCCGCTTGATGACTACCGTGTCACAGTTGGGGCAATAGGTGTTTTCGCCAGGGTGACCAGGAACATTGCCGATGTAAACATACTGCAACCCTTGGTTCTTAGCAGTTAGCAATGCACGTTCCATGTCTTGCACGGTTGTGGCAGGAGTTGTAGCCATCTTATATTCCGGGTGAAAGCGAAGAAGATGCAGAGGAGTATCGACCCCAAGGTAATTCTTTATCCATTTAGCGAGTTCACGGATACATTCCATAGAATCGCCCGATTTGGGAACCACAAGATTAGTTAATTCAATATGAACCCCTTGGAGTTTGAGCTCCTTTAGGCTTTCGTAGATTGGCTCAACGTTTGGTACCGACATGTTGGATTTATAAAAATCAGGATCACCGCCACCTTTGAAATCCACTGTCACAGCATCCAGATAAGGACCAATGGTTTTGACTGCTTCAGTAGTCATGTACCCGTTTGTTACAAAAGTGTTAAACAAGCCTGCTTCTTTGGCGAGTTTAGCAGTATCATAAGCATACTCAAAGAAGATGGTTGGCTCAGTATAGGTGTAACTAATGCCTTGGCAACCCGACTTAAGCGCCGCCTTAACAACCTCTTCAGGCGGGAAAGGTTTACCGGCAATTTCACGATCTTGACTTATCATCCAATTATCGCAGAATTGACAACGAAAATTACATCCTGCAGCGGCTATTGAGAGAACTAAGGCTCCGGGGTTAAAATGTGAAAGCGGTTTTTTACTGATGGGGTCGACACCTGCAGAGACAGCTTTACCGTAATTTAATGTGTAGAGGGTTCCACCTTCATTCTTGCGCACCAAACAAAAACCTGTTGAGCCATCGCTTATTAAGCAACGGCGAGCGCACAAACAACACTTGACTTTGCCTTCGCCTTCCCGGGCAAAAAGCATAGCTTCATGTAACGACATGATACCACAAGAGAAAAAGGATTCTGGTCTTTAATAGGATTAACGGCTAATAACTTGAGTCTCGAAAATAGAAGAAACAATAAATCCTCAAAAAGTCGGGGTCTAAAGCAACTTGTTAAAGAAACAAGTTTTTGCTCCAGTATGGCACACCGCGCCAGTCTGTTCAACAACGTAAAGCAAAGCGTCATAGTCACAGTCCGTTGAAACCGAGACAATTTTTTGTATGTGACCTGAGGTTGCACCTTTAACCCAAAGTTCATTTCGAGAGCGACTCCAATATGTTCCTTTCTTTGTCTTAAGAGTTAACTCAACGGCTTCTCTGTTCGCATAAGCCAACATCAGCGTCTCTTTTGTACTTGCATCTTGAACAATCACGGGGATGAGCCCGTTTCCTTTCTTGAAGTCCAGCTTTTCAAGCAGCTCTCTTTGTGTCATGCTCTAATAGTCACCCCCATTTTACGCAAATAGTCCTTCACCATCGGAACAGGATAATTATTGTAGTGAAAAATAGAAGCTGCTAACGCTGCATCCGCCTTGCCGTCGGTTAACACATCAAGGAGATGTTTCGGAATTCCAGCTCCGCCGCTTGCGATTATTGGCACATTCACACGTTCCGAGATGGCACGGGTTAGCTCGATATCGTAACCATCTTTTGTGCCATCCTTATCCATCGAAGTTATCAAAAACTCGCCCGCCCCAAGCGCCTCAGCCTGCATCGCCCAAGCAACAGCATCAATTCCTGTGGGCCTTCTACCACCGTAAGTAACAACCTCAAACCACAATTCACCTTCACCAGTTTCAACCATAATCTTATTTTCGCTTAGTGCACGATTCCTCCTTGCATCTATGGCAACAACTACACATTGCCTCCCGAAAACATCCGCCAATTCTGTGATCAAATTGGGATTTTCAACTGCTGCAGTGTTAATTGAAACTTTATCTGCACCACTACACAAAACCAGTCTCGCATCTGCCACATTACGAATTCCCCCACCAACAGTAAAGGGAATACTTATTGCTCTAGCTACACCTTCCACAACACCACGTAAGATGTCTCGTTTCTCAGATGACGCAGTTATGTCAAGAAAAACCAGTTCGTCAGCACCCTCGTCGGAGTAGCGTTTTGCCATCTCCACTGGGTCACCCGCACATTTTGGATTAAGAAAGTTAATGCATTTAACTACCTTTCCATGGTCCACATCCAGACAGGGTACAATACGCTTTGCTAACGGCATAACTTAAGCTCCTATTTTTTGAATGGCTTCTTTTAACGTGAAACGTCCTTCATAAAGAGCTTTCCCGATGACTGTACCTTCCATGCCGATTTCTTTTAGAGCAACTAAATCTCCGATGCTTCCTATTCCTCCCGCCGCGAAAATCTTTGCGCCTGGATATAGAGCGGCCGTACTGAGGGTTTGGAGATCTGGACCATTCAGCATCCCATCTTGTGCGATGGATGTGATTAAGAATTGGTGAACACCAAGAGAAGAGTATTTTTCCAATGCATCATCTACGGTTATAGCAGTTGAGGTTTGCCAACCTTCAACCATAATATATCCCTCCTTGTTGTCTAAGGCAACAATAACGGATTCTAAACCGAATTTCTGTTGGATTTTTTTAATAACTGTAGGTTCGCTAAAGGCTAAAGCGCCCAGAATAACTTGGGTAATTCCCGTTTGAAAAAGTCTTTCAGTAATTTCAAAGCTACGAATCCCGCCGCCAACTTGAATCGGTAAGGACACATTCTTAGCAACTTCAGTTATAACATTATAATTGTTGCCAACCCCAAATGCTGCATCCAAATCGATAATGTGCAACTTCCCTGCACCCTCATCGCGCCAACGTCTTGCGACTTCAATAGGTGTACCAAATGCTTTCTCGTAGTTTTTTGCGGTCTTGGCATCTCCACGGGTTAATCGGACAATTTTACCGTTCATTAAATCAATTGCTGGTATTAACTGCATAAACTCACTTCACCATAATTTTTGCAAAGTTCCGTAGAATTTTGATCCCTGCGTCTCCTGATTTTTCCGGGTGGAATTGGGTTCCATAGATGTTTTTATCGGCTACTGCCGAGGTGAAAGTGGTTCCATATTCGGTTGTCGTGCAAACTATTGACTTGCCCTTTGGCTCTGGGTAGAGTGAGTGGACAAAGTAAACGTATGTTCCCTCTAATATTCCATCGAATAATTCGTTTGATTTGACAATGTTCAGCGTGTTCCATCCCATATGTGGAACTTTAACGGTTTTAGGCAACTGCAGGTTTCGACCCTCAAAAAAACCCAAACCCGTTCCAGGCCCTTCCTCGCTGGACTCAAAAAAAAGCTGCAATCCCAAGCAGATGCCAAGTAAAGGTGTGCCCTCATCGATTTTTGTTTGAAGGGTTTCCTTGACTGCATCTATCTTTGATGCGGCTGCAGTAAAGCTTCCAACTCCTGGCAGGGCAATCGCGTCTGCCTCGGCTAGGTCTACCGATGTGGTGCCAATCGTCGCCTCTAAACCAACTTTTTCCAACGCGGTTTTGAGGCTAAGAAGGTTTCCAACACCATAATCAAAGATAACAGCTTTGGGCATTAAATAACACCCTTAGAGCTAGGTACGCCCTTGCGTCGGGGGTCGACGGATATGGCTTGGCGAAGTGACAGCGCAAATGCTTTGGTTGCAGCTTCTGATTTGTGATGATCGTTACTCCCATACTCAACAAAGATATGCACGTTTGCTTGCAGCGATTGTGATAGAGATTCAAAGAAATGCTGGATGTCTTCAGTTGGCATATCCTCCACTTTTTTTCCACGGAGTTTAAGGTCGATTTTGAAGTAGGGACGCTTCACTAAATCAACTGCAGCAAACGCAAGCGAGCAGTCCATCGGGGCAGAGGCATTACCGAACCTTGTGATGCCTTCGCGGGTGCCCAATGCCTTGTTGAGTGCTTCGCCCAAACTTATGGCTAAGTCTTCGACAGAGTGGTGGATCAAATCGCCCTTGACAGAGGCGGTTATGTCGATTAGGCTGTGGGTTGCAAAAGATGTGATCATGTGATTGAGAAATGGAACATCAGTGCAAATAGATACCTTTCCTTCTCCATCCAAGTTCACTGCTACTCTAACTTCGGTTTCTTTGGTTTTACGGTAAACCTCATCTTTTCTCATTTAGTCACCTTGAATTTCTTTTAGTGCCTCGATCAGCTTCAAGTTCATTTCTGGCAAGCCCACAGTTACACGGAAGCAGTTATCGTATTGAAGGATTTTGCCCCATTTTTTAACCATAATTCCACGTTTCAGTAGTGCCTCGTTAACTTCACCAGCCGGTTTTTTGGTGTTAATCAGCAGAAAATCTGCTTGCGAGTCGAAAGCTTGCACACCATCTATTTGGTTTAGAGCCTTTATGAGTTTTCCCCGTTCGGCAACCAGTTCTTTGGCGGCTTTCTTCATCAAGTCAACGTTGTCAAGCATTTTGCTCCCCATACGCATCGTGAAACCACTAACTGGATAAGGCAAAGGCGATTTTTCAGAAATAACTTTCGCTAACTCTGGGTTTGCAACCCCATAACCAAGTCGCAACGCCGCCAAACCGAATGCTTTAGAAAAAGTGCGAAGAATAACCATGTTTGGAAACTCACGTATTCGAGGCACAAACGAGTAGTCTGCGAATTCTACGTAGGCCTCATCGAGGATAACGATTCCCGGGAAAGCTTTGGTTAGGGTTTCTATATCTCTCATGTTGAATTGAGTTGCAGTTGGATTGTTAGGTGAACATAGATATAACATTCGAGTCCTGTCATCGAACTCGGAAAGTAAGCCTTGAACGTCAAGTTGAAGATCGCTCTTAAGCGGCACCGTCACAAATTCGCCCATCTGGCGTTTGACGCACAGTTTTGGGATGCTAAAGGTGGGGCTGAAAGAAACCTCAACGTCTCCTTTTTCTATGAACAGTCTCGTTATGCGGTCTATTAATTCGTCACTTCCGTTCCCCACCACAAGACAGTCCTCGGATACTCCAATATAGCCTGAAAGTTTAGCAAGGAATTTGGGGACTTCATCCTCAGGATATAGACGCAAGTCAAATTCGTCGGCCAACTCTTTAATCAGTTCTGCCTGCTTGGCGCGGTCAACAAAAAGGCTCTCGTTAAAATTTAGCTTAACGATGTCTGAGGATAAAACGCCGATTTGTCTAGCTACTGTTTCAGGTGTCGCACCAACCGAATAGCAGTCTAAGGATTTGAGATTTGCAAGTTTGTCTTTTAGCCATTTCCGATATGATACGCTCATTTTTCGAACCTCGCCGCCAACGCTCTATAGTGATTTGGAAGGTTTTCCGCTTCCGTTAAGGTTTTGATACTGTCCTTTGCTCTTTCCAAACCTGTTCTTGTACTTTCAACTATGCTTGCTCGCCGCATGAAATCAAGAACTGTTAAACCTGAGAACGATTGGGCAAAGCCACCTGTTGGCAGTACATGATTAGTTCCGCTTCCATAGTCACTTAACGCAACTGGACTGTAAGGACCAAGAAGGATAAGTCCCGCAGTTAGCTTCTTAGCCAACTCATCTGGTTTAATGGTTAGAACTTCTAAGTGTTCGGGAGCAAACTTATTTGCCAACATTACCATCTCCTCAATGCCGCTACAGACTATTATGAAGCCAAACTTTGCTAAAGATTCTAATATTTTTTCTCTTCTTTGGGCTGAAGCGACAATCTTTTCAAGGTTTTCCACAACATCTGTGGCAATTTTTTCCGAAGTTGTTATAAGCCCAGCAACACTATCACCGCCATGCTCAGCCTGTGAAACCATGTCGTAGGCGATAAGACGTGGATCCGCTGTCTCGTCAGCTAAAACGAGGACCTCGCTTGGACCAGCAGGCATATCGATAGCTACCTCAGTAGAAACAAAGACTTTAGCCTCCGTTACATACTTGTTGCCTGGACCCACGATTTTCCGAACGGGCAAAATAGCCCTCGTTCCATAGGCTAATGCAGCTATTGCTTGAGCTCCACCTACCTTGTAAAACTCATCGACACCGCAAATGTCGGCAGCAACAAGGACCAGCGGGTTTACTTTTCCTTTCGTATCGGAGGGTGAACATACAACTATTCTAGCAACCCCAGCGATTTTGGCTGGAACCGCCGTCATGATAACGGTACTTGGGTAAGCAGCTTGTCCCCCTGGAACGTAGCATCCGACACTTTCAATGGGTCTCAAACTCGTTTGAACAGATATTCCGTCATTTGCAGTTTTTATGTCAGTTTGCGTAAGCAGTTGCTTTTGGAAAACACTGACCCTTTCCTTCATGAATTTTAAAGCTGAGATTTGCTGCAAACTGGTTTTTGTATAGGCTTCCTTAATTTCTTGCGGTCGGACCTTAAGCGATCGCGAGGTAAGTTTAGCCCTGTCAAACTTTAAGGCAAACTCGACTAGTGCAGCGTCACCTTCTGTTTTGACTTTGTTCACAATGTTTTTCACAGCAATTTCAAGGTCTGCAGTCGCCTTTTCATCTGCCTTCTGCCGCTTAAACCAGTCAACAGGTAGTTCCTTTGAATTCCGAACTTTTATGCCGAGTCCTTGGCGCATCTACCCTCATTTCTCCGAGCTATCTCATCTAGCGCAAGAACTTGACGCGGTTCATAAACAACTAAACCTTGAGCTAACTTGCGTATTTTCGGGAGCAACCCGATTAGGCAGTCCTTTTCGATAACTGTATTTACACCTACCCAAGCATCGTCTGCGAGCGGCGATATTGTTGGATTCTTTAAAGCAGGCAATTCAGTGAGCAACCTCTTAAGATTCTCCTTCTTGACGTTAACAAAGATATGAATTCTCTTTGAACCATCTACAACGCCTTTGAGCAAAGCAACTATGTCAAAGATTTTCTCACGTTTCTCAGGGTCTTCCAGAGATTTCTTATTCGCAATTAAAACAGCAGATGATCGCAGTACAGTCTCAATTATTCTCAGGTTGTTAGCTTCAATTGTAGTACCTGTCTCAGTCACATCCATTATACAATCGGAGTCTTCAGGAGGCTTAGCTTCGGTGGCGCCAAAGGATAAAAAGATCTTTGCACTTGCATTGTCGCCTTTTCTCCACCAAGGTGTCACAATCATTGGATCAATATTGCCAAACCGCTTCTTGTATTGTGGTGTATTCTTAAGGTACTCGGAAGCTATGTTGAGGTATTCAGTGCTGATACGGAAATTTCTACCTTGGCTCCAGATAGACTCCATAAACTCACCGACAGTATAGTTTTCAGGTACACTCTTAGGCACAGCTA
>Ga0115026_10000205_pt1 | contig 14126 bp, 13 predicted proteins | sample Mud_0915_D1_FD_83878 | JGI IMG/M metagenome (GOLD analysis project Ga0115026, IMG submission 83878) | Wetland microbial communities from Old Woman Creek Reserve in Ohio, USA - Mud_0915_D1 | ecosystem: Environmental > Aquatic > Freshwater > Wetlands > Sediment ...
CTTTATGTTACTGCAACGGATCTCAATAACGGTGTTGCAGAATATTTTTGTTCGGGGGAATTGTTAAAACCCGTAATTGCATCAGCAAGCATTCCGGTTCTTTTTAATCCGGTTATAATTAATAAGATACATTATGTCGATGGCGGAGTGCTTGATAACCTGCCGATCAAACCTATCGAAGGCGATTGTGTTCTTACAATAGGATCTTTTGTTAATCCCATAGGTTATGAAAAAACAGTAACAAGTCTCGTTCAGATCGCAGAGCGCACTTTTATGCTGAACATGGTTAAGGAATTGGATCAGAAAGAAGAAAAGTTCGATATTTTCATAGCTCCTCCTGAACTGAAAAATTATAAGATTCTCGATCCGGAAAAAGCAATAGAGGTCTTCGAAATAGGTTACAAGGCAACAGTAAACAAGCTGAGGGAACCTGAGATACAAAGTTATATTGAAACCAAATTTAAGAGTTGAATTTAAGATGATATTTATTTATTTCACCAGGGAATAGAGTTTTCTGATCTCAGCTTCCCAGAGCGATTCTTCGGGTGTTTCAAGAATAAGCGGCATATCATCGAACCTGCTGTCGTTAACTACAAAAGAAAATGTCTCTTCACCAAGGAATCCGGTACCGATGTTTTCATGTCTGTCAACCCTCGTACCAAAATCTTTTTTCGTGTCATTGAGATGCATTCCTTTAAGATAGTGCAAACCGATGATTTTGTCAAATCTCTCAAATGTCTCATTGAATCCTTCCGCAGTTTTTACATCATATCCTGAGGTATAGGCATGGCAGGTATCTATACATACACCAACTCTTGACTTATCTTCCACCCTTTCAATTATGAACTTAATCTGTTCAAAGGTATGACCCATGTTGGTACCCTGCCCGGCGGTATTTTCAATTACTGCAGTTACACCTTTTGTTTTATCGAGTGAAATGTTAATTGATTCTGCAATTCTTGAAAGGCATTCTTCAATGCCTATCTGATTAAGGTGGCTCCCGGGGTGGAAATTAAGCCTGTCGAGTCCGAGAAGCTCACATCGTTTCATTTCATCAAGAAATGAAGCTCTCGATTTCTCAAGGGGTTCTCTTTCGGGGTGTCCAAGATTTATCAGGTAACTGTCGTGGGGAAGAATTTGAAATGGTTTATAATCAAGATTCTCGCAATTTTCCCTGAAAGCGGTTATGTTTGTTTTTGTAAGGGCATTTGAAAACCATTGTCTCTGGTTCTTGGTAAAGAATGCAAATGCTTTTGCACCGATCTCAGAAGCATTTAATGGTGCATTCTGCACACCTCCTTCTGCACTGACATGAGCTCCGATATATTTCATCTCTAAGTAATTTTCATATATGACGTATATTGGCTTCAGGCTACTGGCGTCAGGCAACAGGCAGGATTTTATTAATGAGATTAATCCGGTGCCTGGTGCCTGTAGCCTGATGCCCGTAGCCTTTAGCCTTATTTATAATAACTCGATCCGTCCCAGCAGTGCGTGCATAGTTTCTCTTTAGGCAGGCCGATAGCATCAACAAGGTCATCCAGTCGCTGGTAAATCAGGCTGTCAAGATCGAGTGTCTGTGCAATTTTATCGACCATCTTGCTGTATTTTTCTGAATCGGGATCTGAATATTCCGTTAAATCGGTTGTTCCGCCTTCCAGCTGAAAAACTGCTTTCCGGCCTGCCAGCTCTAAGGGAGTTCTTGACTGGGAAAAGTTCAGGAACTCGCAGGGGTAGAGAAGAGGCGGGCATGCAATTCTCATATGAACCTCAGCTGCACCCGATTTACGGAGGTCAATAGTGTTGTCTTTTAACTGCGTGCCTCTTACAATGCTGTCGTCGAGAAAAACCATTTTTTTCCCGTTAATTATTGCCTTGTTCGGAATGAGTTTCATCCTGGCAACAAGATCTCTCAATTCCTGGTTCTGAGGCATAAAGCTTCGAGGCCATGTTGGAGTATATTTCGCATAAGCCCTCTTATACGGGATTCGTTTTTCATTACCATAACCTACTGCATGGCCGACGCCAGAGTCAGGGATTCCGCAGACAAAATCAGCATCGACCGTATCCCGCCTTGCAAGTGCAGCACCGCATCTGTTGCGGCATTCATCAACATTTATACCTTCATAATATGATGGCGGATAACCGTAATAGACCCAGAGGAAAGCACAAATCTGCATTTTATCTCCGGGCCTTCTAAGCTGTGTGTAACCATCAGATGTAATGTGCATTATCTCTCCCGGACCCAGATAGTATGCGATTTCATATCCTGTGTTGGGAAAGGAACAGCTCTCCACTGCAACTGCATAGGCATTTTCCTTTTTCCCTATCACAACAGGTGTCCGTCCAAGATTATCCCTGGCTGCAATTATCCCATCTTCGGTCAGTATCAGTAAAGAGCATGAGCCTTTTATACTTTCAAAAACATTTTCAATACCTGAAACAAAGTCTTCTTTTTCACAAATAAGGTTTGCCACTACTTCTGTCGGATTGATATTTCCTTCAAAATTCTCAGTGAAATGGTTTTTCTTATTAAGAAACCTGCTCTCAAGCTCATCAAGATTGAGCAACCGGCTGACGGTTACAATGGCAAACCGGCCAAGATGTGAATTAAAGAGAATCGGCTGAGGATCTGTGTCACTTATTATTCCCAATCCTGAATTACCCTTGAAGCCTCCCAGTTCATCTTCAAATTTATTTCTGAAATATGAATTTTCAAGATTGTGTATTGACCGGCGAAATCCTTTTTGAGGTACAATAAAAACCATGCCTGCCCGTTTAGTCCCCAAATGAGAATGGTAATCAGTCCCATAAAATACATCTTCGACACAGCTGGATTTTGAGATTGCACCAAAAAATCCACTCATATAATTGAATATTAATTAATTACAAATATTATGCTCAATGGTAAAATTAATCATTGAATTGGATTTATTAATAATCTCAATGATATTATTATTTTTGCATTATTAATTATTTTAAACAGAAGCAAATAAATGACAGACACAAACACTTTCACTCCGGTAGAACAACCAAAGAAGAAAAGCGCTCCGATTGCCATGATCTTCACTACAGTTATTCTGGCTGCTGCTTTGATCTTTCTGGTTGTAACGTATTTCGACCAGAAGAATAAAATGGTCGAGATGGAAACAGTTCTCACCCAGGAAAAAGATTCCCTTGCTAATGAACTCAGACTTATGGTTCATGGGTATGATACATTAAAGACAGATAATGATACAATTATGGCAAATCTGCAAAGGGAGAAAAAAAGGATTGTACAGCTCTTGTCAGTAAATGCAACTAATGTTCAGCTGATAAAAAAATACAGGGCTGAAATTGGAACGATGAGAGAGATCATGAAAGGATATATCGTTCAGATAGATTCGCTTAACACTCTTAACCAGCAGCTTGTTGCTGAAAATATCGGCATCAAGCAACAGATTACTGAAGTCCAGAGTACAAATGTTGAACTGACAAAAGCCAAGGAAGAGCTTTCTTCAAAAGTTACAGTTGCTTCAATAATACAGGCAAAAGACATCAACGCAGTTACACTTAACAAGAAAAGAAAAGAGACAACCAGGCTTAATCTGATAGATAAACTGAGGATCTGCTTCACCCTCCGTGAAAATCCAATTGCTGCCGCAGGAGAAAAAGAGGTATTCATGAGAGTAATAAGGCCTGATTCCCTGATCATTACTACCAGTCCTGAAAATTTGTTCGATTTCAACGGCAATAAACTGGTTTACTCGGCCAGCCGCCTTGTAGATTATATGAATCAGGACATTGAAATGTGCATTTTCCTGGATAATACCGGTGACTTTATTGTCGGTACCTACAGTGTAGAGCTTTATCTTGAAAATAATATTATCGGCCGTACAACATTTGCGCTGGCAAAGAGATAATCACTTCTCTGCCGGCAGCATAAGCTCAGAAATTACATTATCGGATATCATTTTACCCTGATTCGTAAGCATCAGGGTTTTCTTATCTGGTTTCATAAGGCCGTAATCGATGAATTTACCTGCCAGATTTATAATATAATCATATCCTTCCTTATCAAAAGTCCTCTCCACATAATCCAGATCAATACCCCACATTGTTCTTAAGGAGGTCATAATATATTCATTGAACCGGGTTCTTTTATCAAGCTCTTCTCTTTCAAATAACAGTGAACCTGAATTTACCGCTTTAATGTACTTTTTGACATCGCTGACATTCCATTGACGTGAATATCCGTTAAATGAATGAGCTGATGGCCCCAGACCAAGGTAATTAACCTGCTTCCAGTAATTTGAATTATGCATTGAGAAGAAACCGGGTTTTCCGAAATTTGATATCTCATAATGCACAAATCCTGCAGACTCAGCTTTATCTATCAGGATGTGAAACTGAGTATTGCTTTCTTCCTCTTCAATTTCAGACAGTAATCCTTTTTCTTTCATCTTTCCGAAAACTGTCCCGGGTTCAATAGTAAGATGATAGGCAGATAAATGCTTAATATCAAATGAAAAACTGAAATCAAGGTTCGAAGACCAATCCTGAGATGCCAATCCGGGAATTCCATAAATAAGGTCAATTGTAACATTTTTAAAACCCGTCTTTATGGTTTCTTCAAGAGCATATACTGCCTGAGCGACATTATGACGCCTGTTCAGCAACCTAAGATCTGAATCCCGCCATGACTGAATTCCAAGGCTAATTCTGTTTACATCTGAATTTTTCAGATCGTTCAGATAATCTTTGCCGATATCATCAGGATTCATTTCCATAGTTATTTCACAATTTTCTTCAACTGAATAGAGTTTCCTGATATTGTCAAGGATCGATTGAATTTCTTTTACTGATAAGAGTGATGGGGTTCCCCCGCCGATGTAAATAGTTGAAATGATTTCATTTCCAATATATTCTCTCCGTATAGCTGATTCTTTGACAAGAGCATCTATAAAAGCCCGGTTGTCCGTTCGCGAAACAACATGGTAAAAATCACAATAGGAACACAATGTCTTACAAAAGGGGATATGAATATAAATACCAGCCATTAAGATTTGATGAAACGTCTAAAATTATAAAGAAAATATTATTCTAATATCTAAATTTGCACCAAACTGATAAAATGATAAAGAAGAATAAGTTTTCAATTCTCATTTCCCTGGTCATACTCTATTTAAGCCTGGCTAATGCAGAGACTTTTGAAAGTGCCGGATTATTTGATATTCCATATCTGGATAAATTTACACATTTCGGACTTTACTTTTTTTTTATGGCTGTCATAATACTGGAACATAAAGATTTTTTTATTAATACCAGGCAATTGATACTGATTGCCCTGATACCTGTTTTTTTCGGAGGTCTGATGGAGCTGTTTCAATCAGTTACTCCTGACCGGAAAGCGGATATTCTCGATATAATGTTTAATTCTGCGGGAACTGCAACAGCAGTTTGTATATGGTTATTTTATAAACCATACTATAAAGACCAAATCAGATAAACATATTCTTCGAATCGTGTACTGTTTTAACTAGCTCGGCGATTGTCCTGTTTTTGAATAAATTTATTAATTCCGTCCTGATTTTGGAATAATCATCATGTATAGGGCATGTCTTTTTATTTCGCTTTACCTCAGCACATGATCCGTCGTGGATAATGCAGTTTTTAATAAAACCTTCACCGTCTATTATTTTTATTATCTCCAGTACTGTTATTGATTCAGCTTTTTTAAGAAGAGAAAATCCACCGTTTGGTCCTTTTGTTGAGCTAAGAATTTTTTTTTTCGCGAGTTGCTGGAGTATCTTTGCCAGGAAAGGTGTTGGCAGTTCAAGATCTTTGGATATTTCTTTTATGCCAAGATTACTTTTTTCCGGATGACGGCTTGCAAGGTAAATAACAGCTCTGATCGCGTATCTGCAGGAATTTGAAAGCATCTTAATACATTTTTAATGGGATCTTATCTATTCGCCTCTTATGCCGGCCTCCTTCAAACTTTGTTTCCAGAAATGTTCTTACTATCAGGCAGGCTTCCGATTCATTTATAAATCTGGCTGGCAAAGCGCATATGTTTGCATCATTATGTGCCCGGGCCAGACGGCTTAACTCTTCATTCCAGCATAAGGCACTTCGTATACCCTGATACTTGTTAAGAGTTATGTTCATTCCATTTCCTGTTCCGCAAATTGATATTCCAAAATCAAATTCCCTGCTGGATACAGCTTTTGCCAGCAGGTGACCAAAATCAGGATAATCGTCGGTTTTTTCATACTTGTAACAGCCCAGATCTTTCAAATTTGCATTTCTTTGAATAAGAAATTTTATAATTATTTCTTTCAGATAATAACCAGCATGATCGGATACTATTGCAATTTTCTTGTTTTTCACCTGCTTATTTTTAAATGGATCCTAATTTTCTGCAAATTAACATAATTGATATGTTATAAGAAAATAATACACTTTTATCTTTTATTCTGATATTCTAAAATAACATATTTTATGGTTAATTGTTTGTCAATAACAAGCTATTAAAATATCATATATTCCAAATTATTAACTAAAGGGGATACTTTTGTCAGGATTTGAAATTTCTATAAAAAGTTATAATTAAATAAAGTCAAACTATAAACCTTAAATAAACACTAAAACATATACTTTTGTCTGGATACTACTATCAGTATCCGGAATTTAACAGTTGTTAATTATTCTACTAATTGACTGATTGTCAAAAATGGTATGTTTTTTGAATTGTTGAAAAAGTGTTTACCTGGTATTAATTATTTAAATTGAAAGATAAATCTGCTTTTTATTTCAACATAATTAACAGGATATAATAAGTATTTAAAAGAATTTAAATTTTTATTGTTTATAATAATAATAATATCAGTACTGATAATTATGCCGGAATCTTGTTTTTGAGTAGTATTTTTGTGAAATAGCCCCGGCATTTATACCGGGGTTTGGAAACATAAAAGTAAATGACAAAAAAGGATAATACAGATTACATTTCTGAGATCAATAGACTGAAGAAGAATAAGAATGCAGTAATCCTTGCTCATTATTATCAGACGGAAGATATACAGGACATTGCAGATTTTGTTGGTGACAGCCTTGCGCTTTCACAGAAGGCTGCCTCAAACAATGCTGATATTGTTCTTTTTGCAGGTGTGAAGTTTATGGCTGAGACAGCAAAAATACTTTCACCGGAAAAGAAAGTCCTGCTTCCCGATATGAATGCTGGTTGTTCTCTGGCCGATTCATGCAAAGCTGAAGACTTCAAGAAATTCATTGAAGAAAATCCGGGAAGGACAGTTGTGACATATGTCAATACAAATATTGATATTAAAGTATTGTCTGATATTATTTGTACTTCATCAAATGCTGTTGAGATAATAGAATCACTTCCGGCCGGAGAGAAGATAATCTTTGGTCCCGACAGGAATCTGGGAAATTATATACTTAACAAGACCGGAAGGGATATTAAAGTGTGGAATGGAACATGTCATGTTCATGAAGAGTTTTCTCTGGAAGCGATACTGAAGCTGAAAAAGGAACATCCGGAAGCTAAAATTATAGTTCATCCCGAATGTGAACTGCCAATAAGGATAGTTGCTGATTTCATTGGATCAACCTCAGCTCTGCTTCAGTTTACAAAAAAAGATGATTCAGTAACATATATTGTCGGAACAGAACCTGGCATCATACATCAGATGAGGAAAGCAAATCCTTTGAAAGAATATATTCCGGCTCCTCCAAAAGATTCAACATGTGGTTGCAGTGAATGCAATTTCATGAAGCTGATCACTATTGAAAAAATATTCAAATGTCTCAGAGATGAAAAACCTGAGATACTGATTGATACTGAAATACTTAATAAAGCCAGAAGGCCAATAATGAGAATGATGGAAATATCTGAAAAACTTGGTCTTTAAAAAATGAAAAAAGCATTTATTGTAATTATATTTTTGCTGACAGGGATCCTTATTTGGGGACAAACAGATAATAACCTGCAGGATGGCTATCAGGTCTTTAAATATCCTAATGGAACAATTTCGAGCGAAGGTATGTTCAGGAACGGAAAACCCGAAGGTTTCTGGAAAAGCTATTATGTTACAGGGATTAAAAAAGCGGAAGGAAAATATACAAATTTTCAGCTCGACAGCATTTGGGTATTCTTTGACCAGACAGGAGATACGATTGAAAAGATAAATTTTCTGTTCGGTAAAAGAAACGGATATTCATTTAAATATAAAAAAGCCCCGGTAGAAGGCCTTTATGTATATTCCAAAGAACTTTTTGCCGGTGACAAAAAAGAAGGTACGGCATATTTCTATTTTCCGGATGGTAAAGTTCAGCAGACATTATCATACAGCAACGGCAAAAAGGAAGGATTATCAAAAGAATATGACAAAAACGGAACAGTTTTAACATTACTTGAATATAATAACGATTTTCTGATAGGCAGGGAAAGGATTAACAGGACCGACAACAAAAATCTTAAGCAGGGTGTATGGAAGGAATTCTACCCCAACGGAGGTGTAAGAACCGAAAAAAACTTTAAGGATGACCAGCTCCATGGTTATTATAAAGAATATGATAACCGTGGAATACCTGTTCTTACCATGCTCTATGATAATGGTTCAATTGTAAAGTCGAAGGTAGAAGATGAACCGGATATTGAAATGGAAAACAGGTATGATCAAAATAACAAACTGGTTTACAGCGGACCTTTCAGAAATAAAATTCCTGTGGGTGTCCACAGAGAATTTGGTGCTGATGGAAAAGTCATCAACGCGTATGTTTATAACGATAACGGGCTGCTTCTTTCGGAAGGTATTGTTGATGAAGGTGGTAACCGCAACGGAAAATGGAAGGATCTGTATCCTGACGGTATCGTACAGGCTGAAGGTCAATACTCTGATAACAGGCGTTCCGGAGTCTGGAAATTTTATAATAGCGGAGGCAAAATGGAACAGACCGGAGCATATAACAACGGACGTCCTGACGGATTATGGAAATGGTATTATGAAAACGGGACATTACTGCGGGAAGAAGAGTACTTTCAGGGGCAACGCGACGGCACTTACACAGAATATTCGCCTGCAGGCGAAATTATAGCTCAGGGTCAGTTCATAGACGGAGAAAAAAACGGGGACTGGAAATATAAGTCAGGAGACAATACAGAAGAAGGTAATTATATAGTCGGACTACGCGACGGGCTCTGGAAATCATACTATACCGATGGTAAAATAAAATTCAAGGGTACCTATATTCAGGGAAATCCCGATGGTCAGCTTACATATTATTATGAAAACGGACGACCAAAAGAGGAACAATTCTACCGTATGGGGATCAGGCAAAAGACCTGGAAAAAGTACGATGAGCAAGGAATTCCTGTACTTTCAATAACTTATAAAGATGATGTTGAAACCAGTATTAACGGGGTTAAAATCAATCTTCCGGAAAGTGATGTAAAACTTATTAAGTAACCCTGGTGGCCGGGTGCTGGTTACCGGTTAGTTACTGATTAATATGATAATATGCGATTATGTCATAAAAGTTACAATATTTTTACATTGATCAGGATTCTTATTTTGAATCACACAACACCCGGCACTCAGCACCCAGCAACTATATCCTATGGAAGATAATTTCAACATCAGGAAAGAAAATATTACGAATGGCGACAAAGAATTCGAAAGGCAGCTTCGTCCGCTTAGTTTTGCCGACTTCAAAGGACAGGAGCAGATAATAGATAACCTGAACGTATTTGTTACAGCCGCAAAACGAAGAAAAGAATCTCTTGATCATGTATTGCTTCATGGTCCTCCGGGTCTTGGAAAAACAACTCTTGCCACAATTATATCAAACGAGCTTCAGGTAAATCTCAGAGTCACCTCAGGTCCTGTTCTTGATAAACCGGGAGATCTTGCCGGTCTGCTTACAAACCTTCAGGAAGGAGATGTTCTGTTTATTGACGAAATTCACAGGTTGAGTCCTGTTGTTGAGGAATATCTTTATTCAGCAATGGAAGATTTCCAGATTGACATTATGCTTGATAAAGGTCCGAGTGCAAGATCGGTTCAGCTTACTCTTAATAATTTCACGCTTATTGGGGCAACAACACGCTCAGGATTGCTCACAAGCCCGCTGAGAGCAAGATTTGGCATCACTTTTCACCTTGAGTATTACGATCATGATGTTCTTACCGGAATTGTAAAAAGATCGGCAGGTATACTTGATGTAAAAATTGACGACAATGCGGCTGTTGAGATAGCAAAACGAAGCAGGGGAACACCAAGAATAGCTAATGCTCTTCTGAGAAGGATCAGGGATTTTGCACAGGTAAGAGGTTCAGGTAAAGTTGATCTTGAAAAAACCAGGTATGGACTTAAGGCGTTGAATATCGACCAGCACGGACTTGATGAAATGGATAACAGGATCCTGTCGGCTATTATTGATAAATTTGGCGGCGGGCCGGTAGGCTTGAACACTATTTCAACAGCAGTGGGAGAGGAAAGCGGGACCATTGAGGAAGTATATGAGCCGTTCCTAATAAAAGAAGGTTATCTCAAGCGCACACCAAGGGGGCGTGAAGCAACAGAACATGCATACCGGCATTTGGGAAAACAATTCGGCCGTGACCTAAATAATACACTTTTTTGATTTAAGTCAAACCTGCTAAAGTAAAGATTAAGTCCTGGTCAGAACATTACTTATCTTCTCCAGACCTTTTTTATTAAGGATCTTGATTTTTCTGCCATTAAGCTCAACAAGCTTATCAGATTTAAATTCCGACAGTAATCTTATGACAGATTCAGTGGCTGTTCCGACTATATTTGCCAGCTCTTCCCTTGTAAGAGAGATCTTTAGATAATTCTGTTCATCAAGACTGAAATCATTTACAAGCAGTAAGAGTATTTCGGCCAGTCTTTCCCTGACTGTTTTCTGGGCAATGTCGGTAATAAAGGAATTTGCCTCTCCAAGCTCATGGCACGCCAGTTTCAACAGTTCAAGGGCATATGACGAATTGGTTTTAATAAATGAAATAAGTATTTCCGAGGGAATAAAGCAAACCTGACAATCTTCGATCACTTTGGCAGAAGTACAGGCTACTTCATTGCTGAGGACACTCCGGTAGGCAATAATTTCACCTGCCTTCGCAAACCTGATTATCTGTTCTTTGCCGTCAAACCCCGTCTTATATACTTTAATAATCCCACTGTGGATACAATAAAAACCGCTTATCCGGTTTCCTTCCTGGTACAGGATATCGCCCCGCTTATACTGCCTGAAATCCTTTTCGAAGTTGATCATTTCAACTTCTTCGGCAGTCAGATGTTTGAATATTGAACCTGTTTCAAGTGCACATTTTTCACATAACGGAACATGTGTATCATGCTGTTTCATTTTTCATCCGGTTACATTAAGATTAATAACAGTACCCTTAAATAAATGTTCAAATCAATCTATAAGGCTGTCTTAAACTGATCAAGAAATCTGAGATCGTTTTCAAAGTAAAGACGCAGATCATTAACCTGGTATTTAAGCATGGCGGCACGTTCTATACCCATACCGAAAGCAAATCCTGTATATTTTTTACTGTCAATATTGCAGGCTTCAAGTACATTTGGATGGACCATACCGCATCCCAGGACTTCAAGCCAACCCGTATATTTGCACACATTACAGCCTTTGCCTCCGCAGATCCTGCAGTTTACGTCCATCTCCGCAGAAGGTTCTGTGAAAGGAAAATAAGAAGGACGAAGACGTATCCGGGTTTCTTTGCCATAAAGTTCCCTGGCGAAGAACAACAGTGTCTGCTTGAGATCCGCAAAAGAGACATTTTCATCAATATATAATCCTTCAATCTGATGGAATATGCAATGTGCCCTGGCAGATATTGCTTCATTCCTGAAAACCCTTCCGGGAGAAATTGTGCGTATCGGAGGCTTCTGGTTTTGCATTACTCTTACCTGAACAGAAGAAGTATGTGTCCGCAGTAAAATATCATCAGGATTAGAGTCTTCCACTGAGTTCCTGAAGATATAAAAAGTATCCTGCATGTCACGGGCAGGATGCTCAGGGGCAAAATTAAGCTTTGTAAAAACATGATTATCATCTTCAATTTCAGGTCCTTCAGACACAACAAAACCGATTCTTGAAAAAATATCAATAATCTCTTTTCTGACTATTGAAATAGGATGACGCGATCCTGAAGGGTAAGGAAATGCAGGTTTTGTCAGATCGCTTTCAATAACGGTATCTTCTCCTGTGCCGAGCTCCTTCCTTAATGTATTGTATCTTTCCTGGATACTCTGCTTCAGCTCATTGAGCTTCTGACCCACATTCCTCTTTTGCTCAGCCGGAATATTTCTGAACTCCTCGAACATTTCCGTTATCAATCCCCTTTTGCTGAGATATTTAAGACGGAACAATTCGAGATCCGCAGATGTAGAAATTTTTATAGAATTGATCTCCTCAAGGAGACTTTGTATTTTATTAATCATCATTTTATTCTTTATGATCAGTTGATAGTCATCTGCTGACCAGTTTTATCGTAATTATCTTAACATCATTTAAAGGTTTATCTGCCTGATTGGTTTGCACAGAGGCTATGGCGTCTACCGTTTCAAGTCCTTCAATTACTTCACCGAAAACCGTATAAGTACCATCCAGACGCGGAGTGCCTCCTGCATTCATGTATGAATTGATCTGTTCATCAGAGAATTTGAAATCTTCGTGGGTAGTCAGGTAATCAAACATTTTCATTGAAGCACGCTCCTGGATCTCACTTTCCTGAAGAGGTTTTCCCGATAGCCTGGAACTATCGGCTACCTCCTTTATCAGCTTGCTGAAAAGTGACTGTTTGATATTACTGTTAATCCTGTCCTCAGTCGTTTTCAGTTCAGCATCGGAGTATTTTTTGCCATGTACAATATAGAATTGTGTTCCCGATGACCGCATTTCAGGATTTACATCATTTCCCTGACGGGCGGCAGCAAGAGCGCCTTTTTTATGATAATATTCTTTGCGAAATTCAGCCGGAATTGTATATGTGCTGAGGGTGTCAAACTGTTCTTTCGTCAGGCCTGTCCTGGTTGACGGATCTCCTGCCTGAATCATGAAATCCTTTATTACGCGGTGAAATGAAATGCCGTCATAAAAACCCGATTTGACAAGTTTCATGAAATTGTCCCGGTGAATCGGAGTATTGTCATAAAGCTTTATTTTGATATCACCCGACGTGGTTTTAATTAACACGACAGCATTCTCAGTTCCGCCCGGGGCATCACATGACATAAAGAAGAAAACAATTGAAAGCAGGAAAAAACGATTGAAAACTGTGTTCATGAAAATTGAATTTTAGTTAATAACGTTCTACAAATCTGACGGCAAAGATATTTAACTTTGGACGATACTTGGCAAAATTAAATTTCAAATTAAATGATTTTAAGGCAAACTTTATTTAGCAATGCCAGATTGCTCTGATAGAGCTATATTTGCCGTCAGATTTTTAAAATGAGGGAAGTCAGAAAACTCGCAGGTCAGACATTAGTTTATGGTCTGGGAACCATAATTCCACGATTCCTGAACTATGCAGTGATGACACCTTTCTATACAAGGATCTTTTATAAAGAGCTTGGTCAGTATGGTGTCATAACAGAGCTGTATGCCTGGATGGCGATACTTCTTGTGGTTCTGACATACGGAATGGAAACTGGATTTTTCAGGTTTGCCCAAAACAGGGAAGATGCGGATAAAGTATATAGCACTGCACTTGTCAGCCTTCTTGTAACTTCTGTTTTATTCATCGTTATAGTAAATATGTTTATTGTTCCGGTATCTGCACTCATGAATTACAGGAGCAACCAGGATTATATAAGAATGTTGTCAGGGATTGTTGCAATTGATGCTTTCACAGCAATTCCTTTTGCCAGACTGAGGAGAGAAAACAGGCCAGGAATTTTCAGCACCATAAAGATCATAAATGTTTTTATTACAATCGGATTGGTTGTATTTCTGCTAAAAATAGCTCCGGGTATGTGGGAAAAAAGCACCGGCTGGTTCAGGAATGTTTACAATCCTGATTATAAAGTCGGATATGTTTTCGTTGCCAACCTGGTTTCAAGTGGTTGTAC
>Ga0115026_10000208_pt1 | contig 13970 bp, 13 predicted proteins | sample Mud_0915_D1_FD_83878 | JGI IMG/M metagenome (GOLD analysis project Ga0115026, IMG submission 83878) | Wetland microbial communities from Old Woman Creek Reserve in Ohio, USA - Mud_0915_D1 | ecosystem: Environmental > Aquatic > Freshwater > Wetlands > Sediment ...
TAGCACATCAGGAAAAGCTCGACACTGAACAGGAAGAGGGCAGATTTTAGTATAAACCCAAACGGCCGTCTTTGAGACGGCTCCTAACCGTCAAGCCTCCCTCTTTGAGGGAGCGTTATGACTGATGCTCCTTCGATGTCTGCAGAACATGTACTCCAGGCAGTTGACATTTTTTGGGCTTATCGTCTTTAATATTAGACCGGAGGTGAATGAGTTATGTATGCAATTATCGATACTGGAGGTTTTCAGCAGAAGGTTGTGCCCGGCGATACTGTCCGGGTGCAGAAAATAGATTCCGCTGCCGGTACAGCGGTTACATTCGAAAATGTACTCCTTGTGTCAGACGACGATCGAATCCTGATCGGCAGTCCCTATGTCAAAAACGCTTTGGTTAAGGCGGAACTCCTGGATGAAGAAAAAGGCAAAAAGGTCATTATCTTCAAGAAGAAGCCCCGAAAGGGGCACAAAAAAACAATTGGTCATCGGCAGCAGTATTCGCTTGTTACGGTAAAAGACATTGTAGTCGGAGGATAGCATGGCACACAAAAAAGGCGTAGGAAGTTCAAGAAACGGCCGCGATAGTCAGTCACAGCGGCTTGGAATAAAGCGGTTTGGAGGGCAATTTGTTAAAGCCGGAAATATCCTGGTGAGGCAGAGAGGCACGAAGTTTCATCCCGGCACGAATGTGCAAAAGGGATCTGATGACACCCTGTTCTCTCTTGTCGATGGTATCGTCACGTTTGAGAGAAAAGACAAGACTAGGCTGAAGGTAAGCGTCTACCCAACCATTCAACAGTAGTTATTTCATAAGAAAAGGGATCAAAAGGCAGACCGAAATCTGCCTTTTTTATTTTCATATGCAATTCATCGATAATGCAGAAGTCACAGTAAGAGCAGGAAACGGCGGCAACGGTTGCGTAAGCTTCCGGAGGGAAAAGTATGTCCCGAGAGGAGGGCCTGACGGAGGCGATGGCGGTCGGGGTGGTCATGTGATCTTCAGGGCAACGCGAGAGCTGAACACTCTCCTTGATTTTCGGTACAAGAGGGAGTATCAGGCTCAAAAAGGACAGCACGGGATGGGAAAGAAAATGCACGGTAAAGACGGTATCGACCTTATTATTCCTGTCCCCGTGGGTACAGCTATCCGAGATGCGGAGAGTAACCTGCTCTCTGTTGACCTTATTGGGGAAGGGCAGGAGTTTATCGCGGCCAGGGGCGGCCGTGGCGGTCAGGGCAACCAGCACTTCGCAACACCGACGCGGCAAGTCCCCCGCTTTTCACAGCCGGGAGAAGAAGGTGAATGCCGGAGCTATATCCTCGAATTAAAACTCCTTGCCGATGTCGGGCTTGTAGGGCTTCCTAATGCAGGTAAGTCAACGCTGATCTCTGTGCTGTCTTCAGCCCGCCCGAGGATAGCTGATTACCCGTTCACAACACTGGTACCCAATCTTGGTGTCGTAAAGTTAAGTGATTTTGATAGTTTTGTCATGGCAGATATCCCGGGGCTCATAGAAGGCGCACATCAGGGAATAGGACTGGGGTTTCAGTTTCTTCGGCACATTGAACGCACGCGGATATTTCTTCATCTTGTTGATGTTTCCGATGCAGCGGATGAGGATCCCGTATCGCAATACAAGATGATCACGAGGGAACTTGAGATATACGGCAAGGATATTACAACAAAAGCTCACGCAGTCGTTGCCACCAAAATTGATGCTGCCACGAACACAAAGAGGCTTGACTTGCTCGAAGAATACTGCAAAACTAACCATGTTGATTTCTATGCAATCTCTGCGGTCACAGGTTCCGGTATTACGGAGATGCTTCGATATCTCGCTCAAATTCTTAGCAAGGTAAGAAATGAAACGGATCGTCATTAAGATAGGCAGCAATATCATTGCCGGTACGGATGAGGGACTTGATCTTGCCACGATCAGCAGCATTGCCCGTGAAATTTCGGATATTACCTCTGAAGGCAACGAGGTGGTCATCGTTTCATCTGGAGCAATAGCTGCGGGCATGAAGAAGCTTGGATTAAAAAGTCGCCCCAGCGAGATCAGACTCAAGCAGGCTGCTGCTGCAGTGGGCCAAAGCAACCTCATGTGGGCCTACGAGCGTTCTTTTTCTGGGTTTGGGAAAAAAGTGGCGCAGGTACTTCTTACCAGAGAGGATTTTGCTGACCGAAAAAGATACATCAATGCCAGAAACACTATGATGACCCTGCTTTCATTCGGTATTATTCCAGTGATAAACGAGAATGACACCGTGGCCACAGATGAGATAAGATTTGGCGACAATGATAACCTGGCCGCTCTTGTTGCCATCAGCATAGAGGCGAACAATTTATTCATCCTTTCCGACGTGGACGGTTTGTATGAAGACGACCCGAAAAAAAATCAGCATGCTGTGCTTATTTCCTACGTCGAAACCATCACGTCAGACGTCGAACGGATGGCAGGCTCCTCAGGCAGTCTGGTAGGGACCGGCGGCATGTATTCAAAGGTGAAGGCTGCTCAGAAAGCTGCGTTACACGGTATTGCGGTGCATATCATCAACGGGAATAAACCGGGGTTGCTTGTACCCGCCGTTAAGGGGGAGCACTGCGGTACGTTCTTTAGACCGTGCGAAGAAAAGATATCGCAGCGAAAACGGTGGATTGCTCACAGCAGCAGAGCAAAGGGATCATTAACTCTCGATGATGGTGCGGTAAGGGCTCTTGTTACGGGTGGAAAGAGCCTGCTTCCTTCAGGAATTATTTCAGTAGATGGTGCTTTTGAGATCGGAGACGCGGTGTACTGTGTCACGGCCCATGGGAAGCGAATTGCAAAAGGGCTGGTAAATTATGGTTCAGAAGACCTTCGTAAGATACAGGGGAGAAAGACCAGGGAGATTGAAAATATCCTCGGGTATAAGTACTCCGACGAAGCAATCCACAGGGACAACCTTGTGATCATCTGATGAGCTGATTTCTCTCCCTGCGTCTCAGTTCTTTCCGTGCTTTTTCAAACAACTCGATGGTCAGGGGATCACGATAATCGAAATAGGTATGGGGAAGGGGATTAAAATGATTTCCCTGATAATACAGTGCAACTTCTCCGTAGATTCCTTTTCCGAGATAGATTCTGTGGGAGTAATCCTTCGCAGAAGCAAGGACAACTCTGGAACGCATGAGGTAGCCGGGATCTATGTTGATTTTTCTCTTGCCCTCGATGACATACGAAGCCTCCAGATCATTCGTTTCAAGCTTGATATCGGGAAGACATAGAGGGTCAAACTGCTTGCGGAAAAAGAGAAGTTTTCTGAATATCGGCGTACCCAGTTCGTCATCGTAGTAATGGGTATGGTTCCACAGGCAGGCATCGCTGTCGATGAGGGTATCGCCAAAGCGACTCAGCAAAAGCAGGAAAACAGCTTTATATATCTCACGTTGGGAAAACAGCAGGGAAATGAACAGAAGGGAGGGCTCAGGGGGGTGGGGAGTTCCCATTATTCAATGAGCAGCGCATTGATGAATGCTCGTGCATCGGCAGCGTTCCAGTCAAGAGCGCCGATAATTTTCTTTCTGAGAATACCTTTCTTATCTACCAGATAGGTTTCCGGAACGCCGGTCACCTTATATCGATGGGCAGTGGTGCCCTCGTGATCCGCAAACACGGGGAATGTATAGCCATTGGCTTTCATGTAGTCGTATGCAGATTTCGGTGTATCCTTGTACAGAATGGTGATCAATGCGAAACGCCGGTCACCAGAGAGCTCTCTGTGCAGCGCTTCAATGGCTGGCACTTCTTCACGACAGGGCGGACACCACGTCGCCCAGAAGTTCACAAAGAGGACCTTACCTTTATACTGTTCGATGTTCACTTTCTGGCCGGTCTCGGTATCCTGTATTTCCAGTGCCGGCGCCTGCAGACCTTCTGATACTTCAGTTTGGGGGCTCTGGCAAGAATACAAGAAAAGCACCATAGCAGTTACATTGAGGAATGCTCGTATCTTCGATACCCGATGAAGGCCAATCCAAACAGAGAGCATGTTCAATTAATACCTGAAAGCACCGGCGACTCGTCAGCAACCACAAAAACAGGGGTATTTGCTTCAAGCAGGACTCTGATCTTATGAGAGCCCTTGAAATTACCCTTCAGAATTTCCTCTGAAAGGGGGTCTTCGATCTCTTTCTGTAGGGCTCTCCTCATGGGTCGTGCACCATATGCCGGCTTATAATATTGATCAAGAAGCCATTCCTTCACATCCTGAGACAGTTCTACAATAAGTTCCTGCTCAATGAGTTCCTTGTTCATCTCTTCGACAAGAAGATCGATAATGGACATAAGGTGGTTCTTTGCAAGAGGATGAAAGACGACCATCTCATCTACGCGGTTCAAGAATTCAGGATTGAATGTCTTACGTAATTCATTCAGAACATTATCTTTAATATTTTCATAAATCTCTCCGACGTCACTGCGCTGGAAGCCAAGAGGAGTAGCCTTTTCAATGATGCGCGCTCCCAAATTGGACGTCATGATAATGACGGCATTCCTGAAATCCACTTTTCTGCTAAAATTATCCGTCAGAACCCCCTCATCGAGAACCTGAAGAAGCAGATTAAATACGTCAGGATGGGCCTTTTCTATTTCATCAAACAAGATGACGGAATACGGCTTTTTCCTGACTTTCTCTGTAAGCATTCCTCCTTCTTCATACCCGACATATCCGGGAGGAGCGCCGGTAAGTTTGGAGACGTTGAATCGCTCCATATATTCAGACATGTCGATCTTGATCAATGCATTTTCATCATTGAAGAGAAATTCGGCAAGGGCTTTAGCCAGTTCTGTTTTCCCGACTCCTGTCGGACCAAGAAAAAAGAATGAGCCAATGGGGCGTTTAGAGCTTTTCAGTCCTGCACGTGAACGTCGGATAGCGCGCGATACAGCCCGAATAGCCTCTTCCTGGGCGATGATTCTCTGATGAAGTTCGTCCTCCATCCTGATCAGCTTTTCAGACTCCTTCTCCTCTATTTTGAAGATTGGAATGCCGGTCATTTTGGAAACGGTATATGCAACATCGTCTTCATTCATGATCGGTATTTCCCTGTTCAGACTTTCCTTCCATGATTTTTGCGCCTGTTCATGCATGATCCTCAGTTTTTCCTCTTCCATTCTGACAGATGATGCTTTTTCAAGATCGTGAAGCTTGATATAAAGGTTTTTTTCTTTTGCTATTCTCTGGAGCCTGAACTCTAAGTCCTTAAGTTCTGATGGAGGAGTCAGCCTCTTCAGCTTGATGCGCGATCCCGTCTCGTCAAGGACATCAATTGCCTTGTCAGGCAGGAATCTGTCCTGAATATAGCGATCTGAAAGTTTTGCCGATGCAGTCAGTGCCTCGGGCGTAATCTTTACCTTGTGGTGCGATTCATAGCGCGACTTCAGCCCGGTCAGGATATCTATTGACGTATTAATATCCGGCGGCTGTACCTGGATCGGCTGGAATCTTCTTTCCAGAGCCCGATCCTTTTGAATATATTTTCGGTATTCATCGGGCGTCGTTGCTCCGATACATTGAATCTCGCCCCTCGAGAGAGCCGGCTTTAACATGCTTGAAGCGTCAATAGAGCCTTCTGCGGCGCCTGCACCGATGAGCGTATGCAGTTCGTCGATAAAGAGGACTACATTGTCGGTCTGTACGATTTCCTTCATGACAATCTTTAGACGTTCCTCAAACTGACCACGGTACTTTGTCCCCGCAATAAGCGCTCCGAGATCCAGAGAAATGATCCTTTTGCCGATAAGTGTCTCCGGGACATCTCCGGTAACAATGCGCTGGCATAACCCTTCAACGATGGCGGTCTTACCGACTCCGGGCTCGCCGATAATGACAGGATTGTTTTTGATCCTTCTTCCGAGAACCTGCAATACTCGTTCGATCTCGTCTTCTCTGCCTATCACCGGGTCAAGCCTGTTCTCCTTGGCAAGCATGGTGAGGTCACGACCAAACTCATCCAGAGCAGGGGTGCTGCTTTTTTTCTCACGTGCCTGGACGTACGACTTCATGGAGAGGTTAATAGTAAGCTGGCGTGCGCCGAGGAGATTGGCGCCAAGATTCCTGAGTATCTTTCCGGCAATTCCTTCATCTTCACGGATAAGACCGAGCAGAAGGTGCTCACTGCCAATATAATTGTGGCCAAGAAGGCGGGCTTCTTCTACAGCCAGTTCAAGAACTTTCTTGGCACGAGGGGTGAACGGAATATCACCAAATGTGAGCAGGTTCATTCCGGCAGGGAGATTGCGCTCAATTTCCATCCTGAGTTCTTCAATCGTCAAACCCATTTTTTTCAGGATGGCAACAGGCAACCCGTCTTCTTCTCTGAGAATGGCAAGAAGCAGGTGTTCAGTCCCCAGGTAGTCATTCTGGCGTTTTTCCGCTTCTTCCTTGGCAAATATGATAACTTTTCTACCGCGTTCCGTAAATTTTTCAAACATTAGTGACTCCTTAGTACGAGCCGTTACAGCATACATACATATTACTGCGTTCAGGCATGAAATGTCAATAAATGCTTTTTTTGCAATGACTTAGAGAATGAAGAAAGGGCCAGAACGAATCCTCACCATATCAGCGAATCAGAGATAACAGCAACGCGAAAGAATGACATGCAGCTGGAGGCCGAGGCTGAGAACCTGCCGGTTTATCCTCTCATGCAGAGAAACGCAGAAAAAGCATAATAACAGAAGGCTCTGTTACTCGGCTTCTCTCTCAGAGTTGATAAGATATTTTGCTGCAACTGCTCCAAGGGAGCCCGCCGTCTGCAATCCGTTTTCCAGCGCACGGAGCGTATCGATATCTGTCTTCCATGCGATATCACCAGGGGCAAGAAGACAGGTGCTTCCCGGTTCGTGTGCAAGCGAAAGACGGCCAGCCTTGAAATAATAATGAGCCTGGTTTATTTCTACTGGATAGGCACGCATAAAGGGCGGGATATCGTTAGGCTTAAACCACAATTTAATCTCCCGCTCAGCATCCTCATTCGCGGCAGATGCATGAATAAGGTTGTCCATCCGCTCACCGATGATTTTGCCGTCAGTGTCCTTGAGAGGTACAAGGGTTCCCAAAGCGCGGATGCATCCCGGACTCTTGTCACGGGCAGTGAGAGGGTTTGTCGGTCCGCAGATATCCCGAATCTTTTTAACTGCACCGGGCCCCTGGTAAACGAGCGCTATTACTCTTCTCTTCCAGGGCTCATCAGGATAATGAAGCTTTCCCATGATGTATTCCAGCAATGAAGGAAAGAAGATTTTTCCCTGATGTTCGGCATAGTGCTCCTCGGCGAGCATGAGGCCTACATAGACAATTTTTGCTCCCGCAAAGCGGAGCCCCGTGTGAAACTCAGAAAGTAGCGAAAGCACGTATCCTGTCAGCGAATTCTTCAGTGCATCCGGCTTTATGAGCACAAGTGTCTGCTCAAATTCCTTGTTGCCACCCATGTAATCTCCTGTCCGTCATCTTAAAGGACGTGTTCATAATTTCTGTGTGAATGACATAAAAACCTGCAAAATTTTCCGGTGTTGCCGTAAGAGGTAATGGCGAACTGCTATGTCGGTTTCAGCGTATCGATCATCGTTCTCACCGCAGATACTGACCTATCGAACATTGCCTTTTCTTCTTTCGTAAGCTCAAGAGCCACAATCTTTTCTGCGCCGCTCGCTCCAAGGACAACGGGCACACCCACAAAAATACCTGCTATGCCATATTCGCCCTCAAGATATGCCGAGCAGGGCAATAATCTCTTTTCATCAAACAGGATCGACCTTGCCATTTGCACGGTGGCAGCAGCAGGGGCATAGAATGCGCTGCCGGTCTTCAGAAGGCTTACAATCTCGGCTCCGCCGTTTCTCGTCCTTTCTATGATGCGATTAATGTCATGCGCATCGAGCAGCTCTGTTATGGGGATGCCCTTAACGGTCGTGAAGCGCGGCATGGGCACCATCTGGTCTCCATGTCCTCCGAGCACCAGCGCCTCGATGTCCTGAGGAGAAACGCCAAGTTCCAAAGCAACAAATGTCCTGAATCTGGCAGAATCAAGGACTCCGCCCATACCGATAATCTTTCTCTGGTCGAAGCGGGATACCTGCAATGCAGTGTATGCCATGATGTCCATAGGATTTGTCACTACAATGATGATGCTATCCGGAGAATGTCTGACAGTCCCTTCGGTTACTTCCTTGATAACACCTGCATTTGCATGCAAAAGGTCGTCCCTGCTCATTCCCGGTTTTCTCGGAAAACCTGCGGTGATTATGATAAGGTCAGAACCTGCGGTGTCGGTAAATGATGCTGTGCCGGTAACAGAAATGGGTGAACTCCAGAGTGGACAAGCCTCCGTGATATCTAGGGCTTTTCCTTTTGCAATGCCCTCATGCACATCAAACAGTACCACATCCGCAAAACCATCCCGCGCTATGAGTCCAGCGGTTGTTGCACCTACATTTCCCGCTCCGATAACCGATATTTTTTTATTCATGGGAAGCCTATTATAGTTGATAAAAAAGAGGATTGGCAAGAAGAAAACGTGGATAAATAACCTTGACTTAACAATAAAGTTTGATATATAAAACGTTGCAATCAATAACAGCAACTGCCAAGAGGAGTGCAATAACGCATGAAAGAGATTCGCATTGCCATCGCCGGTGTGGGAAATTGCGCAAGCTCATTAATTCAGGGCCTGGAATTTTACGGAAAACTGCCAACACAGAAGAATCTGCCTGTTCCAGGCCTCATGCATTATCAACTTGGTGACTATCGTCCGGCGGATATTAAGGTTGTGGCGGCATTTGATATCGATAAAAGGAAAGTCGGAAAGCCGCTGTATCAGGCCATATTCAGCAAGCCAAACTGCACAAAAGTTTTCCATGCTGTGTCAAGGAAGGTGTCTGCACCCGTTAGCATGGGAAACGTGCTTGATGGGGTATCAAAACACATGGAGAGTTTTCCTGAAGAAAACAGATTTTTGATTGCTCACAGGAAGCCATGTAATGTGGTAAAAGTTCTTAAAGAGACGGGAGCTGAAATACTGCTGAACTACCTTCCGGTAGGCTCTGAAAAGGCTGTTGCTTTTTATGCAGAAGCATGCCTGAAGGCAGGTGTAAGCTTTATAAACTGCGTTCCGGTATTTATCGCGTCAAGGAAATCCTGGGCTGAAAGATTCGAAAATCAGGGCATTCCGGTTATCGGTGATGACATTAAAAGCCAGCTTGGAGCAACAATCATTCACCGTTGCCTGACAAAGCTTTTTGAAGATAGGGGAGTTACGATAGATCATGCCTATCAGCTGAATGTCGGAGGAAATACCGATTTTTTGAACATGCTCAACAGGAAACGCCTCACCCTAAAAAAAATATCCAAGACTGAAGCCGTCCAATCCCAGATGAATACTCCACTTTCATATGACCATATGCATATTGGTCCTGCCGATTATATCCCCTGGCTTCATGACAACAAAGTTTGCTTCCTGAGGATTGAAGGGAAGGGCTTTGGAAATATTCCTTTGCACCTTGAGATGAGACTCTCTGTCGAAGATTCGCCAAACAGTGCGGGGGTTGTGATAGATGCTATCCGTTGCTGCAAGATCGCAAGAGATAGAAAGATCAGCGGCGCACTCATATCTCCTTCAGCGTATTTCATGAAACACCCGCCGAAGCAGTTCCCTGATGAAACAGCGAGGCAGATGGTGGAAGATTTCATCAAGGCAAAGCGAAGCCGGTAGCGTATCCCGCCATGCTGAGCAAAAAGCTTGGCCGACGTCTTGAACGCCCGCTTCTTCGCCTTGCCTTGCTTGTGCCGTTCACGCCGAATACCGTGACCCTTTCCGGATTTGTCTTAACGATTGTTTCCTGCATAGTACTATCGTTTAACCTTGAAATTGGAGGAATCCTGATCCTTTTGTCAGGTTTTTTCGACATGCTGGACGGCGCTGTAGCGCGTGCCAAAGGGATGGTCACTTCATACGGGGCTTTTCTGGATTCCGTCCTTGACAGGTATGCCGACGCTGCTATGCTTCTTGCTGTCCTCTGGAATATGGTCACTCAGGAAAACACTGCCGGAATGCTCTTGTCGCTCGTCTCCCTTGTAGGATCGTTTCTTACCAGCTATGCAAGGGCGAGAGCAGAAGGGCTTGGCGTATCCTGCAATCGTGGCCTTCTGGAGAGGCCGGAGAGAATCGTACTTCTTGCGATCGGAACAATAACGGGATATATTATTCCCGTCCTTTGGATAATGAGCGTCCTGACACACATAACCGTCATGCAGAGAATCCTTCATACATGGAGAGAACTCCAAAGGGGGAATGATTAGATTTCTATCCCTGTTCGTGCAGATATACCTTTGTCAAAAGGATGTTTGATGTTCTGCATATTGGTTACATAATCGGCAAGGCTGATAATCTGCTCTGTGGCTCCTCGTCCCGTGAGAACAATCTCTATGTTTTCCGGCCTTTCTTCGATAAAGGATGCTGCCTCATTGTCTGTAAGAATATGTTCGGACACGAGGCAAATAAACTCGTCCAGAATCACAAGATCAGGTTGTTGTTCTGAAAAAAGACGTTGTATCTGCCGGAGTGCCTTACGTGCCTCTTCTTTGAGATAATCCCTGTTGATATCAGGGTAAAAAAAAGGCGATTTTATTGCATCAAAAACAAGGGTATGGATTCCCAACTGTTCAAGAAGTGCGAGTTCGCCCGGAGAATCTTTTTCCTTGAAGAATTGAGCAAACAGTATTTTTTTTCCTCGGCCTCTTGCCCGGATTGCCAGACCAAGCGCAGAAGTTGTTTTGCCTTTCCCTTCACCGGTGTAAATATGCACGAAGCCTTTTTCAAGCATGATGACTCTCTGATTATTTCCCTTGTGAGACAAAAAATGGAGCGGGCGATGGGATTCGAACCCACGACTTTCAGCTTGGGAAGCTAACACTCTACCACTGAGTTACGCCCGCGCTTAGTCATTTATAAATCAGAATATTCAGAAATGTCAAGAAAACGTTCACGGAAACTTTAAAAACAGGAGCGTGATAAATTCTTTCAGCATGGCAATTAATAAAAAAAACGCTCCTTATTTGATGAAGAGAATGAAGAAAACCGGCACGTAAGGTAGGTAATCTCCTGGTGAAGGTACTACTTACTAAGAAGACCTTTATAAAGCCACATTCATTGTCATTGCCCTTCTTGATAGGGCAATCCAAGAAACCTTGAAAACACTGGATTCTCGCCCTCTGCGGGAATGACGGCACATGGGGTCTTACGTATGGCCCCCTTAGCAAGTAAAACCAGAACTTTATGTTTTGCTAAAATCAATAACAGGAATTTGTTAAGGAGAAAATGATAAGACTGATTACGTACTGATAAGACAAGCTAATTAATTATTTAAAATCAAGTGAATATTAAATATTAGTAAAGTATTTCATGATACTCCATTGATTATTATGAAATATCTTTAACAATATTACTTTAAGTAGAAAAATAATCAATTTTTTTGTAGCCTCTGTCTTTTAGGTGATTCCAATCCCCATCACGTGCTTACCCCAAAGAAGCCTTTATTTTAAGTCTTTCCTTGCTAATCTAATATACTGAATCCTATAAGGAGTCGTTACAGCCCTGAAGGAACCATATACCGGCTAAGGGAAACCTTCTTATGAAGTAGTACTACCCTCGGCCAATTGGAACGAACGGGGAGATAACATTCCCGAACTTACCAGATCCCCAGAGAGTAGGCAGCCCGGCAGCCGAGCAGCCCCCGCTTGCCGTCCCCTGAAGGGAACCCCGCTAGCGCCTTTCCTTGGGGTGGTAAAAGCATAGTTAATCCTTATTTGCCCTCTGTAACCCCGTCAGACATCCGATACGCCATCTCCGGGGAAAGGTGGCCTGGTTTTCTCTCTTCTAAGGGGCGAGCCCATTCTAGGCATTGTAGCGCATCCTAGAGCATACATACGGGACACGGTTTGCATACGGGGTCCCTTTCCCTTTATGCCTCGCAGGGCATCACTAAGGAAGCCTATTCGTTGACCACACGTTAAAACTCTCTCTTTGATTCAAGAATATAGGCACTTTTGTTAAAGTACGATATAAGCTCCCTATCCGAAACGTTCACCGGAATATAGAGGCGATAAGCCTCAAGCGCAGGTACTCAACAGCCCTGGACTCGCCAACGCGCTCTGCAGGAGACACGGACAGCCGCAATGGCAACGCGTAGGAGGGTGGGAACGCACGAAGAAACAGGATCGCGCCGATCCAGTTAGACCCACGGCCTAGGATCTCCAAACGTTCCCTGAAAGAGGCACGCTCGAACCTATCTAACGGTTTTCCATCCTCATATAGGTCATTATTGCTTCAGAATGCTTTAGAATCGCATACCGAGACTTAGACATGGATAGACGTTACTTTACATAATATATCTTATCAGACATTAGATATGCACATAGGCTGTTGATATCCTGTTCATATCCTGGTTAAGAAAATTGCTCTTATGAGACTATTACGACTTGCATCAATGATGACTATGTATTAGGCAGGATGTTTTACTAAGTATTTCAAGGAGTTGCAACTATGCGATAACAAATCCCTTGAGTGTCGTTCCTTCAATCCCTGCGGATCTGATAAATACGAGGGTTCCGCGGTGGAGGTTCTGTGCAGTTACCCTAATCTTCGTGTAATTGCTGGCTGTCCCGGACATATGGCAAAGCCCCGCCTTCTCCTCAATGATGACATCAAGGATTTTATTGAGCTGACTTAATGCATAATGTTCTTTTTTCAGAATACCCAAGTTCTTAAGAGTTGCAGCACGATCTGCGATGACATTATTCGGTACTTTAGGCAGCATTCCTGAAGCGCTAGTATGTGTCCTGGGCGAAAAAGGGAAAACGTGCAGATATGCAAACGGGGTGCCTACAATAAATCGGCAAGACTCATCAAAGTCTTCATCACGCTCACCCGGAAAACCAACGATCACGTCAGACCCTATGGCAATGTCGCTATGCTTCGATAATATTTTTGATAGTTTGTCGCTGTAAGCACGTACGGAATAATTTCTGTTCATACGTCTGAGAACTTCATCGCTTCCGCTTTGCAACGGAAGGTGAAGATGTCTGCAAACTCTAGCATCACCCAAAACTTCGAGCAGTTCGTCGTCCACCTCATTTATCTCGAGGGAACTGAGTCGAATCCTTCTGATGTCTGTATGGGTAATAACGCGCTTTATGAGCTTCGCCAGCGACGTCTTTTCTGGAAGGTCCTTTCCATAGCTGCCGAGATGTATGCCGGTAAGCACAATCTCATGATATCCCTGAGCTTCAATCATCCTTACTCTCTCTTCTGCTGTTGCAAGGGGCAGACTACGGGATCTTCCCCGGGCAAGAGGTACTGCACAGTATGAACATGAAAAGTTACATCCGTCCTGTACCTTCAGGTTTGGCCGGGCTCTATCATGAAAATGATAAAGAGGCTCTGTCTCTTCGCCAAGAATAATGCTTACGATCTTTTCCTTGTCTTCTGACGAAACTACCTGAAAGACGCCGTCCATTCGCATTACTTCATCTTTTTTGAGTTCAGAATAACATCCGGTAACAATAATTCTGGCACCGGTCTTAGAGGCTCTCCTTATGAACTGACGGGATTGTGTATCGCTTTTGCCGGTTACCGTGCAGGTATTAATGATACAATAGCCGGGATTCTCATCAAGGGAAACAATAGAGATGCCGTGATGCCTGAGGGTACCTTCGATGACAGAACTTTCCGACTGATTAACCCTGCAACCTAACGTCAGGACCGTAACTCTTACCTCAGTCTTCTGCAAGATCAGCCCTGTATAAGCTCGCCGTCGAGAGAGTGGAGTCTGGCCTTGCGTATCTTTACCGACAGCATTGTGCCTTCCTTTTCGCCTGAATTGCTAACCGTGACGATTTTGTTTGTCCTCGTCCTGCCCATGAGCATCTCAGGA
>Ga0115026_10000209_pt1 | contig 13922 bp, 22 predicted proteins | sample Mud_0915_D1_FD_83878 | JGI IMG/M metagenome (GOLD analysis project Ga0115026, IMG submission 83878) | Wetland microbial communities from Old Woman Creek Reserve in Ohio, USA - Mud_0915_D1 | ecosystem: Environmental > Aquatic > Freshwater > Wetlands > Sediment ...
CATTTGAGGAGATTACCCACGTGCTAGGGTCAATCTTAAGTGTAACTACATCAGAAGTTCCTATTGCAGTTAATGCTGCTGTGATGGTCGCTTGAACATAAGTATCTCCAAACCACTTAGCAGGAATTTCAGCAGGCCTAAAAGTGGCAAAATCTACAGATAAATCAGCTCCAAAGATCTTCTTATTAAGATTATTTACTATATGCCCAACTACAAACGTTTCAGTACCACCACCAGCAACTCCCTTAATACTCCCACCACAGTCAAAATCTAGAACCATAGTATCTGGTGGGGCAATAGAAGTGCCATCTGCAATAGTATTTTCCTGACAAATATTAAGTTTAGTAGGAATACTACCAGCATTAGAGATTGCCAAAGCAAGAGAAGTATAATCAGTATCTGCTATTACTTGAACTGCTAACTTTGCTACTATAGTAGTATTAACAGCATTAGTATCTCCCTGGTTATAAACTACACCTTCTGTAGTAGTTACCTTACCAGTAGCAGTAACATCATGAGAGTTAACATTACCAGTAGTGGTAAGAGTCTTGTCTGTATTAGTCCAATCTGTTCCAACATTAGCACTATTACCTCCAAGAAAGCCAGCATCTCCAAAAGAAGGAGTTAAGATTACTAGTAAAATTAATATTGCTTGGTTGAAAAATTCACGAGAGCAAATCTTCTTCATCTAAAATTCCTCCTTCTTTAAACCCAAGTACCAAGAAGTGATTTAACCATCCACTGTCCTGCTGCTACACACCTAAGAATTACATTAGCAGCTTTAGCCTCACCAGCAGTAGAATTAACTATAGAAGTACCCGCTCCTCCAGCAGCTATAGTATCACTTCCGCCAGCAGTTACAGTAAGATTTCCAACTCCTAATTTATGAACCTCTACAAAATTACCTATATTAGCAGCAACTACTTCAGGCAAAGTAAGAGTAACAGCACTTCCTGAGTTAACTGTATAGGCTTTATTAAGAGTAGTAAGAGTAGTACTAACATTTTGAGCAGTTACCGAACATACCCACTCTCCTCCTACAAGAGTAGCTGTATCGTTAAGGTAAGCAGCTATAGCCCTTATATAAGTAGGCCAATCCACCACTGGATCTATATCTAAAGGTCTAGTTTCATCTACTGACATTTGGAGTACTCCTATTAGAGCTACATTAGTCTAAAACTTCCAATATTGCTTGGTCTATTTGTATTGTATTTGCAACGTCTGCACTGTCCCATTGAGCCGTAATTGTAATGTTTTCCGCAGTAGTCGTGTCTATTACGGTAGAAGTTGTGTTAAGGTGGGAAGTTGTATAATTTAGCATTATCTGCCCATGGGCAGAAACAGTTCCCGTTGCACCCAGGGTACGCACTGTAATCCATGCGTCAACATGCCATCCTTTATTTGAAACAACTCCGGCTGTGGACGCAAAACTGATTATCGTAGTTGTTCCAATTTTTATGCGTAAAGTAATGGTATCAGCGGCGTCATGTGTGGAAAATTGTCCCATTCCGGTTACGCGATAAAGTTTCCCTATACCTGTAATATTGGCTGGAAGTGAAGCAGTCCAAAGAGTAGTTTCATCAATTGTATTGGCAACTGTTGTTGAAGAAATGATAGTATTGCTACCACGTGATATTATCCTCCGATCTGCTCCGGTAATGTACCATCTTTTTGAATTTAATTCTATGAGGCCTTCTTCCGGGGTTGTTACAAGTGTTCCATCAACAAATTTTATTGGTCCTGTTCCTACTGCAGCAGTTCCTGCAGGTAAAACAACTGGACTATTAAACACTATGTGATGATTAGTAGTGTGTTCTTGAAGATGATCTAATTCTACTAAATCATGTAAAACAATACTTCCTTTAGTTACATTAGAAGTAGAATGAAACTCAAGATCATCACCTGATCCAGTTCCGCCATATCCAATCTGCCCCCCAGCACGTCCGGCAAGAAGGAAGTATCCAGAAAGACTAGTATTTAGAGACTCTAATGTAACCGCATCATTAGGATCTATAGGATTACCTGCTTTAATAGGTGCAGTAGTCTCTATAGCAGAATCATAATTAGCATCATCATATCCTGCTATATTTAATGAACTACCTATACGAATAAACCGAATTGCCATTTTTAATCTCTTAGATTCCTACTATCATCATAACACCATTACTGGCATCTGTACCTGTTACATAAAGTTTGTAAAGTCTAGTAGCATCATTAAAGTAAAGAATTTGCCTATCATATTTATTAGTAGCAAGTCCATTAAATAAGACTGCCCCGTTAGCATCAGTCTCTCTAACAATAAGTTTATCATCAGTAGCAGTAGGGATCATCTGAAGAAATCTTACTTTTATTCCATTAGTCAAATCTCTAGTTAGACCTGAACTACTTGCTAAATCCCAGGCAGTTGCACCATCGAACGTTACGTTAAGAACTCCAAGACCTGCTTTGACTGTATTAGACATTCTTTTTACCTCAAAATTTAATTTATTTGGTTTAACTATCTACATTAAAAGAGATAATCCTAAAGAGTTAATTCCTTTAGGAGGATTAAACGGAAAAAGATCCCGCATTTTATAACTTACAAACCCTAAACTCTTTGCATAAGCAACTAATTCAGTAAAATCAGATATCAACCATTGATAAGTCGTTGGAGCTTCTGACACTAAATTATGGAAAACAAAGAGCATCTGTCCTCCGGAATTATATAGTCTATCCATTAATATCTTGGCATTGGCCAAGGTAGTAGTATTAAGTATGTATGCGCATGAAGGTAGTAAGTGAAGGTCCCCAATTCTTGTTAAAATACCTCTTGGGTATTCACTAACTGTTCTAGCAGTTATAAAATAATTTTTTACAGCATTTATTACTGCTGCATTATATCCTCCTCCTGGATATACTAAATTGTGACTACATTCATCGCAAAAATTGTTTTTAATATAATTTTTCGATGCGATTAATTCAGCAGTCAAATCTTCGGCAGACAGAGTTGTAAACATATTATGAGTTTTACCATGTGTAACCATTTCCCAGCTAGCAGCATGCATTTCTTGCAGTTGAGAGAGTAAACAATGGCCCGCCGTACCAACCAAATCATTTGCAACGGCAACAGAACCAACATAAGATTGTGCACTTAATATTGAGAATGCTGTATCATAACAAGCCGAATAACCATCATCAAATTGCCAAATAATTCCAGTAGGAAGAGACATGTCATGCGTAACTATTTCAGAGATAAGTATTTCCTGAACTCCTGATGTAGGAACAACCGTGATCTTTATCCCAATTATTGCTGCCATATCAGCCCAGATAGTTTCCCCGGCAGGGGGAAGACCGTTTAATGGCCCACCAATATATTGCCAAGTATTAATATTAAGTCGTGAGGCATAATTTTGAATTGCACCACCAAATGTCTTCGCATAGTCTGATGTAACAGCCAGTTCTATAGAAATTTGTTGAACAACATTTAACGCCTTGATTCTAAAATAAATTCCTTTCCCTACTAAATTTGTAGAAGGAAAAACCTTTACCGCTTGTCCAGAAGCTCCGCTACGAGTAGTTATTTTTAAAGCATGAGGATACTCTGGATCGTTGGTTATTTCGCTAATACTACCATTAGGAGCTGACCATCCAGTGATAGTAGAAAATGTATCTAAGGTAGTTTTTCCCATTTATTAAGGACTCCAAGACTTACTTTGACTATATTAGCTATCTAAGTCACTTTAATTCATTCTATTTGAAAGTCCTAATCTACTTAAACCTCTAAACAAATTTACTATTCCTTCTGTCACAAAACTTAGTAATCCATAACTTACTGCAAACGCCGCACGTTGCAGCGCCGTGGGAGTAGGTGTAGGAAATGCACCATTACTTGCAATTGCCATATAGTCAAGAGCCATAACCGAACCACCGTAGAACAGGAGATGCCTTCAAGTTAAAGAAACCAACTTCAGAAGTCTCAATCGGTAGTTCAACTAATGTCTCATTCAGTAATTTTGATGGGGTCTCTTCAACTTTTTCAACAATATGTACATTCTCGTTAAGATATTTTTGATTCAACTCGTCTATATGTTTCAAGACAAATTGTTTAAGATTTTCCTCAAGAATATTTCTTTTGATCTTCTGAACCTCTAGATTCTTATCTCGCATCTTTTGTAACATATAATGATTCATTACAGCATGAGGAAGTCCATCAAAACCTGTGTCGCCGCCATCTATGGAAAAAGTTTTTCCTCTCGCCATTTCAAGAAAGGTTTCAAGAATTGCTGCCTGCATCACAGACTCATCAATACCAAGAGACTTGGCTTGTTTCGACATCCACTCAAGAGTTAGTTCAAGGGATGCCTTCTCAGAATAGGGTTCATATAGTTTTTCAAAATCAGGAATCATCATTATACTATCCTCAAGGCCTTCCTGGTTGTAAAACCAGCCACTGAACTGAAGCAGGTAGCAACAGTTCCAGCACTTACTCCAGCATCCGTGAACAGTTCTGCTGTTCCATCAGCCTCAGTAAAAATAATTTTATTGACCAAGGCTCGAATAAGAAAGTCTAGGTCACTTCCAGTTGCTTCCATAGCTGTTTTTATGTTGGCCGTCGTAGGCACCGCCGCCGTAATACTGGCCTTTTGAAGTGCACCAAAGTCAATGTTGTCCTGGCCCTTCACCTGAGCGGCCATATTGCCACCGTCAAGCGCTGCTGGTATTCTGCTGGTCAAGGTAGCCGCTGCATTACCAAGGATAGCGTAGAGGCTACCCAGGGTGCTTGCAGAGGCGTCACCTACATCAGCTAAGAGTGCATCAATATCGTCCTGAATCGAAACAAGACCATGATCACCATTCACAATTGCATAAGAATCACCGGTTTGAGCAATGGCAGTTCCCGCCGTCCCGACACTGGCGAGAACCGTTACCCCCGCAGCGCAAGTTACCGCACGAGTTTTAATGGTCTCCACGTCAACTTTTTGCGTATCCGGCACGGTTGCGGCAATTGGTGTTTGCAACGTTATCGTTGTGCCTGCACCACCATGGGCTCCATTGGCAAGAGTTACAGATGGCACGCTTGTAGCTGTAACACCAGAATATGGAGATTCCGGGACAAGGGTAAACTCAATCGGCGTGGCCGCCGCCGCACTTGTCGTAATCTGAACATAAACTACCGCCTGCCAAGCACCTGTCAGAAAAATTGCATCAGCAATATCTAGGCGGTAGAGGCCAGGGCAAAGTGTAGATGAGATCTCCAAAATACCCCAGTCGTTATGTGCCGAAGTAAGCAAGGCCAGATCGTTCAACAAACCCGTGTAATCCGTGACGGTCACATCATTGTCGGTTTCAACACGTATCCCGGAAACGGTTAAGGCCGCCGCATTAAGACCGGTTTTCCCGGACCCATCTGTTGAAGCAGGATCAGGGATGAAAACAAGAACAGAATAATCCTGCTGACCGATCTTGACTTCCTTACCCATTTAATCCTCCATTCATTCCTGGGTGACGGATAAGCCCGCCACCGCCACCTCCAACATACGTACCGGTAAGCGCCGACAAAGCTCCAAAAGTTATGCCACTTTGTACCTCCGCCTCTGTTGCCTCGTGATATGTACCTGTTACACCGTTCACAGTATCATCTTCGGTCACATTCCCGACATCAGGAAAATCAGCTCCAGAAAATGAACCATCAGACATGAATCTAGTTTCTGTCTCAAATGATTGTCTACAATTAACATAAATTGTGGTTGATGGTTTCCCGACACAGACCCTATAACGTATAGCTCCAACATTCCCAGGAGTGAAAGTTTTTGTTAATTTGTGATCCCATCCTGTATCTCCTGTCCAAGTAATAGTACCGTCGGCAATATCATTACCAACATCTATTACCTGAGCTGGTACTGTAGTAACACGAGTGCCCAACGGACTTCCACTTGCTGAAGTATATTCAACCTCAAGCCATAATTCACTTTCCTTTAATGCAGAAACTCCACCAGCTACTAAACATTCCACATTTATGGTAGTTGAGGAGGACGTCCCTGGTAAATCCATCCATTCCGAAACCAATGTGGCAAACCTCGAACATAAAGAACTTGCAGCCATTTTAAGACAATAAGCTTGGCTGTTGTAAGTCATTGGATTGGTGTTTGCGTATACCCCAGTATCTGTTGTTATTACTCCAGAATAGTTTGTTTTGGAGTATCTAATATTGGTATCACCAGAATCGCAGTTAAAAAGGATAACTTCAAGACCAGAAGAAGAAAAAGTTCCAGTGGTTGGAGTTACCGATGCATGGAGTAAGCATTTGTTAAATATAATTTTTCCAACACCATTGGCAACCGACACTAATGCAGTAGACACAAGATTAAGATCAGAATTTTTTACTACAATATCAAAATTATTACATGATGCGTTCGAAATAAATAAAGCAGTTGGAACAGTACCAGTATGAGATAAATTGTTTATTCTTACTTTGATACTTTTTGGTGCAAATCCATTACCAGCGTTAGCAAAGGAGCATGAACAGGAGTCTAATATTAATAGACTTTCATCTATTGTCCCCAAAACTAAAGCCCCCAAAATAATCTGTGTCCCAGAATTATTTGGCAAAACGAATGAACAATTTTTGTAATATTGAATCTGAGTGCCACTTACTCCACCGCATAAATAAATATCTGAGGCAGACCCAGGAGATGTTTTTCCTGGGACAAAATTAACTCCCTCAAACCACCAATTACCGGCCAATGTTATCGAGTATGAAGCAGAAGTATTTATTTCCGCGCCCGTAGATTGTGTTCCCGGAGACGCGTCAAAATCGCTGACACAGATTACCTGTTGTGGATATTGTGGAGTAGCTGCAACAGGCGCTGTCCATGTGGTTGATGCAGCATTTGCATCAACGTGTTCATCGTCCACCCAGATAATTTCAGATACGGCTGGAGGAATTGCAATTACAGTAGCCAACAACTCAGCAGCATTATCCCAACTACTACCAGAGTCGTCACCACCTGTCCCTGATTTTACCCAATAATTAGCCATTAATTATCTCTGTCGATCTTCCTGTTTTTAAAATTTGCTTATTTTCAAGATAAGAAAGTCCAGCTAAAAGATTTGAATCGTCAAGATTTACGTTTATTGCGGCATCCAAAAGGGCAAGAAAATCAATAATGATTAAATCGGTTTTAGCTAATTCTCTACAAGCAATCCTTTCCTCAACGGTTAAACGGTTTAAAAATTCATATTTTGAAATATTCAATTTAAAATTCAAAGATTCTGTTTTCGATAATTCATTGCGATCAATGGTTTCTCCAATATTCTCAGCTCTGAATTTTAGGGTTGCTTCAATATCCCAACCAGAAGTAGCTAAATATTGTGCAGTATGTTCAATTCCATTGTGGTCGATATGGGTTTCATAGATCCACCGCCTACCATCGGCCTGTAATACCGCGTCCTCTTTATATCTGCTTGAAATTATAGGCATTCTTACCACCTCACCACAGTCAGATTATGCCCTACGGCCAAGGCCTTCGCCCCGCCAGAAACCCGTTGCCACGTTGGCCGCCATTCCGGCGCGATCACATAACGGGTGACCAGGTAATGAATAACGCCGGCTCCGACCGTTACCAATCCCATCTCCAGATCTGATGAGTCACTGTCAATTGGCAAGATGGGATTTTTCTCATATCCCCCTTGATCAAGAACTCGATCTGTCAACGCAAAGTCGGCAACATTCAGAACCTGAAAGGCAAGCTCTCCCTTCCATTCGGCTTTGGTGAGGCCCCAAGTTTTATCATTCTCTGCCAACACGCAAACAGGCAGTAAAATCAAGCTGATCAACAATATAAAAATTTTCATTTTTTTTTCACCTGGTCAACTAAAAATTTCATGGCTACTTCAATCCTGGCTACCTTCTCATTCAAAATAGTCATTTGTGCGGCTTGTTCCTTTCTTGCTGTTTGTCGCGCTTCGTTCATTTTGTCAATCGATTTAGACAAGTCAGAAGTCAGCAAGAGGAATCTTTCGGTTGTTTCTTTGCACATTCTGGCGTGGACCGGATGCGTTACCAGGTCAGCCTCGTTCAAACCCCGCACATCCGATTTTAATGTGTCAACCACCTGTAATATCCTCCCCAAAAAAACAAGGATTCCACTACCAGCTATAGTCACTCCAATAATCGCTGATATCGCTTCATTTGTCATTTTTTACTCTTAATTTTCCCAAGCAGCTCATAAACGAACTGAAACGTCGAGTTCGCCTTGATGGATGGGATGCGAGCAAGAATCTCGCAGGCTGCCCATCCGGCACCGAGGAAAATAGAAAGAATTGTCAGAAAATCGTCAATCGACATTTTGCTTCCTCCTTAAATAACAATCAATTGGATGTTCAACTGATGGCTCTTTCCACTTACAGATACAATGTTCACAATCCTGCGCGTATATGGGACAGTCATCTTTGTATTCACATTCTTCATCTGACAGACAGTTGTTGGGCATAATCACTGCACCACTACAGTCATGGTTATCGTCACATTTTTTAGGGTTGGCGACATCAACGGCACAGTTTTTGACACCTCTTTAGAATAACTACTTTCGTTACCTCTGGCATCGTAAGCAGTAGCCGCAAAATAATAGGTATTCCCAGGAACAATTTCTCCGATTGTGACAGTAAATGGCACGTCTCGAACTCGGGCACCCAGGTCCAGGGATTGAGCGGATGTATATTGTCCAGATTCTTTGCCCCAATAAAGTTTATATCCTGCCGGGTCCGTTGTGGAATTGGGGTTTATGGCCATGGTCACTTCTGCCGCACTCGCGCTCGAAATTGTTATAAACAGACAAAACAAAAGAACTACCCAGGCACTAATACCGATTATTGCAGTTGTTTTTTTCATTACAGTCTCCTTCATAACTTGCTCTGTTGAAAAATTCAACAGAGTAATTTATTTAATGTTTAGGTATAGTTAAAAGGGGCAAGTTCTTTAGCTCTATCTTTAATTTTTTCTATATCTTCTAAACTAAAAACTCCATGAACTCCTCTGGTGTCTATTCTTTGAGTAGGTTTGCCTATCTCCCTGTCCAAAAGTCCATTAGCCTCTTTAAGAATCCCAGAAGCTGAAAGTTCTCTACCCATAACTACACCTGTCTCTAAGGCTTCCTTAACACGTTGAAGAGCTAAAGGTGCGAGATCAGCTATCTCACGAGCTAGATCTATAGTCCCTGCATCTCTAGCTGCTCTCATTATGGCTAGTTTTTCTTGCACTATAGGGGAATTACGTACATTAGAGATAGTTTTAGGAGTACAATTAAGGGACTTAGCTATCTCTTCATTAGTCTGTCCTAAGATAACTCGTCTCGCTATTTCATGGTGAGAATCCCACATCTCAGCCACTTGCCATCCCTTCCTATCTCCTGTTTTACGATGATCTTTACGATTTATATCATTATACCTGTCCTGATAAGTTGTTTTCTGTTCAGTTGTATTAATAGTTTTATCGTACATAATTTTCCTCCTCATAGTTACAATAACATAAAATGGAGGTAAATGTCAACACATTACTTTACATTATTTTCCACAGTCCACAGTCCACAGTCTACAGTCCACAGTCCACCGTCTCCATTCTACAGTTTCTTGTACCAATTGACATTTATATAATACCTTATACATAATTTAAAAATTCCTCTAGATGAATCGCCTCACCTAATTACCCCCTTCCTACCCCTTATCTTCTAAGGGTAAATTTTTTAAAAGGGCAACCTTACAGTATAACATAAAAAGGGGTAGATGTCAAGACAAATATATTTGTTGACATCGTGGTCATGTTGCGGGATAATGGCACGTAACAGCCGTGAAGTGTCGGCTCTCTAAAGACCACCCGTCATGGGTGTCCATCGTGGGAGTGTTGCGATGGTGGATGGGTTATTTGATAATGCGGGACAGAGCCCGCCATATAGAGTGACCATGGCCAGGGGCCAGTGGCATGGACGTTACAGCCGAACACAACGGCTAGCCTACGTGTGATACACGGTGGTGAAATATGGGCGTCAAGGGGTGGCAACGCCACCCTACGGGAATGGTCTTATAGTGGTGTCAAAAGGAGCTACACTATATGAGAGGACTAAGGCTGTACCAAAACGGGCAAATTGCCCGTAGGTTGTTAGGCATACTCAAGTACGCAGAGTGGCAAGATATGAGATACAAGGAGACTAGGCACCTTACCAACATATTGGTAGATAGAACAGCATGGATTAAAGCATATGTAAAATTGAGGGATCTGACAGAAGTACAAAAAGAAGCACTTATTAAGAGTATCCTTACACTATCAACATAACTTTAGCTTGACACCACTACAAGACCATTCCCAAACCAAGTGTTAAGCTTTATCAAGGCCACCATATGGTAGCGTAGCTACCAAAGGAGTCATGGCCATGACAGTAACAGTAGAGAACAAAGGTATTAAGACGACAGTGTTTAGTGGAGTAGAAAGAGCAAGGATTCAAGGACTTACGTTGCAGGGAGGCGTAGAGGCCACCCTATGTTTCACGGTGAGTTGTAACGCTGACGACAAGGCAAGCGGAGACTTTCATCAGGTGACTGGACTTAAGGTCACCTTTGACAATGTCTTGATTCAGAACCTCTTAGCCGGAGCAATGGCCAGAAGGGTGATTCAATGGGCACCTACGTTGAGAGAGAATCCTACCAGAATCAAGGAACTTGACGGTAAGACCGTTCGGTTTGATGAACCCTTGTTCCCAGACCTTGCAAAGAAAAGTAGGACGGTAACGGTGGCAAGGCCTCCTACAGATGAAGAAATGGCCGCATTTATAGCTAGAATGTCTCCAGTTCAGAAAATGGAACTGGCCTTAAAGGCCATGAGGGAGGATGGAGCAGACACCACGTTAGTAGAGGCCGAACTTGAGGCCTTAAAAAGCGTAAGTCAAGAGTAGAAGTAGTTAGTTAAACCCTTAAGGTGGCCTTGATAAAGTTTAACACTCTAGTAGACTCTCAACTAAGGAGTACTACTAAGGGTACGTAGTACCACTAAGGGTACGTAGTACCCCCATGGTTGCTTTGATGAATTTTTCACCAGAGTAAAACACGCTCCTACGAAGCCACATGCACCACATGGGTGTTATGGAAAAATGGACCAAATGGACCAAATGGGGGGGTTCATGTCCCAGGGGTGATCATTTTTGGTAGTTAGAGGCACTTACGTGCCAACACTATAGAAGGGGTTTATAAGGATGTTCCCTGTCTTAGGTGGAAGAAAGGGGTTTAAGGAGGCCTCAAACACCTTAATTCCTATTATTTTAATATATATTTTTTTTATATATATATATAATATATATATATATATATATAAATAATGTCACCTGGTATAACCCTACTCTAATAAGGTCTACTACCCATGTTAGGAGTAGAACTACCAAACCCTACTAACGGCTATCCGCTAGGGCGTTTAGGACCAAAAATGATCACCCAGGGAATAATGGGGGTGGCATTTGGTCCATGTGGTGCATAATTTCATGTGTTCCATGTGGTTCATGTGTTCCATGTGGTTCATGTGTTCCATGTACACCATAACACCAATGTTATGCATGTGTCCTCAGCCTAAAAAATTTATTCACCTTATTGACACATGTCATGACATGTGGTAAAATGTGGGCATTAAAGCGTACCCGGCGCAACCGGGGTGATCTTGAAGAGGGAGGAAACGACCATGAAAAAACTAACAGAGTCTGAAGCGTTGCGGAAAGTCCTTACATTTGCAGAATTAAAAGGTAGTCAAATTATTCCTAAAGGCCTTATAGGCCTAAAAAGATGGTCTGTTATAGACTTTCTTCTTAACCACTGTGAGGGATATATTCTTAACTATAGCTCTGAGAAAACTCGCAATGTCAACATCCACTAAACTCTCCGAGCTGGCCAGCAGGCCAGCTACGCACCTCCTCTCAACACGGCTAGATGGCCGCTACCTTGCGGCCCTAGCCACCTACTGGTCCTCCCAAGGGGCTCTTCCACGTTCTGTAAGTGAGCTAGCCAGACTCTCTCTGGAAGCATTTGCTTCTCTTCTAATGGCCAACTCCCTAGTAAGTCTACCTACTCACTCTGAGGCCTTAGAGATCTTAAGATCTCTTGGCCTAACAGCCAAAGTTAACCTAAAGTCTCTTCAAGAGGCCCTGATCAAGGAAGATCTTGATCTTTCAAGTTTAACTCAACAGCCAAAAGTCACACCTTCACCAGATATCATGGCTGAACTAGAAAGAAGGCTTCAAACTCAAACTCAAACTCAAGAGGAGATCTAGATGATTCTAACACGTAAGCATTTTAAGAAACTACTTCCGGACTTAGAGGAAACTCTCTCTTACAAAGACGAACTTCTTACAAACTCTCCTACAGAGGCTAGGGAGGAGCTTCTCCGAGAAGAGATCGAAGCTTTGACTTATATCGTCGGGGAAATAGAAGAATACATAGAACTAGTAGACTAAAAGGACTAGGAGTACTTCTCACATGTTAAAAACTCTTTGTGGACTTAGTCCATTCTTGGGAGGCTTAATCCTCCTGGTCTTTTCATCTTACTTCGGAAATGTGGGTATAGACCTACTTTCAATCTTAACTCTTGTGGCCATCTTCTTACTCTGGCCACGTTCCCTGTGAGGTTTTTATGATGACTGTTATTGAGCGGCTATTCCGGCGTCGGCTTCAATTGATTGTTAGCAGCCTGCCTATGGGGGAACATTGGAAAATAATTGGGGAGACAGGTATCACCCTTAATCTCAGCAATTAATTTAGAATGTGTGTTAGTAGGAGTTTTCCCATACACCTGCAATCAGTTATTCTCTAAGATCCGTGCTGAGGATTATTTTTAATACCGGGTATCGAATCCCGGCTGCTAACGCTCGGCGTGAGCAGGGGACATAGAGGAAGAAATGACACATAAGGAAAAAATTGAATGGATGGCGGTATGGGCTGCAAGGCACCAATTACAATTGGTGCTTGACGGTGAATGCGGATTCGGTCGAAAATGCGTTGGAGTGATGACGGAAGGTAACTATCCCGAGTACGAATGGTATGACGATGATTATGAACGGGCAGATAAAAATGGAGATGTCTGGATACCGGAGGACGCCTATCACAAACATCCATGTGTTGCCGTGCTAGGCCGGGGTGAGGTCGCAGAGGCACAATTGTTTAAATGGCTGAAATGGTTTGATGACAACGGTTTTAAACTAGAAACCGGAGATTTGCCTATTAGCCACAGTATACCACTTTTTTTAGTTAGTGCGCTCGGGAAGAGTAGATACGCTCGAATGACGAAGAACCTAGCGGAGTGATTGGTTATGTGTGTTGTAATTATTATGGCCACGTTGTTGGTGGAAGCGATTATCCTATTTTTTGCCCTGTACCGGAATGACTGGGTCTACCGGGAGCGGACAAGGCTATTTTACGTTGATTACATTGCATACAAAAAATTGCCGAGTTACCACACAATGGTGTGGGGTGATAAGTTCTGGATATTTGATATTAATATTTTTACATAACACGTCGCTCACCGGCACCGGACCGGGAGCGCAATACAACCGAGGCGGATTTCCGGTGTCCGGGTGGAGCGTAAGGTTATGCCTGTAACTATGACAGACGAATGGTACAAACAAATCATGAACGATCTTGGAATGTCCAATAGTCAATCATTATTATCTAAGTTACGCCTCGTTGCAAACGAGGCCGTGCACTCAGAACGTAAGACCTGTGCGGCTATTGCTGAGAGAGTTTGCAGGGAATACGCAGACCCGAAGGCTGGACATGCAGCATCTCAGGCAATTTTGAAGCGCTAACGCCAATCCTCAGTCGCGCCGCCGGGGCTTACGTAAACTCAAGGCTGGTCCCGAGGGTTATGCAGACATGAAAATAAAAGACAAGTCTATTAAAAAAATAGTTGATGTTTC
>Ga0115026_10000210_pt1 | contig 13920 bp, 12 predicted proteins | sample Mud_0915_D1_FD_83878 | JGI IMG/M metagenome (GOLD analysis project Ga0115026, IMG submission 83878) | Wetland microbial communities from Old Woman Creek Reserve in Ohio, USA - Mud_0915_D1 | ecosystem: Environmental > Aquatic > Freshwater > Wetlands > Sediment ...
AAGTCGGTGACGGCAGTTGATCGCCTGAGCATTGAAGTCCAGGACCAAGAATTTGCAGTGCTGGTGGGGCCCTCCGGATGCGGTAAGACCACAGCGCTCCGGATGATCGCCGGCCTGGAGCCTGTGACATCCGGCGAGATCTATATCGGCGATCGTCTGGTGAACGACGTTGCGCCCAAGGATCGGGATATCGCGATGGTCTTTCAGAACTACGCTCTCTACCCTCACATGAATGTCCGGGAGAACCTCGGATTCGGGCTGAAAATGCGCAAGTTTCCCAAAGAAGAGATCGACGGGCGCGTGCAGGAAGCAGCCGACATCCTCGGGATCCATGAACTTCTCGACCGAAAGCCCAAACAGCTCTCGGGAGGGCAGCGGCAGCGTGTCGCAGTGGGAAGGGCCATCGTGCGTAAGCCAAAGGTATTTTTGTTTGACGAACCGCTCTCCAACCTGGACGCCAAGCTGCGGGTGGCCATGCGGGCCGAGATCAGCAAACTGCACCAGCGACTGGGAGCGACCATCATCTACGTCACCCACGACCAGGTGGAAGCCATGACCATGGCCAATCGTATCTTCATCATGTACAATGGCACGCTACAGCAATCCGGGGCGCCCCTGGAGGTCTATCGGCAGCCGACCAACCGGTTCGTCGCGGGGTTTATCGGCTCCCCTGCCATGAACTTTATCGAGGCCACGCTGATCCGGGAAGGGAGCGCCTGTTTCATAGACGCTGTCGGTTTTAAGGTAAGGCTGCCCGAGGCGTTCTATCCCAGAGTCGAACCCTATGTGGGCCGGCAGGTCATCTTCGGCGTTCGACCCGAGGATATGGCGGAACGTGCCCCCGCAGCAGCCGGCGCCCACGGAAACACCCTCACGGCACGAGCGGATGTGGTGGAACCCCTTGGATCTGAAACCTTTGTCTATCTGACCTGCGGCCCGCATGCCATCGTCGCTCGAATGGAGTCGCGGGAACGGCCATTAACCGTGGGCCAAACAGTGGAGGTGGACCTCAAGATGTCCAAAACTCATGTCTTCGATAAGGAGACGTCGCAAACCGTTGTGTAACCCTGCCCGTTGGATACACGGACATGGGGAAACCGCTCTTCAAGGCTTCGGACGGCGGAATCCAAAACTTTTTAAAGAGGAGGAAGAGTATGAAAAGCAGAATGGTATGTTTATTGTTGGTCGCTCTGATTTTTGTGGGGGCATTTTCTTCAATCGCTCTCGGAGCAGTAAACTGGAAGCAGCTCCAGGGCACCGAGATCCGTTTTCTGATGAACAAACATCCCTTTACCACGTTTATCGAACCCAAGGTGCCCGAGTTTGAAAAGTTGACCGGCATCAAGGTGACCATCGAAGCCTTTCCGGAGGATCAATACCGGAACAAGCGGACGATCGAACTCAATGCCGGAGGCAAGGTGGATGGGTACATGATTATGCCGGGTCAGGATGATCTCCACTATTGGAAAGCGGGATGGCTCCAGCCCATGGATGGATACAATTCAGACCCCACCCTGACCGAGACCGACTGGGATTTCAAGGATTTCTTTCCCAGTTTTGCAAAGGCTTCGTCGGTGGATGGCAAGCTGATTGGCATCGTAATCAATGCCGAAACGTCACTATTAGCCTATCGCAAGGATCTGTTTACAAAGTTCAAGGTAAAAGTCCCTCAAACGATGAAAGAACTTGAACAGACGGCCAAGTTTTTCCACGGCAAGGAGGTCGATGGCAAGAAGATGGTCGGCATTACCTTGAGAGGAAAGGGGGCTGCGGCGACGTCCCAGTGGGTTGACTTTCTGTACAGCTTCGGCGGTTCATGGACCACTCCCCAGGGTAAGTCGAACTTCGCCTCGCCCCAGAGCATCGCAGCTTTTAAGTTTTACGGAGACCTGCTGAGAAACTACGGTCCCCAGGGCGGCACCATGCTTCACTGGGCCGAAAGCACGTCCATGTTCATGGAAGGCAAAGCTGCCATGATTTACGACGCCAACGTGTTTAAGGCATTGTATGAAAACCCCAAGGAGTCCAAGGTTGCCGGAAAGGTAGGGTATGCGGTTATCCCGGCCGGCCCGGCGGGCAGGCTGCCCCATGTTTCCAACTGGAGTCTCTCGATCAGCAAAACCAGCACCCCTGAGCGGCAAAAGGCAGCCTGGCTATTCATCCAATGGGCCACCAATAAAAATAATTGCCTGGGGGCGCTCCTGGCCGGGGTGCCGGCAGGAAGGGCGTCGGCGTGGAACGCTAAGGAATATAAATCCAAAGACGACCATCCGGACTGGACGTCGAGCACGATGAAGTCTTTTGAGATCGGCCAGCCCCAGTGGAACCCACCCGTCATCAACGTCCCCGAGATTCGGGATATCACCGGCCAGGTGATCGTGGACGCCATCGAAGGCAAGGATGTGGCCGCCTCGACTAAGAAAGCAGCCGAGTTGATGGATAAGAAGATGGAGCGATAGATTTCAAACAGCCGGGGTCTATTTGCCTTCGCTTGGCGGACAGATCCCGGCCCCCTATGGCCAGGACCACCGTCATGAAGACCGCTCCCAGCGCACTCAGCCGGTTTGTGGATCGCCGCCAGGCTCTTGTCTATCCAGCCCCTGCGGTGATCGCCCTGTTCTTCATCGTCATCATTCCCATCGCGTATAACTTGTATCTTACCTTTACCAAGTGGACCATTGGGCTGGGGCAACCGAAATTTATCGGCTTTGGCAACTTCATCGAACTATTTTCGGATGAGCGCGTTTTAAACGGCGTGAAGGTAATGGTCTATTTCAGCGGCCTGAGCCTTTCCCTCGAACTGGTGCTGGGACTTCTCATCGCGGTTTATTTCAACCGCGAATTCAAGGGCAGCGAGATCGTCCAGGCGATTTACATTTTTCCGTTTGCAGCCACGCCGGTGGCCGTCGCATTGATCTGGCGGATCATGCTCAACCCCGAAATCGGGGTCATGAACTATTTGCTTCAAAGCCTCGGCCTTCCGGGAAGCCTGTGGGTCAGCAGCCCGATGACAGTGATTCCGGCCCTGGTGATGGTCGACGTGTGGAAGTGGACCCCCATGATCACTCTCATCGTGCTGGCGGGACTCAAATCCCTGCCCCATGATCCCTACGAGGCCGCGCGAATCGACGGCGCCAACACGTTTCAGATCTTCTGGCACATCACCCTGCCCCTGATCCGGCCGGTGCTGATTGCGGCACTCATGCTAAGATCTTTGGACAACTTGAAGGAGTTTGACATGATCTACACCATCACTCAGGGAGGACCGGGAATCTCTTCCGAGACACTCTATCTCTATTCCTACACTGTTGGGTTCAGCTTCTTCAAGGCCGGGTACGGCTCGGCCCTCATGGTGGTTGTCTTTTTGATCGTCTTGGCGTTCAATATGGCCATGAATCGAATGCGGCTCAGGGCACAAGATATCTAGCCGGAGGGAGCCCTGCAATATAAGCGCTGATGAGGGAGGTTTGATCATCGGAACTGGAATGGCGAAAGCCATTAAATCGACCTTTTTTTACGCGGGAGCCATCGCCCTGTGCGTGCCGCCGGTCTTCGTGTTCGTCTGGATGATCCTGACGGGGCTCAAGACCGGGGTGCAAAACATCTCCTATCCCCCGGAGTTCATTTTTCTGCCCACACTGGAAAACTTCAGGGCGGTTTTTCAACAGCACAATTTTTTGAGATACCTGATGAATAGCCTCATCATCGCCGGCCTGGCCACGGGTGTCTCACTGGTGCTGGGGCTGCCGGCAGCCTATTCCATCGCAAAATACCGGCAGGGAAAGATCGGCATCCTCATTCTGGTCGCCCGGATGACGCCGTTTGTGAGCTACCTGCTGCCCTGGTACATCATCTTCCGTCACCTGAAGCTCATCGACACTTACACGGCCCTTACGATCACCCACTTGATCATCACCCTGCCCATGGTGATCTGGGTGATGGTCTCCTTCTTCGAGGGGATGCCGGAGGAGTTGGAAGATGCGGCCATGATCGACGGGTGTTCCCGCCTCCAGAGCTTTCTCATGATCGTGCTGCCCCTGGTGCGAAACGGCATCGCCACTTCAGCGATACTGTCCTTCATCTTCTCGTGGAACCAGTTTCTCTTCTCGCTGATCCTCTCGGGCCCGAAGACGAAAACCGTGCCGGTGGCAGTATATAATTTCATCTCCTACGGAAAGATCGACTGGGCCGGTATCGGGGCTGCGGCCACGCTGATCGTGTTGCCGGTTTCCGTGTTCGCATTCTTCGTGCGGAGGACCATCGTTCAGGGGTTGACCATGGGGGCTTTGAAAGACTGACCATGGAGCCCTACGGGCAAGCCCGGGGTCTCCTGCGTAGGCGGTTGAGAAAGGAAGGCTTTGCCGTGTCTTTTTCAGAAGAGAAGGTTAAGGAGATAATCGAACGTGGAACACCCGCGAGCCTGTATGAAAAAAAGCGTGTCCTGGTTTTAACGCCCGACGCGACAAGGAGCTGTCCTTTGCCGATGATGGTTCGTATTGTCCGCGAGGCAATCGGCAAACGGGCTGCTAAATTGGATTTCATGGTGGCCGTGGGAACCCATCCACCGTTGTCGGAAGGGAAGATTTTAGAGCTTTATGGGATAACGCCTCAAGACAGGAAGGAGAAGTTTGAGCGATCCAAATTTTTTTGCCACCGCTGGGATTTACCGGAGACCTTTCTCCAGATTGGACATCTGTCCGAGGAAGAGGTTGAAAGAATTTCCGGCGGACTCTTAAGGGAAAAGGTATCGATCGACATCAACAGAAAGATCTATGACTATGAGCTGATCCTCATTCTGGGTCCCGTTTTCCCTCATGAAGTCGTCGGATTCTCCGGAGGCGCAAAATACCTGTTCCCGGGCATTTCCGGCGGCGAACTTTTACATTTTTTTCACTGGCTGTCCGCTGTGATGACCTGCAAAGAGATCATTGGGAAGAAAGAGACCCCGGTCCGGCAGGTGATCCATAAGGCCATGGAAAAAATCAACTTACCCATTCATTGTTTGGCCATGGTGGTGAAGCCAGATGCCGGACTGTACGGTTTTTTTGCTGGCGACGTAAAAGAGGCATGGTCTGCGGCTGCGGATGTGTCCTCGAAAATTCACATTGTGGTCAAAGAGAAACCCTATCGGATCGTATTGGGCAAAGCGCCCGAAATGTATGACGAGATCTGGACCGGCGGGAAAGTGATGTACAAGCTGGAACAGGTCGTCGCCGACAATGGTAAACTCATCATCTACGCTCCGCATATTGACAGGGTTTCCAGCACCTGGGGAGATTATATTGAAAAAATAGGGTACCACGTGCGGGACTACTTTCTGTTTCAGATGGAGAATTTCAAAGATGTCCCGAGAGGCGTTCTCGCCCATTCCACCCATGTATGCGGGAGCGGCATCTATCAAAATGGTATTGAGAAACCCCGCATTCAAGTAGTCCTCGCTACTTCTATTCCAAATGAAAAATGCGAGCAGATCAACTTGGGCTATATGAATCCGGCTGAGATCAGGATTGCGGATTACATGGGGAGGGAGGATGAGGGCATCCTCTATGTGGACCACGCCGGTGAGATTCTTTACCGCCTGGAATAAAAATCCAAAGGATGTACTTCCGTTTGCATAAACGGACATGGGCAAACCGCTCTTCAAGGCTTCGGATGGCGATTGATTATCTTTTATGGGAATAGAATGTGATCACCCGTAGTGAACTCCCGGAGGGGTCGGGGAAATAGGTGCTCATTTCATTAAAGGTTCGCCCCGAAGCCTTTCCGACCGATTCGCCCATGTCCATATCGTGAGATTTTTTCGAATATTAAGGTTTACTCGCACCCTTGCCCCCTTGAATCCTCGAATCCCAAATCAGTTCGATTCATCAGGATGGCAGGTGGTCTCAGTACTGAATCAGTTGTGGAAAAGGACGATATGGTACTCATCCTGATGGGGCCGATGGGCTGTGGCAAGACAACCATCGGGAAAATGCTCGCTGAGAAGCTCGGCTGGTCTTTTTACGATGGGGATGATTTTCACCCGAAAGAAAATGTTGAAAAGATGCGGGCCGGAATTGCCTTAACCGATGAAGATCGCAAACTCTGGCTGGAAACATTGCACGCAAACGTACAACACTGGTTGAGAGATAAACAGAATTCGATCCTCGCTTGTTCAGCCCTGAAACAGGCTTACCGGGAACTCCTCGGCGTAAACCAGAATACGGTGAAAACGGTCTATTTAAAAGGTTCCTATGAATTGCTGCGCGCACGGATTGAAGAGCGCCAGCATCCTTATATGGATAAGAATTTGCTAAGAAGTCAATTAGATACTCTTGAAGAGCCAAAGGACGGTTTGACAGTGGACATCTCCGCAACTCCCGAAATCGTCGTGAGTGCTATTATTGATCACCTCAATTTAAATCAATAATTTATGGCTACCCCTAAAAACGTCATTCCTGCCCCGATTTTCATCGGGATAAACTCCAGCAGGAATCCAGAATTACTAACAATACTGGACTCCCGCCGGAGTTCATCCTGTGCTGGATACGGGGCGGGAGTGACAAATTCGTAATTATTAGAGGTGTCTTGATATCAAAGAGAGGATGAGCCCCATCCCTTTTACTTCAGGCCTGAGGCAGCGATAATCAACTCCAAAAATGCACGGGCTTCCTCGAAGCTGTCCAATTCCGAATGAATGACCTCTTGAGTCCCATCTTTGTTGATCTTGATTACGATGAAATAAGGGGTCCTAACGTCTCCCAGGGCTTTATGGATGGTGAAATCATCGTCTGGGAAGAGGGGAAAGGGAGTATGGAATGTTTTCTTAAACACATCAACTTCATAAAGCAAATTCCCCGCACCGATACCGATCAGTTTAAATTTGTTCTTCAGGTCTGGATTCGATTCAATCAGGTAATAAAGCTTGTCCATTTCGGGGGCTATTTTTTGGCATTTTGAGCAGTACAAACTGAAGATTTCAATGATCACGACTTTGGCTTTGATCTGTGGTATGTTGAAAGAACTGTTCCCAGACAGCCCTAAGTATTCTCTCTCCTCTGGATCTTCTGGGGTCGGAAGTGTGATCGGTGGCAGTGCCGTTCCCTTTACCGGAGGGAGGTTGGCAGCTCGATTTAGACCGCAAAGGACTAAGGACATCAGCCCGGCAGCTGCAATCGGCAAATAAATCGCCCTCATAAGCCTCCGCCCAATGAACCCAAAATGTTACCGTTTGAAAATAATATTCCTTTTTATCTTAAATCTCAACCCTGAATTTTAATTCATTTTTTTCTTGACAAAAAAATCCTCTGTGGTATCTTCACAATACTTCGATCTACCGTACCTTCTATCCAATCTGATTCATATAGTTTTTGGGGAAGAACTGGGGGGGCCTTCGGAAAATCCAAAGGTTAAGCGACCTCTCACATCTGTTCAACGAAAGGGGTGAGGTGTATCCTCATCCCCAAACTTGAGAAAGGAGGGCAAGGGATATCTATGAAAATTAGCCGTAGAACCTTTTTAAAGATCTCGGGAGCGACAGCCGCCGGGACAGTCGTGGGTGGCCTGGGATTCGATCTTTCTCCAGCCGAGGTCTATGCCCAGGAATTACGAATTAAAGGGGCCAAGGCGACCACCACCATCTGCTGCTATTGTTCGGTCGGCTGCGGTATTATCGTCCATACCGATGCCCAAGGAAAGGTGATCAATGCCGAGGGGGATCCCGACCATCCCATCAACGAAGGCGCCCTTTGCCCCAAAGGGGGTTCCAGCTTTCAAATCGCAGTCAACCCGAATCGTCTCCAGAAGGTCCGGTATCGGGCTCCTTACAGCACCGCCTGGAAGGACGTCACCTGGGAATGGACCTTGAACAAGATCGCGGCCAATATCAAGAAGAGTCGCGACGAGAGCTTTCTTCCGATGAATGCCGATGGGAAGGTGGTCAACCGGACGAAAGGGATTGCTTCCGTCGGAAGCGCAGCCCTGGACAATGAGGAGTGCTGGCTCTATCAGAAGTTCCTCAGATCACTGGGTCTCGTCTTCATTGAACATCAGGCCCGTATCTGACACAGCGCCACGGTAGCGGCTCTGGGAGAGTCGTTCGGACGCGGTGCCATGACCAATCATTTTATCGATTTTCGAAATGCAGATGTGATTCTCAATATGGGCGGAAATGTGGCGGAGAACCATCCGGTCTCGTTCAAATGGATCCAGGCAGCCAAGGACAAAGGAGGCATTCTCATCCACGTCGATCCACGGTTTACCCGGACCTCGGCGAAGGCCGACATCTATGTGCGGCTTCGCTCCGGAACGGATATCGCTTTTCTCGGCGGGATGATCAAATACATCCTGGATAACAATCTTTACGATGAATTTTACGTGAAGAACTACACCAACGCCTCTTTCATCGTCACCCCCAGGTATGGCTTCGACGACGGCCTCTTCTCAGGATACAACCCGTCCTTAAGAGCCTATGATGCTGCAACCTGGACCTTGGAAAAGGATGAAAATGGACTCCCAAAAAGGGATATGACCCTGCAGGATCCCAGGTGCGTCTTCCAGCTCCTGAAGAAACATTACTCCCGCTACACCCTGCAGAAAGTGACAGAGATCACCGGAACCCCCGGGTCCGATCTGGAGAAAGTGTATCATGCCTACGCCACGACCGGCGCTCCGGGCAAAGCTGGAACGGTCCTTTATGCCATGGGATGGACCCAGCACACGGTCGGGGTGCAGAACATCCGCGCCATGTCGATTATTCAATCCCTGCTCGGAAACATGGGGGTTGCCGGAGGCGGAGTCAATGCCCTTAGAGGAGAATCGAATGTCCAGGGTTCAACGGACCAGGGACTGCTCTTTCATATTCTTCCGGGGTATTTGCCTTCAACCAGGGCGCAGTGGCCGACCCTCGAAAGCTATAACAAGACCACTCCGACATCTAAAGACCCGAGAAGCATCAACTGGTGGAAGAACCGGCCCAAATACGTGGCCAGCCTCCTTAAATCCTTTTTTGGCGAAAATGCAAAAAAAGAGAACGGTTTTGGCTATGACTGGTTACCCAAACTTGACCCCGATCAGGATGCCTCATGGCTAAATCTTTTCGATGAAATGTACAAGGGGACGTTCACAGGGTTCTTTGCCTGGGGGATGAACCCGGCCTGCTCCGGAGCCCATGCAGGAAAGGTCCGGGAGGCCCTTGGCAAACTCGACTGGATGGTAAACGTCAACGTCTTTGACAGCGAGACAGGCTCCTTCTGGAAGGGACCGGGGATGGATCCCAAGAAGATCAAAACCGAGGTCTTCCAGCTCCCCTGTGCCGCTTCTATGGAAAAGGAAGGAAGTATCAGCAATAGCGGTCGTTGGATGCAGTGGCGTTACAAGGCAGCCAATCCGCCCGGTGTGGCCAAACCCGATGGCGACATCATGTACGAATTGTTTAAAAAGGTTCAGGCCCTCTATAAGAAAGATAAAGGAGCTTTCCCTGAACCGATCTTGAACCTGAAGTGGGACTATGAAACCAGTGGCCATTTCGACATCCACAAAGTGGCAAAAGAGATCAATGGCTACTTCGTCGAAGACATCCCTGAACATCCGGTAGACCAGAAGGCATACAAGAAGGGAACGTTGGTTCCCAACTTCGTCTATTTGCTCGACGATGGGCGTACCTCATGCGGAAACTGGCTCTATTCTGCCAGCTATACCGAAGCAGGCAATATGGCAGCCCGGAGAAAGAAGAGCGATCCGACGGGCTTGGGCCTCTATCCGGAATGGTCCTGGGTATGGCCCCTGAATCGAAGGATCATTTATAATCGCGCCTCCGTCGATCTGGACGGAAACCCACGCAACCCGAACCGTCCTCTGCTCAAATGGGACGCCGCAGGGAAGAAATGGACAGGCGATGTCCCCGACAATGCGGTCCCCCCCATGGGAGCGACCGGAGCCTATCCATTTATTATGAAGCCGGACGGGGTTGCTTCCCTTTTCGGCCCCGGGCTGAAAGACGGCCCCTTCCCCGAACACTACGAGCCATTGGAATGCCCCATTGAGAAGAACATCATGTCCAATCAGAGAATCAATCCGGTCGTCAAGATTTTCGAAGGGGGACCGGACAAGTACCTCACCTGCGATCCGAGGTATCCCTTCGTCTGTACGACGTACCGCGTGACGGAACATTGGCAGACCGGGGTGCTGACCCGCTGGCTCCCCTGGCTCATCGAAGCTGAGCCTCAGATGTTTTGCGAGATGAGCTTGGAACTGGCCAAACTGAGAGAGATCAAGAACGGCGACACGGTGATGGTAGCGTCGCCCCGGGGAAAAGTTGAGGCAGTGGCCATCGTCACTTCCCGTTTTAAACCTTTCAACATCGCCGGCCAGACCGTTCACCAGGTAGGAATTCCCTGGCATTTCGGCTGGCTCCATCCAAAGGATGGTGGGGAGAGCGCCAATCTGCTCACCCCAACGATCGGGGACCCCAATACGATGATCCCTGAATCGAAGGCATTCATGGTCAATGTAAGCAAATTGACCAAGCAACCGGCCAAGAAACCGACAAAAAGTTAAAGGAGGTGACTTAAATGGCGGATAAATCTTTTTTCATCGATACGACCAAATGCACAGCCTGCCGGGGATGCCAGATTGCCTGCAAGCAGTGGAACAAAAATCCAGGGACAAAAACCGTCCAGACCGGAAGTCATCAGAACCCTGCGGACCTGGGCTTTTTCACTTTTAAGCTCGTCAGATTCAGTGAAATCGAGACAGAAGGAGACCCAAAATGGTATTTTTTCCCCGACCAGTGCAGACACTGTATGGAACCACCCTGCATGTCTACGGCCGAATCCTTGGGATCCAAGGCCATCGCCAGAAATGAGGCCACGGGTGCAATCGTCTTCAATCCAAAAATAAAAGTGAAGCCGGCCGATCTTAAATCCATCCGAGAATCTTGTCCCTACGATATTCCTCGATGGGATGAGAGAATCGGCGTCATGGCCAAATGCACGATGTGTTCTGACCGAGTGAAAGAAGGGATGCCACCTGCCTGTGTCAAGGCTTGTCCGACGGGGGCAATGAACTTTGGCGATAGAAAGGACATGCTCGAGAAGGCAAATAAAAGGCTGGCAGAGGTTAAAGCGACTTATAAAGATGCCATGCTTGCCAATCCAGAAGATGTTCGGGCAATCTATCTCCTTGTGGATGATCCCAAAAAGTACCACAAATTCGCCGTGGCGGAGAATACCATAGGCATGACAAGGAAGATGGCGCTCAAACGTCTCTTTCAACCCTTGAGAGATCTTCGACACATCATCGGATAAACCCTATCCCCTCACATTCGCGTCTCCCCGGCCGGGGAGATGCGAATGTGAGGAAAACATTTTATAAAGGGGGGAAACCCAGGGCTTGTTTCGAACGGGAGTCACGAAACAAGCCCGTTTCTTATTACCATCTCCCCTCTACCCCTCTTGCCAAATGGCTGTGTCGTAATTCCTTTTTTGTCAGGCTGAATTTGCTTCAGGGTCTCGTAAGTTATTGATCCCATTAGATGCTGAAACAAGTTCAGCATGACATTCTTCACCATTTCCACTATTGTGACACAGGCGCCAAGAGAGGGAAAACTTTTCGAGATTGGAGGAAATATATTGGAAAGATTAAGAGAGAGGATTCAACAGATTAAAAAGAAAAGACCCGGCTATGGAAAGATTCTGGATTTCTACCAAAGCGTCAAAGAAGCGCAAGAAAAGACCAAGGCTTCGGTAAAGATTGCCTCCATAAAACTCAAGAAAGAATGGAAGAAACTCCTCTCCCAAGAAGGGTTTTCATTGATTCAGAGAGAAGATTTTCCATTGGATATGGAATCATCTGTTCGGCTCTTCGAAACACTTTGTCGGGTCGGAAGGAATGCAAATCCTCATATGGCTGCCCAGATAATGAAGATCAAAGAAGCGATCCACGATAAGAGAATAGATTTGAAGAAACTGCTAACGGCCGGATCAAAGGAGCAGCGGATTGAGAAAAAGGTCAAAGAACTTGGACTGGACGAAAATGTGTTTTTGTTTTTGATTCAGACCAGTATCCGGCCTTCGATCGAAGCAGGAGTGGAACAGCTTCGCAGGGAACTCGACCCCGAAACCTGGCTGAAAGGATATTGCCCTCTGTGTGGTTCGCTCCCCACTTTAAGTCTGTTAAGGGAGGAGACGGGAAAGCGGTATCTCCTTTGCTCCTATTGCGGTTATCAGTGGAGAATGGATCGAATCTCCTGTCCTTTCTGCAAAAACAAAGATCCGGAATCTCTCCATTATTTTTTTGGAGAGGGAGAGGAAACTTATCGCATTGATCTTTGTGACCAATGTCATCAATATATTAAAACCATCGACACCAGAAACCTGCAAGAGTCAGATCCTGTTTTAGAGGATCTTTCTACCCTCCATCTCGATCTCTTAGCCTCTCAAAAAGGTTACAAGAGACCAGTCCCAAACCCTTGGACCACTTAGAAAACAAACCGATGACATCCTCTTCCCTGTGGGACTGTTTCACGATGGGGAGTAATTCGCCGATGAACGATTGGTACTTGTTTTCAAGCGAGGGATGGGGTATAAATTAGATCAATTGCAAAATACGGATTGTAGAATTTTGTTAATCGATGAAGACGAAACTCTTCTTTATTTTCTTCTTGATTCTCGGGTTTTTGGGGACGAACCACAACGCCTTTTCGCAGGGTAAGACTCCGCCAAGGACTCTCACCATCCTTTACAGCAATAATATCAACGGGGAGATTGACCCCTGCCCGACCTGAGGGGAGAAGAGTCGAGCTGGCGGTCTGGCCAGAAGAGGAGCGTGGGTGAAGGAATTGCGGCAGAGTGAAAAGGAAATGCTCGTTTTAGATGCGGGCGATCTCCTTTTCAAGAAATATCTGAATCCCCTCCCGGAAAATGCTTTTGCCGGCGTGGCCGAAAAGGCTCATCTCATCGTCGAGAGTTTCAATGTCATGGGCTACGATGCCATGGGAATTGGGGATGATGATTTAACCTTAGGAAAGGAATTTCTATTGGAAATTTCGAGGAAGGCCAACTTCCCGTTGCTTAGTTCCAACCTTCTCGACGAGGCATCAGGCAAAAATCTTTTTCGCACCTCCCTGATTAAGGAGATCAACGGTCTTCGAATTGGTCTGTTTAGCCTTCTCTCCCCCGATTTCTTTGGAAACCCTTCGGACCCTCGGAAGAAGGGATTGAACTTTCGTTCACCCTTCGAAACAGCGAAGGCCATGGTCGAAGAACTCAAACCTAAAGCCGACCTGATCATTCTCCTGAGCCATCTTGGCTACCAGAACGATATCAAAGTGGCTCAGACAGTCCCGGGAATCCATCTGATCCTGGGCGCCCATACCGGGATCAATCTCCCCTATCCCCCAGTCATCAAAAACACCATTATCCTTCAGACCGCCTCCCGGGGAATATTTGGAGGAAGGCTCAATCTTCTCTTTTATAATAAGGAACCCATCTTTTATAACTCGGCAACGAGAATATCCTTGGAAAACAACCTCAAAAGGTACAATGAGCGATTAAGCTCCAGGGGGGTACCCGAGGCCGAAAGAACTCAGTTGCGAAGAGCCAAAGAAGAAGCGGAACGAACCCTGAAGGAGCTCCGGAGTAAAAACCAGTTTATGAATCAAATCACTGCACTGCACGAACAGATGAAAGACGATCCGGATATTGGAAAGATGATTGAAGCCTATAAAGCAAAGACCCAGGCTACAGAAAATCCTGTCTCCCCCAAGTCATAGCGATGGCAAGTATTGATCTCATCCTTTTGCATCCCCCCACCCTTTATGACTTCAGAAAGCGGCCAGGGATCCATGGTCCGATCAGCGATGTCGTTCCCTCCACCCCCATCTTTGAAATGTATCCCATCGGGTTTGCCAGCCTCTCAGAATATTTGGAGCGCCATGGTCTC
>Ga0115026_10000212_pt1 | contig 13829 bp, 13 predicted proteins | sample Mud_0915_D1_FD_83878 | JGI IMG/M metagenome (GOLD analysis project Ga0115026, IMG submission 83878) | Wetland microbial communities from Old Woman Creek Reserve in Ohio, USA - Mud_0915_D1 | ecosystem: Environmental > Aquatic > Freshwater > Wetlands > Sediment ...
ATCGCTTAATCAATATTTCCCTCATGAGACAATGAAGATGATCATACAGCAGCCGCTGAATGTAGCTGCCGTTAATGGTAAATATGATGTGACCGTGAGGGTCAAAGGGGGCGGATACAGCGGACAGGCCTCTGCAATCAGACATGCCATCTCCCGGGCATTGTTATCAGTCAATTCAGATTTCAGAGGAAAACTCAAAAAAGAAGGGCTGTTGACAAGGGACCCCAGAGTAGTAGAACGTAAAAAGTACGGTCAGAAGGGCGCAAGAAAACGCTTCCAGTTCTCAAAGAGATAATTTTAATCCGTGATGAGTGAAGTGTGATGTTCCATGGGAAGATAATGATCATACAGAGTTCACGCACATAACTCATCACCAATAAACATTACGGTTCTAAATGCTGAAAGTCGCTATATTAGGAGGGAGTGGGTACACAGGGTCTGAACTGACAAGGTTACTTCTGTCACACCCAAACGTAGAAGTAACTGCCGTCACCTCTGAACGTTCATCCGGTCTCTTCATCTCCGATACATTTCTCAATTTCCGAAATACCTCACTAAAATTCGAAACGCTGGATTTAAAAGCCCTGACAAAAAAGGCCGATCTGTTTTTTCTCTGCCTTCCGCACAAGACTTCCCAGGAAACAGTAGCTTTTTTTCATAACGCCGGCAAAAGAGTTGTCGATCTTTCTGCAGATTACCGTCTGAAAAGCGCAGAGGTATATAAAGAGTGGTATAAAATTCCCCATCTTTACTCCCCTCTTCTGAAAAATGCCGTTTACGGTCTCCCAGAGCTTTACAGGAACAAAATCAAAAAAGCGTCAATCATAGCAAATCCGGGGTGTTACCCCACGAGTGTATTGCTTGGTCTTGCACCGGTCATGGGTGAAGATTTCATAAATGTGAATTCGATTATTATAGATTCAAAATCCGGAACATCCGGTGCTGGCAGGGGCCCTGCACAGCCGTTCATGTTCTGCGAGGTCAACGAATCTGTCAGGGCGTATGCAATAGGGGTCCACCGCCATACTCCCGAAATTGAGCAGGAACTGAGTGCTCTTTCAAAGAAAAAAATAAAGATAATCTTTACGCCGCATCTTATCCCCATGGACAGAGGCATACTAAGTACAATATATGTTCGATTGAAAAAGAAAACAACCCTCTCGAATATGCAGAAGTTATACCACCAGTTTTATCATAAAGAACCATTTGTAAGAGTATTGAAGAACGGCATATATCCGGCCACAAAAGCAGTTAAAGGGAGCAACTACTGTGACATATCCATTTCTCTCGATAAACAGACCCTCATAATCGTCAGCGCTATTGATAACCTCTTAAAAGGGGCATCCGGCACAGCCGTACATAACATGAATATCATGTATGGCTTTGACGAAACAGCAGGATTGATGTCTTCCCCTGCCTCCCCTTGATGAAACGAGGTCCCGCAATCCGGAATATCATCATACCCGGCTTTAGATTCGCAGGCATATCAGCGGGTATCAAGAAGTCTGGAAATAGGGATCTGGCACTGATATACTCGGAGAGTCCTGCCGTAACCGCCGGTCTGTTCACTACGAACAGGATCAAAGCAGCACCGGTAAAACTCGCAATTAAAAATCTTTCATCTAAAAAAGCCCAGGCCATTATTATAAACAGCGGTAATGCCAACGCATGTACCGGTGAAAAGGGGATGAAGGCAGCCCTCGAGGTCATTTCAGGCACAGCACATGAACTCGGTATTTCACCTGGACTTGTTTATTCATCGTCCACCGGCATTATAGGGAGACCCTTCCCTGCGGATACAATAAAAAAAGCCCTGCCTGGATTAATCAGAAAGTTGAATCGGTTATCTTTAAAACATACAGCCTCTGCCATTATGACTACTGATACCTTTGCAAAGATATCTTTCAAACAGGTAGAAATCGCAGGGAAGAAAGGAACAATTGCGGGGATCGCAAAGGGCGCCGGCATGATCTGCCCCCATATGGCCACGATGCTATGCTTTATCGTCACTGATATAGCAATAAATCCCCACGCACTAGATCCGGCGCTCAGGGAAGCCGCAAACAGGTCATTTAATATGTTATCTGTTGATAATGACATGAGCACAAATGACACCATAATGATGATGGCAAACGGCCATCTCAATAATCCGCTTATAACAAAGAGTTCTCCTTACTATACAAATTTTAAACGTGCATTAAATGAAATAACATACGATCTTGCCAGGATGATTGCTGAAGACGGGGAAGGTGCGACAAAATTGATTGAGGTAGTCGTTAAAGGTGCCAGGTCCAGCTCAGATGCCGGGAAAATTGCGCTATCAATTGCAAATTCAATGCTCGTAAAAACCGCTGTTTATGGCCGGGACCCGAACTGGGGCAGAATCATGGCCGCAATCGGTTATTCCGGTGTCTCGGTCAAAGAAAACAAGATTGACATCAGTATTAATAAAGTCAAACTTGTCAGCAAAGGGATGGGAACCACCAGGGAAAAAGCCGCGAGAAACGCCCTGTCAAGTAAAACAGTCATCATAACGATTGATTTGGGGACCGGCAAGGAAAACGCCAGGGCACTTACCTGCGATCTGACAGAAGGCTATATAAAAATTAATGCTCATTACGGAACCTGAACTTAATTGTTGTTCAAGTGCATGGTTATAAGTCAAGAGAAAAAAGTTTGTTAATAATAAGTTGCGGCTCCTGTTAATATTGTGACGGTACAACTTGACACAATCTGACTACTGCTTTATTGTAATGTATATGCAATTAATTGCTCAAAAAAATACGGGGGAGTAAAAATGAAAAAAACTCTGTTTTGTCTTCTTGTGTTTCTTATTTTTTCGATAACATTTCAGATTGCACAGGTTTCCGCGCTAGAAGAATATATTGTAGAGAAAAATGATACCCTGTGGGACATCTCTACCAGAAAACTGGAAGACCCTTTCCTGTGGCCCAAGCTCTGGAATGTAAATCCGCACATTGAAAATCCGGACCTTATCTATCCCGGGACCAAAATATTTATCCCTTCCAGGGAAGAGTTAGTGAATATACCGGCTGTACCATCTAAAGAGATCCCGGCTGCGGGAAAACAAAAAATAAAAAAATCGGGCCTTAAATCCGAACCCAAGTCCATATGGAAATATGCGCCGATAATACAGAGGAAGCATATCATTGAGAAAAACCTCTATGTTGCGAGCGGCTGGATATCAGATACATATCCGAGTATTGGAGAGATAACATCATCCCCGACCAACCAGCAGATGACCAGCAAAAACGATATTGTTTACATAAAACTTTCGGAATCTCCTGCTCCGGCAAAACCTGCATTAGTTCTTTCCGGGAATGAAGATCCCATGACTAAGAAACGGTTCTTTGCTATAAGAGATATAAAAACAGTTAAACATCCTGTTTCAGGGAAGTGGATTGGACATCAGATAAGGATAGCGGGCATATTGGAAGTAATCGGTATGGATGAGAACATGACAACAGCAAAAATAACAGATTCCTTTGAAGATGTACAGATAGGCGATAACCTGTTACCATATCAGGAGCTGGAACCTCCTCTTATCCCTGAAACTGTTCGTACCCCCGATATTCAGGGTTACATCATAGAATCACACATGAGTTCGTATTTGGTAAGCGAAGGGAACATTGTATTTCTGGATAAAGGTGAAAATGATGGCGTCAAAGTCGGCGATGTCTTTACCGTTCTGAGAGATCAACCTGCAGAAAGCCCGATTGGAAAAATACAAATAGTTTCTCTCCAGCCATCAACATCCGGAGCAGTTATATTACAGAACTCTCAGGAAATAAAAGTAGGTAATAAGTGGGGCCCGAAATAAGAACGAGTCACAGATAATATAAAAAGGTGAGCAGATTATTTTTGCTCACCTTTTTTTTCGCGCAATAAATCTCAGATCGATATTTATTATGTGCTTACCAAGGCCTTTAGGGCCTTCAGTCTGCTCGGATGTTTCAGTTTTCTCAGGGCCTTTGCTTCAATCTGCCTTACCCTTTCTCTGGTGATGGTAAGATGCCTGCCCACCTCTTCAAGAGTATGGTCCCTGTCTACCCCGATCCCGAATCTCATCCTTATAACCTTTTCCTCCTTTGGAGTGAGGGTCCCCAGGACTTTTTTAATATATCCTGAAATTTCTTTGCCTTCAGCATCAGCATACGGCGAAGGACTGTTCTTGTCACCAATAAAATCTTCCAGTTCAGTGTCCTCATCACCAACTGGCGTTTGCAATGCAATCGGGTCCTGAATTGCCCTGAAGACTTCTTCAACCTTCCTTGTAGGCACTGTCAGCTTTTTTGCTATTTCATCGTCAGTGGGTTCCCTCCCTAATTCCTGTGTCAGTTCCCTGGAAGCCTTAGTGACCCTGTTATAAAATTCCATCATATGCACGGGTACCCTGATCGTTTTTGTCTGATCAATGAGCGCCCTGGTAATAGCCTGTCTTATCCACCATGTGGCATATGTGCTGAACTTGAATCCCTTCTCGTGTTTAAATTTATCTACCGCCTTCATAAGACCGATATTCCCTTCCTGGATGAGGTCAAGAAGAGGCAGTCCCCTGCCAACATAATTTTTCGCTATATTGACCACCAGCCTGAGATTTCGTGTAATTAATTCGTTTTTGGCCTCAAGAACAAAAGCCTGTACCCTGCTGATTCTCTCCCACAGGGTAATCAATATATCAACTTTTATGCCGATCTCCCCCTCAATTTTCCTGAAAGTCAATTGGACCCTGTTGGCAAGTTCTTCCATTGAAGTCAGCAATGCACCTCGCACCCTTTTCTTGCTCTTTTCATTAGTTATGAGAGTCTTAAGTGACTTAAGAGACCCGCCATATTGATCCAGTTCTTTATTAAAATCATCAATAACTTCAACATAAAGTTCAAGTCTGTAAAGGGTCAGTTCAATTATGTGCGCCTTCCTCTCATCTTCCTCCATTTCCAGCACGTCTTCATCACTTATATAATCTTTTTCAATCTTCTTTGTTAAGGGAATAGTTTGAACGATTTCTGCTATTATTTCTTTCCCTTCATCCAGTTTTTTTGCAAGCTCTACTTCCTCATCTTTGGTCAGGATAGAAATGTCTCCCATAGAATGGAAGTAAGCCTGAACGAGATCTTCTGTCTTTTCATATTCCTGAGGTTCTACTTCTTCCAAGGGGAGAGCCTCATCGGAGTCAACAATGCGAACCCCCATATCACTAAGAAGATCCATCAGGTCCTCAATCTCATCAGGGGTAAAAAACTCTGATGGCAGGGCCTCATTTATCTCATCATAAGTGAGGACCCCCCGTTTTTTCCCAACCTCGATGATTTCATCAAATACATCTTTTTCTTTCATAAGTTTCCTTTTTAATTCTTAGCTTGTAAGTTTAACATATCTTTTAATCAAATTCTAGCTCTCTGACAACTTTCTGGTTATATTACACTTTAATATCAGACAGTTAATCTCTCATTGCCGGTTTCTGCAGATAAAACAGACACCAGACAAACCCGTATTCTAATCATAATTTTATAGCAGATAGATACAAATTGTCGTAATGAGTTACATTAATCCATCACAACTAACATCTTCCCTTTGTGCAATTTTCCCCCATTTTATTGAGCGGATAGACAATACCGTAAAAATCGCCATCGCAATTTATTTAACAAAATTTTTCAGTATCTTCTCATATGTTTTTCTTAAATGTTCAGGCATGACCCTGGTCTCGGCAATAATCGGCATACTGTCTGTGTCCCCTGTCCAGCGAGGGACGACATGGATATGCATATGGGATTCCATCCCCGCGCCTGCAACTTTTCCGAAATTAAGTCCGATATTAAACCCGTCGGGCCTGAGAACTGTCTTTAGTATTTGTACAGAGTTATCTACAGTCTTGATCAAATCAAAAAGAACATCATCAGAAAGACCCTCGAATGTAGGAGTGTGAAAATAGGGTACCACCATCAGGTGCCCGCTGTTGTATGGATATCGGTTCAAAATAACAAAACAGTGTGTGCTCCTGTGCAATATGAGGTTCTTCTTATCTCTGCTTTTGTTTATCTTTTTTCCGCCGTTACCAGATATATTACAAAACAGGCAGCCATCATTCTTTTTTTCATCAAGGATATACTCCATCCTCCAAGGGGCCCACAGTCGTTTCATTTAACCTCCTAAAATTATATTGATCATTTACACATGCCACTTAATAAACAGATCAAGCACTCATCACTGTCCGGGAGACATAAAGGTGCCTGATCAATCTGAGGACAGCATATTATGTTTTTATTTTTTCCAATACCTTTTGCATGTCCTCCCAGGTCAGCCATTTATCTTTTGGGTTCCTTAAAAGATACGCCGGATGAAATGTCGGCATAACAGGTATATCATGATAGTGAGAGAATGTGCCCCTAAGTTTGCTGATAGCCATACTTGATTTAAGGAGCGTCTGGGCAGATATCTTACCCAGACATACAATCACCTTCGGATTAATTATCGCTATTTGTCGTTCAACAAAGAGAACGCACGTTGTTATTTCATCTGCCTCAGGATTCCTGTTATTCGGAGGCCTGCACTTCACAATATTCGCTATATAAACGTCCTGACGCCTCAACCCCAATTTCAGGATGAGATTAGTAAGAAGCTTCCCTGCCTCTCCGACAAAAGGTCGTGCCTGTATATCCTCATCTCTGCCCGGACCCTCACCAATAAACATTATATCTGCATCGGCTTTCCCTTCGCCAAAGACAATGTTCCTGCGTCCGTTCGAGAGCTTACACCTGCGGCAAGCACCTATTTCATTTTTGAGGTCTTCCAGGGCACCTTCTTTATTTGGATAATAATCAGGTGTCAGTTCTGCTACCTGATGCGGGGGAATTATCGGCTCCGGTTTATCATCTGTAGTTGTCCCCCCTGATATGAGATTCAAAATATCCGATCTTTTTACCGGCAGATATTGAAATCCCAGTTCCCTATAAAATTCCACTGCCTTTTTAAAGCCCTGAATGAGTCCAGCTCTGTCATTCATGAATATTAACCGGAGTTGCCTCTTAATTTTCCAAATCTAACGATAAAATTTAATATGACACATTGCCATACACACCTGCATATTATTGATTACTCTCCCCATTTCAGCTTTGTCCTCAATATGCTGAAATAGTCTCTGTCATGCAGAATGAGAAACTTTGTCTTATAATCAGCTTTCCGTATCCTGACTTTATCATTTACTTTTAAAGGATATCCTTCCTGTCCGTCAAGAGTCATATATATATCCTCTCCGGTCTTGATGCCGGCCTCCAATATGAAAGTGTCCGGCAGCACTATCGGTCTGCTCGTCAGTGTGTGTGGACATATGGGAGTCAGCAGGAATGATTCAAGCGTGGGGTACATAATGGGACCTCCTGCTGAAAGTGAATGGCCCGTTGATCCAGTAGGAGTCGACACTATTAACCCGTCAACCCTCAATGTGGTGACATACTGATTGTTAATACGGATGTCTATTTCGAACATTCTTGAGAGAGCACTTTTATTTAACACAACATCATTAAATGCATTGTTCTGTATTACCCTTTTCCCTCCCCTGTATACATCTGCCAGAAGCATGATCCTTTCTTCAAAACAATGTTTTTCGGAAAAAACCATGTTAATACTGTCACGTACTTCATCCCTGCTTAATTCAGTAATAAATCCAAGGCCCCCAAGATTGACTCCAAGTATGGGAACGCCGGTATTGCCGACAAGTCTTGTTACACTCAAAAGGGTCCCGTCACCCCCGAATACAATAATTATATCTGTCGTTGAAGGGATCTTTTTCCTCGGGTAACCATCGATTTTAAGAACTGCGGCTACATCATTCTCTACATACAACCGGTATTCCCGGCCTTTTAACAGGCGTATAAATTCCTTAATGGCCTTAATGGCCTCCGGTTCACCTTTTTTTGCGATTATCCCGATTCTCTTCACGATATAATTATACCCGACTATTTACGATACCAGAAATAAATGCAGGAACAGAGCAGTCTGCCGGCCAAAATTTGATTGATAATTGACCTCTTCATTCAGTCGTGCCGATCTGGATGCCACTTATTTCGATCTCTCTCATATTGTCTTCTTTATGATGCAAAATTACCCGGACGCATTGGTCCGGGAACTCACCCTCAGCCCTTTCGGCCCACTCAATGACAGCGATGCCGTCAGCGCCCAGATACTCCTGCAGTCCAAGTTCCGGAACTTCATCAGGAGATATCCTGTAAAGGTCTATATGATAAAAAGGAACGCTGACATTATATTCCGCAATAATAGTAAAACTGGCGCTTGTTATGTCCCTTTCATTAATACCGAAAGCAGACGCAATCCCCTTGACCATCGTTGTCTTGCCTGCACCGAGTTCACCATAAAGACATACGACATCTCCCTGATTAAGTTTCTTTCCCAGCCGGCAACCGATTTCTCTGGTCTCGGCATCACTGCTACTTTGAAGCTTCATAAGTTATGGCTCTCACCATGTCCACCTTGCCGACTATTCCGACGACCGTGCTGCCGCTCAGGACAGGGAGCAGGTGGATATGCTGTTCAGCCATGATCGTTGCAATATCCTCCAGGGAGGTTTCTGCTTTTATTGATACAACTTTTTTAGTGCATATTTCATCAACTGTTGTGGCAGCCATTTTTCTGATTTCCTCTTCTGCCTTGCCGGAACCCAGGAGGATGTAGGCATCAAAAATCCTGATTACCGTAGGAATATGAAACCGTTTATTTTTTCTGATAAGATCGTTTTCTGTAACAATACCTATAATCTTCTTTTCCTCGTTAACGACCGGAACTCCACTGATCTTATGCTCCATGAGTAATCGTGCAAGCTCTTCTACCGTTGCATCGGGTCTTACCGTAATCACGTCCTTTGTCATTATGTCCTTTGCTTTAAGCATAGCTCCTCCTTGGTAAAACAATTCACTTCTTGATCTGATGTAACAGGTTACCCGGCTTTCTATTCTACCACATTCCAATAAAACCACCCTGCCTTCCCGTGTCCCCTCCGCTGCGCCTGTAAGAATAGTACTTTTGCGGATTACAGAAAGTACAATCTTCAGACTGCCAGATGTTCTGCGGGATAATACCCATGGATAATGCCTGTATTTTATTGGCAGATGAAAGGTCTACATAATAGGTGCCGTTCATCTCGCTGTAGTAATCTCCTTTTCCCGTGGCTCTTTGTACGTCTGACTTAACTTCTTCTCCGACTTCATAACTGCATCCCCTAATGCTCGGGCCGATGGCAACCAGTATATCTGCGGGAGAACAGTGGAAGCGATGGCACATCAGATCAATCGTGCTTCTCAAAATCTGTTTTGCCGTTCCTCTCCAGCCTGCATGAACTGCACCTATTACTCTTTTTCGTCCGTCATATAAAAGAACAGGAACACAGTCGGCAACTAATATCCCGACAAATATATTTCTGACGTCGGTAATGACTGCATCAGCAATCACAGGACCACGGCCAGACTCAAGAACATGGATGTCACTCGTGTGTTTTTGAATCGGTAAATATATATGGTCTTGTGAAATATCAAATTGTCTGGCCAGGACTTCTTTAATATTTTCATCGTGTTCAGCACTGTTCTTTGTCGTAAAAAAAGCCCTTACATTTAAAGAAGCTATATTAGGAGGTTCTATTCGTGTACTCATTTTCTAAGAAATGTAACATATTTGACATACGAATAAAAGGCCGGCCATAAAAAACGCCTTTCATTCAAATATAAAATGAAAGGCGTCTATGAAAACTATAATGGGCCGTGTCCATTTTCATACTGCTCACCAGACACAACTGATATCGCAATGGAAATATTGTATTAACTTAGGTGTATCAGCATAAACGCATAAGGTTGAGCCAAGTTGAGTCAGATTAAACCATGAAAAGAATATATCTCTGAGGTTACCATGACATGGTCGGACCGGAAATAAATCTATCAATCACGCATTGAACTTAAAGCCTTTGGTATATTGTTAATTATGTCTGAAGCTATTAATGAGTTCTGTCCCTTTTTGCCCGCAGCAATATCGCCTGCAAGACCGTGCAAAAACACTCCCAGCATTGACGCATCTCCAGCGGACAAACCCTGGGCGAGCCATGCGGAGATAATGCCTGTCAGCACATCACCCGTTCCGGCGGTCGCCATGCCGGAATTCCCTGTTGTATTTATGAACACTTTCCCCTGAGGCGTTGCCGTAATAGTAGGAACACCTTTAAGTACAAGACAGGTTTTGGTCTTTCTCGCAAACGCAAGAGCAATATTTATTCTGTCTTTCTCAATTTCCTCCCACAGGCCAGCTACTCTTGAGATCTGGTTCCTGCCCGCTGACTCCTTATTGAGCAATCTCGACATTTCTCCGGTATGGGGCGTAAGGATTATCGGCGCCCTGCTTTTCTCTAAGACAGCCGTTTTATCTGCGACTGCGTTCAATGCATCAGCATCAATGACAATCGGGACCCTGGATTCCTGTATAAGCAGCCTTACAAGCCTTGATAATTCCCTGTCTACGGAAAGCCCGGGGCCTATTGCGAGGACCTTCCCCCTCATTTTGAGAAAATCAAGGATAACATCAGCAGCCTTAATTGAAAGAGTCCCGTTTCCTTTATCCGGCAGTGGTAGAATCATCTCTTCAGTAACTCTTGCCTGGAATGTATTCACAAGGGATTCGGGAATACCTATTGTTACCAGACCTGCTCCGGTTCTCAGACATGCCTTTGCCGCCATCAATGCAGCCCCTGTTTTCCCTCTCGATCCGGCAATGATCAGCACATGACCATATGTCCCTTTATGAGAGTATTTAGGTCTTGCAGGAAGCAAAGACCTGATGTCTTCTTTTTGCACCAGGTTAATCGGGATCTTTTCTGATGCAAGCAGTGTACGGGGAAAGCCGATCTCTTCAACATACAGCTGTCCGGCATGCTCAGCCCCCGGATAGAGATAATGCCCTCTCTTGGGCAGGCCAAATGTGACCGTGTACCGTGCCTTTACAGCACAGCCCATTATCTGTCCAGTGTCAGAGGAAATACCTGACGGGATATCCACGGAAATAACCGGAGCCGACAATCCATTGATTTTCTTTATAACATCCGTGAGGGGTGCCCTTACCTCTTTGCTTAGACCTGTGCCCAGAAGTGCATCTACAATCAGACAGTAATCCGTACCGCTGGAAGAAAAACTTCGCAGGAAATGACTGACCGGACGTATTATGACCCCGAATTTTCTTGCGGCAATATAATTGATTTTGGCATCACCTTTTAAACGTCGGGGATTTACGGTTATATAAACTTCGACTTCCTTGCCCTGATTGTGCAGTATCCTTGCAATTACAAATCCGTCGCCTCCATTATTGCCCCCGCCACAGACAACTATTATCTTTCTTTCTCTGGTGTTCTTCGTGTTCTGTGTTCCGCACACTGTTTTCTGAAAATAAATATCATTTATTCTTGCGACAATACTGAGCCCTGCCCGTTCCATAAGAACTACCCCGGCCACACCATATCTTTCAATGGTCATCCTGTCTATACGCTGCATCTCTTCTGAAGTTGCTACTTTCAACATATTAGCCCCGTTATTTATATCCTTTGATATTTATTTACCCATTAGATTAAAGTAATAAAATATGAATTATCAACCGGACTCTTGACCTTGTCCGTCTCCATATCTGTATGCTGCAGAAACAGGACTGTCGGCATTGTTGATACGACATAAAATATCTTCATGTTCAATTATATCTTAAAGGAGAATATACTATGGCAAGAATCGGGATTCTGACCTGTTCCAATGCAACTCAGGACCTCGGGTGTTCATCCTCCAGTTGCCTTGCTGATCTTCGAAAACGCAGGGGTGCTTTCGAACAATATCCTGAAGACAGCGAATTAAATCTGGTCGGCATAATCAACTGTCCCGGATGTCCGACACTCACCGGTCCGGACAAACTTCTGCAAAGGATCAAAGCATTAACTGAGTTTAAAGTGGACGTAATCCATTTCACCTATTGTATTACGGCACTCTGCCCGTTCAAAGAAAAATACAAGAAAGCACTGGAAGCGAAGTTCCCCGATATTAAGATTGTGATGGGCACTCATATGTCTGCACTCACCCCTGAGGCCTACAGGGAGAAGATTAAAAAACTTTTCAATCAGGACAGAAAAACAATGACAGATGTGATTTTAAAGAGAGATTAAGGAGGAGAGACCAATGAGCGCACCGAGAAAGCCGCTAATCTGTTGAACAATAACGCTGACAGCCATTCACTCAATGCCTGCTGCTTGTGTCAATCAGTCTTTTCATCTCCCTCACCGCCTTTTCCATTCCCATATAGATTGAATTTGCAATTATGCTGTGGCCGATATACAGACCCCTGACCCCTTTTATAGCAGCTATCTTTTTTACATTCGTAAAGTTAAGCCCATGGCCTGCATTTACCTGTAACCCTGCATCAAGCCCCTTTCTGACTGCCTTCCTGACCCTGCCAAGCTCGTCCGTCATTTTCCTGCCTTTTGCATTGGAATAAAGTCCGGTATGAATTTCGACCATCTGCGCGCCCAGTTCTTTTGAAATTACAATATCGGACACTGAAGGATTTATAAAAAGACTTACCGGTATTCCCCTGCCCTGTATCATGTCGATTGCATTTTCAATTTTCTTTCTGCCCTTTATCAGATCAAGCCCGCCTTCTGTTGTGAGTTCGGCCCTCTTCTCGGGTACGAGGGTCACCATATCGGGCCTGACCTTTAGCGCAATATTTATCATTTCTTTTGTGGCGGCCATTTCGAGATTTAATTCAATCGATATCTTACGCCTCACATTTATTAAATCTCTGTCCTGAATGTGCCGTCTGTCTTCCCTGAGGTGCAGGGTGATACCGTTCGCTCCCCCGCGTACAGCCAGTTCTGCGGCAGCCAGAGGGTCAGGCTCAATTTCTTTTCTCGCCTCTCTTACCGTGGCAACATGATCAACGTTTACACCAAGAAGCATACGTACCTCCAATGAACCAATACGTTAAAAGCAGGTTAAATAACTATACATTAATTATCCGGCCGAAAGGATGACATACAGCGCTGACGATGTCAACTTCCATACGCTGTTCTGGTTTATTAATGCGGAATTTATTTTAATAAATGCCGGCATAACTACCGAATGAGATTCATAAATAACCAGTCGAACTATTGATAAGAATTTTATGGGATAACTTAATTTAATCAAAGAAGCTTTGTCAAGCAGTTGCATACATCAGCAAAGATCGAAGTCGATTTGACTTACTTGTAATAAATCTGTTAATTTACAACTTATTTAAAATTTACCTAATTACCGAGGACAAATATGACAAAGAAAACAACAGCAAAGAAATCAAATATAAAAGCTGCCAGGACAACTAAATCGGTAAAGAAAGATTCAAACAAGAATATGAAAGCATCTCCAAAATCGGTAAAGAAAGTTTCAGACAAGAACATGAAGGCATCTTCTAAAACGTCAAAATCCGTAACTTCAAAATCCGTGAAAAAACCCGCGCCTGCACCATCAATAAAGAAAACAGCAGACACACAGAAAAAACCTTCATTATCAGAGAGGGAAGCAGTCATACAGCGGATAAAACAGGATCTTCTCAATCAAAGGGAATCCCTGCTCAAGGAAGCAGAAGAAACGCTCAGTTCTCTGCCATCAGAGCTTAACTTCCCGGACATGGGAGATCAGGCCACCGCAGAAGCTGACAGAAATTTCATGCTCAGGCTCAGAGACAGAGAACGTATGCTCCTTAAAAAAATTGAAGAAACCATCGAACGGATTGAAAACGGTCCTTAC
>Ga0115026_10000213_pt1 | contig 13769 bp, 13 predicted proteins | sample Mud_0915_D1_FD_83878 | JGI IMG/M metagenome (GOLD analysis project Ga0115026, IMG submission 83878) | Wetland microbial communities from Old Woman Creek Reserve in Ohio, USA - Mud_0915_D1 | ecosystem: Environmental > Aquatic > Freshwater > Wetlands > Sediment ...
ATTGTGGGCGGACTGGGGGTATGCGGAAGAGAGTTGTGCTGCAGGACTTTCCTCACCTCATTTGAACCCATATCCATCAAGATGGCAAAAAGCCAGGAGCTTGTCCTGAATGCCAATAAGCTTTCCGGTGTCTGCGGGAGGCTTATGTGTTGTCTGAGCTACGAATATAGCGAGAATGGGGAAGGATGTCCCCGGTGTAAAGAGCCTGAAATTCCCGCAAGAACAGATGAGGAGACAGCGCTTGAGGGTGCAGAAAGTCTGCCTGAATCGGTGGGGGAAGGTATTGTTGAGAGCGTGGAGCCTCCTCGTGGGGAGAAGAGAGAGGAGAGTATCAGACCGTCACGGTCAGATGGTGTTTTTGCCCGAAGGGATGCCTATGACCAGAGACGTGGTGAGATGATCCCGCCCAAGGAAGGGAATGCGGTTCACGCTGAACAAGGGCAGGGATCTGGGGAAGGTGCAGGTCCTGAGCAGAAGGCCCCGGAAGGCGAGAAAAAATTCCATAAGCGCAGAAGAAGGCATAGACGAAGGTTCCATAAATGAAAGAACACTTCTTTGTCACTACGCCTATCTACTATGTAAACGACGTGCCCCATATCGGGCATGCGTATACCACGATTGCAGCAGACATCCTTGCGAGGCGTAACAGGCTGTTTGGAAAACAGGTCTTTTTCCTGACAGGCACTGATGAACATGGGCAGAAGGTCGAGAAGGCTGCCGCGGAAAAAAGGCGAACACCAAAAGAGCATGCCGACATGATGGTGGAAAATTTCAGGAGGCTATGGAAAACACTGAATGTCTCCCTCGACGCCTTTATCCGTACTACCGATACAGAGCACATGAAGACTGTTCAGGGGCTGATGCAAATGCTCTGGGACAGAGGAGAGATAGAGAAAAGGTCCTACTCTGGTTGGTACTGCACCCCTGACGAGAGATTCTGGACAGAAAAGGAGCTCGTTGATGGCAAGTGTCCGGATTGCGGAAGGCCTGTTGAGCAGATTCATGAAGAGAACTATTTCTTTCTCATGTCAAAATATCAGAAGCCGCTTATCGACTACATTGAGAACAACCCGTCATATATTCTTCCCGAGACGCGCAGAAACGAGGTCATGGGATTTCTCAAGAACAACACCCTTGGAGACCTCTGCATTTCGAGACCAGTGCAAAGGCTCTCCTGGGGAATTCCTCTCCCTTTTGATGCAGGCTTTGTTACCTATGTCTGGTTTGACGCACTCGTGAACTATTTCTCCGCTACCCGTTACCTCGCTCCTGGAGCGGAGAAGGCAGGAACAGGTGAATTCTGGTGGCCTGCATCCCACCACATCATTGGTAAGGACATCCTTATCACCCATGCAATCTACTGGTCCACAATGCTCATGGCACTCAGCCTGCCCCTTCCCGGAAACATCTTCGCCCACGGGTGGTGGACTGTGGAAGGGAGAAAGATGTCCAAATCCCTGGGCAATGTGGTGGACCCCCATGCGATAGTGGACAGATATGGAGTGGATGCATTCAGATATTTCCTGTTCAGGGAAGTGACCTTCGGCCTGGACGGAGATTTTTCCGAAGAGGCCTTTGTCCGGCGCATAAATACCGACCTTGCGAATGACCTTGGGAACCTTCTCTCCCGGTTCCTCACCATGGCAGAGAAGTATTTTGAGGGGAAAATATGCCTGTTTGCCCAGGGAGAAGGCACCCATCCGCTGAATGATTTTGGTGCTGAATGCGTAAGGGCGCTTTCGGGTGTGTATGATGAAGGGAAGTGGTCGCACCTGAATTTTAATACCATACTGGAACATCTGTGGGGTCTCATCGAGGCTGCAAATAACCATATTGCCCGGAAAGAGCCATGGAAACTTGCCAGGAATAATCCTGATGAACTTAAGGAAGTTATGGCGAATATCTGGAATTCCCTGAGGCTCACCGCCCTTTCCCTTTACCCTTTCATGCCGCATACTGCGGAGGAGATGTGGAGACAGCTGGGACTGAAATCATTGACCGACGAGGTTGCCCAGAGTTTTTCCTTGCCACTGGCTGGCGGTGAACGATATCCGATGATCTTCACCTGGGCCTGGAGGCCGGCGTATGAAATCAAGGTTGCGAAGGGGAACCAGCTTTTTCCGAGGATCGAAACAGGAGGGAAACCAAAAATGGAAACGACTTCAGTTGGCAGGGAAGAGAAAGAGAAATCCACAGACAATTATATCTCAATAGAGGATTTTGATAAGGTAGAACTCAAAATTGGCAAAATAATGGCTGCTGAAAAGGTGGAGAAGTCCGACAAACTGATAAAGCTCAAAGTCGATATTGGAGAGGAAAGGCAGGTCGTTGCAGGGATTGGAAAGGCATACGACCCTGAATATCTCGTGGGTAAGGAGATAGTGGTGGTGGCGAACCTCAAGCCCGCGAAGCTCATGGGAGTGGAGTCGCGGGGAATGCTTCTGGCAGCCAGTGACGAAAACGGAAAGCCATCAATCCTTATTCTGGACAGAGAAGTGAAGCCGGGAACGAGGGTGAAGTAATAAGACTCTTTTTCGGGCTTGCTGCAGAAGCCGTACCATAAGCAAACACAATCAAAAATTGCTATAATTTGGGTAGTGCGGATATTCATCAACGAATCTTATAAGAGATAAAATCAGAGCTCAGACAAAACACGCAAAGGAGGAAGCTAACATGAAAGGAAACAAGAGACTTATCGAGACGCTGAACTCGCTGCTCGCAGACGAACTGACCGCGATCAACCAGTACATGGTGCATTCGGAGATGTGCAACAACTGGGGCTATCAGAAGCTTCACAAGCAATCCGAGAAGCGCGCCATAGATGAGATGAAGCATGCCGAGAAACTGATCGGCCGGATACTCTTTCTTGAAGGGATTCCTATTGTGAGTAACCTCGGAAAGATGCACATCGGCGCTGATGTTCCTAAACAGCTTGCGAGCGACCATGGACTGGAAGAAGAGGCGATAAAGGCCTACAACGCCGCCATCGCTCTTGCCGGAGAAGTGAAGGACTTTGCAACGCGCGACATACTTGAAGGCATTCTGAACCAGGAGGATCAGCACATTGATGAGATAGAGGAACTGACAGACCAGATTGGCCACATGACTCTGCCGATATTCCTCTCTACCCAGACGGAATAAAATATTCTGCAGCGGAGACTCAATAATCTGCGTATAGATAAAGGGCGAGATTTAGTATCTCGCCCTTTTATGTGCTGAGTCCAATCGTTAATTCGCAGTTATCTTATCTGAAGTTAATCCTACTTAACTAGTCCGACAATGTCAGCAGGAGTTTAGCATGCGATGTACACCACGAGTCTATGCAACAAATATTTTTGTGGCAGCAAGATTTTCGATTATACTTCTCGCGTTTCTGTGGCATGCACATGTGAAGATTTCATGTCGTTATCCGCACATAGAATAGATCAGTTAGTCCGGATTCAATAACTTCCTGAACTTCACACCCCTGATAGGCAAGAGAATACTGAGGATTAGAACCGCAAATAGATTACGCGACTTCTGAACGCTCTCCAATCTCGGGTTACCTCCTTACACTTTTTGACATTTTGAGACGTTCTGCTTGACAAGTGACTCATCATGTGGTAAAAAGCAATCAAGAGGGACAGATGCCCGACAAAGCCAAACCCTCCGTGAGAAGGGGACGGAAAGCGGCGGGTCTTATAGAAGATGGCCGAGCTGCCGAAGGATTGGCCTTTGGCGTGTTCGGTCTTTTTGTTTTAGAACGTTCGGCAAATAGGCGGGATATATGTATAAGTCAAAGCAACTCTTCCAAAATTGTTCAACGCTTGTTGCCCGGGGGAATTGCATGTTTGATGTATTGGAACCCGGAATGGATTCAAGGAGAGTAATATGAAGTCGGCAAGAGGGGTTTTAAAGAATCGGGTTTTTGTAGCTGCTATCATCAAATTTTTCAGCAGGGGTTTCAGAACAATGACATTGTTCATACTTCTCCTGTTGAGCAGTATGTTCCTTGCGGAACTTTCTTTTGCCCAAGGCGGGCTCAAGGTCCCGCCATCGCCGATTCCGGAACACTATGGCTCCGTCTTCATGGCAAGACCGACAAAAGAAAAGAATGCCGGGCCAGTGGTTTTTTCACACTTCATTCACAGAGTAAAATTCACATGCAGGGTATGTCACTACGAGCTTGAGTTTTCAATGAAGGCCAATGATACCCCTATTCAATGTGATAATGGAAAGATGAACGGAAGGTACTGTGCTGCATGTCACAATGGGAAGATTTCGTTTGGGCCGGAGGACGAGAATGGGAAAAATTGCAGCAGATGTCACCTCGAAACCAAGATTGTCACCTGGAAAAATTTTTATGAACATCAGGGAAAAAAGCTTCACGAACTTCAGAAAAAGTTTCCCAAGAGCAAGTTTGGAAATGAAATAAACTGGTCTAAGGCCCTGGATGAAGGACTTGTAAGACCGAAGAACAGCTTATCGGCCAGTACCATGGAAATCGTAAATATCAAGACCTTCACCATCGAGGCGGCGATGAGCGGGATTTCCTCTGCGGTTTTTCCTCACAAGACGCACGAGCAGTGGTTGGACTGTTCCAGTTGCCATCCGGAACTGTTCAATATAAAGAAGAAATCGACGGAGAGTTTAAGGATGCACAACTTGCTCGAGGGAGATTCCTGCGGCGTCTGTCATCTCCATGTGGCCTTTCCTTTGGATAGTTGCAAGAGATGCCATCCCAAAATGCACGTCTACTGAAGTGTGGTCCTCGTCACCGTGAATCCTTTTCATGATGTACGCAATTATTTGTCACTTTTTGATTCGAGCGCAAAGACGAAGAAGTCCCTGCAGTTCTGGAGTCTTTTGAGATAGACCTTTCTCTGTGTCTCAGGCAGCTTGTCGATGAGCGGTTTCAGTGTATCGCATCTAGCGATGAGGTTCTTCAAGTCGTCGGAACTGAGTATCGTCGTCTCTTGTGTCTTGGCACAAATATCGTTGAATTCCTGCAACCAGTTTTCCTGAGCAAGGGCAACGCCCACACTCACAGGCATGTGAGTTCCTCTCCACAGCCCCTCTGAAGATATGACGACTACCAAAATGAGAACAAAAGGGAGAATCTTCAGTCGTTCCATTTGCGTCTCCTTACCCTGTTATTATTAAACTGGCTTCGAATGGCATCTTTGACAGTCAGTCATGGGGAACGCAACGGTCGTATGGCACACGCCGCAGTACTTTCCCTCAAAGTTTTCATTCATAGTGAACTTAATTTGGGTCCGTTTCACTTTGGGAAATATTTCAGGGTGGCAGAGCTCGCATCCGCTCCATACCGTGTGCTTCTGGTGCGAGAATATGATGTCAGGCATTCCCTCAATTGTTGGTGCAACGTCAAAATCTTTCTGCGCAGTGAGAGGTTTCCTCTTAATCGAGACGCCCTCAATAAAATCTATAGGGCTGATAAGCTTATCATGTTCAGCTTTTTCCCAATTAATCCCGTTTCCGTAGCGTTCTTTAGGGAGGTTCTGAGTAAAGGTCTTAAAATCATATTCCGGCTTGATATTCTGGCCCAGGGAGTGACATCGGAGACATCTGGCCTTGTCATCAGCACCACCGGTTTTGGAGCACGATTCAAACATCTTCTTGCCGTTGATAGTTGTCCTGCCATTATGGCACGTGCCACAATAGTAGCCACCGATGTTATCGGCCGCCTTAATCTCTGTTGTTCCAGCCTTCATTCCGAACCCTAAATCAACGTGACAGAGCCTGCAGGTAAACTTCGCGCGATGCAGCCAGTGATCGAATACAACAGGCGGCATGTTGGCCTTCGCTGAATAATTCTTGATTACTACCCTTCCGTATTCAAAGGGTAACGGCCTTTTCTTCTTCACTCCGACCTGGGCAAATACTAGTGGAGCAAAGATCACCAGCAGGAACAAGATACACAGCGTTTTTTTCATGGATCTCCCCCTCTGAGATGTTTACACAAGTAGATATGAACCCTTAATATTGCCAATATATCAGATATGAGAGTTTTGTCAAGCACATGCATGAGTTCAGCACAAAAGTTTATCGTGTCGCAGCAAAAATTTATCGAGTCAGTGCGGGCGTTACAGTGAATACATTGACAACAACCTTTCAGAAAGATTTTAAAAAACTGAAAACATAGGAAATCCCCTGCGATCTCCTGACCTTAATTACCGAATAATTCAAATGCCAAAACGCCAATGTCCGGGCGCTTCGGGATCGTTACCTTACCGGGACATCCTTTGGTTGTGCTCTTGCTCCGGGACGCACTGCCCAAGCATAGTAGTAGTTCTCCTTTTTGTTGTTGTTCTGGAAGCCATTGAAGAAAAAGAAGAACCACGCGCTTACCGTATTTGGCGCGTACTCGGTACCTGACCAGTAGTCGTTGGCCTGAATACCCGTAAATGGCCCCGCGTTGGTCAAAGGGCCGCCTGCGACATTGCCCAGCGAAACATAATACAAATACCCCATTTCACTACCGGTGCAATTTTGTCCGTACCCTTGGAGAGGAAAGCTGCCGCCGGGGGTAGCTTGATATGAACAAGTCGCGTCCGGTTGAGTGGTCGCAGGAAGCCGCCAGCCTTTTAAGCCCGCAAATCCATTGCCGGTGTTCAAAGTCGCTGCCCAGGCAACCGCCTGATCCCAGTTCATCGGCGACCCTGCCGTATTGGCATTCTTCAGCCAGCTTAGCTGCGTGGCTGTGTCATAGATCGTTCCGTCGTTCATGTCCACAAGCGTTGCCTGAACAGACACAGACAACCCAAGCACCATGATGAAGGCGCTTAACAAAATACCTAGCCTTTTCATTAATTTCCCCTCCCTCCTGTGTTCGTAAAATACATTGGCGAATTCACTTTTAAAAGTCTAATTACCGAGTCGGGACAGGTCGTGATTGTGCCCTTTCTCCGGGACGCACTGGCCAAACAAAGTAGCTGTAGGTCTTACTGCTGTAGTACTGGAAGCCATTGCGGAAGATGAAGCTCCACGCATGTGTAGTACCTGGCGCATACTCGGTACCTGACCAGTAGAAGTTGTTCCGAATATTCGTAAATGGCCCCGCGGCGATCCAAGGATTACCTGCCGCATTACCCAGCGAAACATAGTACAAATACCCCATTTCACTACCGGTGCAATTTTGTCCGTGCCCTTGGAGAGGAAGGCTGCCGCCGGGAGTACCTTGATCCAAACAGGTCGCGTCCGGTTGAGTGGTCGCAGGAAGCCGCCAGCCTTTTAAGCCCGCAAATCCATTGCCGGTGTTCAAAGTCGCTGCCCAGGCAACCGCCTGACTCCAAGTCATCATCCCTGCCGTATTGGCATTCTTCAGCCAGCTTAGCTGTGTGGCTGTGTCATAGATCGTTCCGTCGTCCATGTCCACAAGCGTTGCCTGAACAGACACAGACAACCCAAGCACCATAATCAAAGCGCCTAATAAAATGCCTACCCCTTTTCATTGTTTTTGTCCTCGCCTTCCTATATTGATAAAACTGTAGTCATGCTATTACTCTATCATATTCTATTTCCGTCGCAAGTATCTTAAGAAAGTAGAGAGATAGCGCAATTTTTGTACCTTTGGTTATTGATCTCGTAATTAATAAAGCCCACAATATCTAAAAGGCCTACAACATGGATTTATTAAGGCAATAAGTGTAGTATAGAAACTCTCGGTTATCAGATATCTTTTCTGTCTTTAACGCATGGTGAAACGCCAAACCTATTGCCATTTCACCATCGGAAGGTACAATTAAGTCACCCAACGAATTGATTCGACATGGTTTGCCGTGTGGGATTTGAACCAGGATCCTTTCAGGAAGGAACCTTTCTTTTGAGCCTCCTCTTTCCCCTTTGCTACATTGTCTCAAGCATCTTGTAATACTCCGTCATCTTTCGAATGGAGTCCAGGGTTAATTGGAACAATATCCAGCTTAGCGCAAGGATCACGATTGTGAGACCGATCTTCCAACCTCGCGTCGTATAAGGACGCCACCAGATGAGCGGCAAGGCCAGAGGTCCAACACAACAGACTGCGATGATAATAAAAGATTTTTTAAAATACCATTTGATGTTGTCTTCTCTATGATGCGAGCGGAAAGCCGCATCGAAAAACTCGCCGCAGTGTTTACACTTTATTGCCGCGTCTTGAATTTCTTCAGCACAATAAGGACACTTTTTCATAAGTCATTTCTCTAGGCAGAATATCGAGATCATGTCCATCACCCGCAAGTCCCGTTTATTCCCTTCCCCATACTAGCAGAGAAGGCGGATAAATAGTTATGGTTATAGTTATCCGCAGGCCCTTCCTTTCAGGTTGAAGAAAAATTTGAGTGCCTTCTTCACTTTGTCAGAGAATATCTTGCCCGAGAAGTATGTTCCCACAACCTTCTTATTTATCTCTCCAAGGGTCGGATAAGGGTGGACCGCTGCGGCAAGGGTTGAAAGCTTCATTTTTCCATTAAGGACCGCTACCCATTCACTGAGCAGTTCCCCTGCGTGAGGTCCGAGGATCTGTATGCCGATGGGTTTTTCGTGTTCGTCAAGAAGCATCTTTATCTTACCCACTTCTTCCCCCTCTGCAAGGCTCCTGTCATTAGCCTTAAACTCTTCTGTCCAGACAGAATACACAATCCCCTTTGCCTTTGCTGCCGTTTCATTCATCCCGATGCTGGCGAGTTCAGGATCGGTATAAGTACACCAGGGGAAAAATGTGTAGTCAGCCTTCCGAGGTAAATGAAATACGGCATTACTCACAACAATGCCTCCCTCATACCCTGCGGCATGGGTGAACTGGTAAGCACCGGTTACATCTCCGGCCGCGTAAATATGTCTGTGATTTGTTCTCATCCGGTTGTCCACCCTTATCCCCTTTTTATCAAGTTCTATTCCTATCTCTTCAAGCCCCATGCCTGTGATATTTGCCTCCCTTCCCGCTGCCACAACGATACTTTCTGCCCTGAGTGCTATCGTCTCTTCGCCCTTACTCATTACCACCTCTTTTTCTGCACCAAGGTCCCTTACACTCAGGACAGACGCATTCAGGTGAAATGTAATCCCCTCGCTGCGCAGGACATTCATGACCCCCTCAGCCATATCCTCATCTTCCCTGCCGAGGATGTGGTTTCCGCGCTCTATAACCGTCACCCTGCTTCCCAGACGGCTGAACGCCTGGGCCATTTCGGTGGATACAGGACCACCCCCAAGAAAAATCATGGAACGAGGAAGGTTATCCAATGAGAATATCTCCCTGTTGGTAAGAAAAGGTGTGTTATTCAAACCTTGAATAGAGGGAATGGAGGGAGAGGAACCGGTTGCAATGACCCATGTTTTTGCAGAATAGATCTTTCCGTTCAGTCTGATGGAATGCTCGTCAACAAACACTGCGTGGCCGAACTCAACCCTGGCCCCGAGGCTGCAGAACCGCTCCACAGAATCGTGTTTCTGTATTGTACTGATAACCGATTGTATCCTTGATGCCACGGCCTGAAAATCAACCGGTTTGAGCGCAAGTTCGGGAAGCCCGAACTGTTTTGCCTTGTGCGCCAGGTGCCACACCTGAGCAGTCTTTATGAGTGTCTTGCTTGGGACGCACCCGAAATAGAGGCAGTCTCCGCCCAGCCTGCCCTCTTTATCGATGAGAAGGGTCCTGGCACCCAATTGGGCAGCCCCTGAAGCGATAGTGAGCCCCGCTGCTCCGCCTCCCAGAATGCCGATATCAAAATCATATACCGCCATGACGACCTCCCTGCCCTTATTAGTGCCTATTTGTTTGCTGGTGTGTTGCTCTCTTTCTGTACAATCCGATGATTCGTTTTGCAGCCAAGGGAAATATGCCCAGAAGTGCGAATGAACCGAGCAGTTCCGGAGACAGAATGCCTTTCAGAGAATCAATTCTTGCCAGTTCCTTTCCTGCATTGACATACACGACCGTGGCAGGAAACATCCCGACCTGCGAAATCCAGTAAAAGGTCACAAGGCGCATCTTCGTGACCCCCATCACGAGGTTGATAAGCCAGAAGGGAAAGATGGGAATGAGTCGCAGGCTGAAGAGATAGAAGGCCCCTTCTTTTTTGATCCCCTCATTCACCTTCCCTATCCTGTCAGAAAATTTCTCCTCAACCCAGTTGCGGAGGAAAAAACGTGACACAACACAGGCCAACGTTGCACCTATGGTGCTGGCAAAGGATACAACGATTGTGCCGGTCAACAGCCCGAAGAGGGCTCCGCCGGCAATGGTCAGTACAACTGCGCCGGGCAGGGACAGTGAGGTTGCAAGAATATAAATCACCATATACCCGGCGATCACGAGGACCTTGTGCTCTTTATACAATACCGCATATTCCTGCCCCGATTCTTTTATGTGTGCAAGGGTCAGATACTGGCCGAGGTGAAAGAACTTGAAGGCTGCGACAACAGTGAGTATGAGGATGAGGACCGCTATCTTTTTCAGCGTATCTTTCTTCATACGGATCCCCTGCGCGGATAATTCCCCTTCATTCCTGCACTACCTGCTGCCCTAAAAAGGCTGCCCCCCATAGACCGCTCTCTTCGTCAGAGATGAGGGCTACAGGCATTTGTGCCAGTAATCTCCCCATGGTTTTTGAACTCCGAAACTCCCGGGCAAAAGCGTCATGGGTAACGAGCTGTGGAAGTTTTGCCGCGATTCCGCCTGCGATATACATTCCTCCAAGGGAAAGAATCTCCAATGCAAAGTTTCTGCACACCCTTCCAAAGAAACGGGATGCCCAGACAAGGGTCTCACAATCCAAGGTACATTTCCCCATAACATCTTTCGGCTCAAGTTTCTCCCCTGTCAGAAATTGGTGGATAAGAGTCAGGCCCTTTCCTGAGACAACACTGTTTGCAGTGATATACTCTTCTCCCAGCTCATGAATAAGGAATTCCTGGAATCTGGACTCCTGAAGAGACACAAAGGGAAAGTTGGCATGAGCCCCCTCAGAGGGTATCGCGATATACCTGCCATCGCTGACAGAAACGAGCATGGCCTTGCCAAGGCCGGTGCCTGCACCGATAACCGCAACTGTCCCCCGCGGAATTATCTGCCCGGGCAATATCTCTCGGGCAGATTGTCCTACAACGGATCTGGTGGCGTATGCCTGGGCAACAAAGTCGTTGATCAAAAGAGATCTCTTAAATGCATAGTCGGCCTGGGCATTGGTAATATCAACATCCCAGGGGATGAGTGGAGGCGCACTGTAAACACCTTTTTCCACAGGACCGGCGACAGCGATGACGACTATGTCAGCATCTCCGGGTTTTAGCTGAAATTCACTCTCCCTGAGCAGCCTGATCAGATGCCCGAATGAGGCAACCTCCCTTGTCCTGAACCATTTTGTTTCGACCACAGAGAGGTTCCCGACGGGGTCTGCTCGAAAATAGCCGAACCTGCTGTTAGTTCCGCCAATATCTGCGCATAGAATTTTCTTTCTGCTCACGGGGCTAGAGGTTCCTCTCAAATTCCTCCCTCATTTACTATGTGGTGCAGGCAAACTGCCTGTCAGGCGACTGCGCCCACTCAGGTCGAACCCTGTCCTGCAGTACATGCGTAACAGTGGTTGCCTACCGTTATTGTTCTTCCGGCGAGACGCGCATAGTCAAATTCCTTAATGTGCTGAGGACAGCCGTCCTGGACCGTGGATCCGAGTATCTGGTTGAAATCACAGTCATAGAGTCTGCCGTCCCAGCCCACACTTATCAGGTGCCTGCACATCAAACTGTTAAGGGTTGCAGGGTTGAAGGCTTGGACAAGCTTGTCCATGTACCTGTCGAAGCCGTTGGTCCTGAGCAAAAGATCCCTGAACCTGCCTATGGGCGTGTTGGTGAATGTATAAAGCCCGTCAAATGATATCCCGAATCGTCTGTACAGTTCCCTTTTATAATCCTCTTCCAATGCGGTCTGGGAAGGGGAGAGAAAGGGGCCTCCAGGATTGTATACGAGGTTCAACTTTTTATCCTGCACACCACTTCCATAGCCAAGGCAGTTCAATTGCATGAGCGCCTTTATGCACTTCTCGAAGGCGCCTTTTCCCCTTATTCTGTCAACGTCGCTGTCTATATAATGGGGTAAAGACGCGACAACCTCCACTGAGTGGTTGCCGAAAAACTCCGGGAGATGCTCCATCTCCTCCTCAAAGAATATTGTAAGGTTTGTCCGGACTATGACATGGCAACCAATCTGTCTCGCTCTCTCCACAAGATACGTGAAATGAGGATTCATCTCAGGTGCACCGCCCGTAATATCAAGAGACTGAATGGGATTGTTCCTCAATACCTCGATTACGGATTCAATTGTGTCCCCGGCCATCATTTCCTGTCTCTCCGGGCCTGACTCCACATGGCAATGTTTGCAGGCCATGTTGCATTTGTAGCCAAGGTTGACCTGGAGGAGCGTAATATCAGCGGATATCAAGGGCGCTGACTGAATGCCCATTAATTCGTTTTCAAACTTCGCGGTATTAATATTAGCCTCCTTTGTATCGTCCTTCCGTCAGGTCCTTTTCTGTTCTATCTTACCGCATCACGGCCCACTAGTATTAATGATACCCATTTTACAGGGTATATGAAAGTAACGGAGATTACATGTCGAAATCGGGATAATTAGGCTGCAGAGATGTCCATTACCCGCAAGGACTCCATGAGAAAATGAAAGCCGACCCTCCCGCTAAACCTCAGGTCGCCTCGCACCCTACTTCCTCATGCCCTTCCATGCATTGATCAAACCATTCGTGGACGAATCATGGGATGCCACTGTGCCATCATCCGTGAGCTCATGGAGAATCTTGCCTGCGAGCTGTTTCCCGAGTTCAACCCCCCACTGGTCAAAGCTGAAGATATTCCAGATTACCCCCTGCACAAAAATCTTATGCTCGTACATTGCGATAAGACTGCCAAGCGCCCTAGGAGTGATCTTTTTGAGCAGGATAGAGTTTGTAGGCCGGTTGCCTTTGAATACCTTAAAGGGGGCAAGGTCCTGAATCTCCTCTTCGTTCATCCCAGAGGCCTTCAATTCCTCGATAACCTCTTCATAGGTCTTCCCTTTCATCAATGCCTCGGTCTGGGCAAAGAAGTTTGAGAGCAGTATGGGGTGATGATTTCCCGCTGGGTTCTGGCTCAATGCAGGGGCAATGAAGTCGCAGGGGATGAGTTTCGTCCCCTGATGGATAAGCTGATAAAATGCATGCTGACCATTTGTCCCCGGTTCTCCCCAGATCACTGGGCCTGTCTGATAGTGTACTTCAAGGCCGTTTCTGCCCACACATTTCCCGTTGCTTTCCATATCCCCCTGCTGCAGGTATGCGGGGAACCTGTGCATGTACTGGTCGTAGGGCAAAATCGCATGGGTTTGGGCACCAAAGAAGTTGTTGTACCAGAGTCCTATGAGTGCCAGAAGTACCGGAATATTCCTTTCAAAAGGCGTGTCCCGGAAGTGTCTATCCATGGCATGTGCCCCTTCGAGAAGTTCAACAAAGCGGTCAAATCCTATGGAACAAGCGATGGAGAGCCCTATTGCTGACCAGAGAGAGTACCTGCCCCCAACCCATTCCCAAAAGATGAACATATTCTCAGGTGCTATTCCGAACTTCTTCACCTCAGTTTCATTGGTCGAGATGGCCACAAAATGCTTTTTTACATACGTAGCGTCTTTTGCTGTTTTCATAAACCATTCCTTCGCAGTATGGGCATTTGTCATGGTCTCCTGGGTAGTGAAGGTTTTGGATGCAACCATAAAAAGTGTTGTGTCGGGTGAAAGGCCC
>Ga0115026_10000215_pt1 | contig 13714 bp, 12 predicted proteins | sample Mud_0915_D1_FD_83878 | JGI IMG/M metagenome (GOLD analysis project Ga0115026, IMG submission 83878) | Wetland microbial communities from Old Woman Creek Reserve in Ohio, USA - Mud_0915_D1 | ecosystem: Environmental > Aquatic > Freshwater > Wetlands > Sediment ...
AGCATCCAGGACTCCCAGTACGCGCTCAACAGGTCGCGCGACACGATGAAGATGCCGGCACCCAGGATGGGGCCGAAGAAGTTCACGGTCCCTCCGCCCAGCAGAGTCATCATCACGACGTTGCCGGACTGGGTCCAATCGAGGACGCCGGCGAAGGCCGAGTTGATCAACAGGGTGTACAGGCCACCCGCCAAACCGGAAAACAGGCCGGAGATGGCGAACGCCCCCCACTTGTAGGCCGCGGTCCGGTAGCCGAGATAGCTCGCCCGGACTTCGTTCTCGCGAATGGCTTGGAGGACTTTGCCGAATGGGGAATGGACGATCCGCCAGATGAGGAGTGTGCAGAGGGCGAATACGACCAACACAAAGTAGTAGTAGGTGAGAGGGGCGGCCAGTGTGATCTGCACGATCCCGGGGATCCCGACATTCATCCGGTCGATACCCGACAGGCCCGTTTCGCCACCGGTGAACTCATCCCAGCGAAAGGCGACGAAGTAGAAGACCTGACTGATGGCGATGGTGATAAGGGCGAAGTAGATTCCCCGCTTTCTCGCCACCAGAAAGCCGATGAGGGCCGCGAACACTCCGGCGACGACGAGGGAGAGCAGCAGGGGGCCCCAGACACCCTTGGAGATCCGGAGGAAGTAGATACCCGCCGCGTAGGCGCCGATCCCGAAGAACGCCCCGTGGCCGAACGAGGGGAGTCCGGTATATCCCAGGAGGATGTTGAACCCCAGAGCGAAAAGCGACCAGATGAGCACCTCGGTTCCCAGGGAAAGGTACTTCCCGATGAAAGGCATGTACGGAAACAGCGCGAAGAGCAGGAAGACCACCCACATGGGGCCGGTGGCCCATCGTTTCCGGTTGGTACCCGAACCCATCTCACACCTCCAAGACGCTCTTCTCGCCCATGAGTCCCCGGGGGCGGAACAGGAGGACAAGGGCCAGGATGACGAAGGGGATGATGTCCGAGACCCGGGCCCAGAACATCACCGAGATGCTGGTGGATAGGCCGACGATCAGGCCGGCCAGAATGCTTCCCCAGAAGCTGCCTATGCCGCCCAAGACGACAATGACCATGGCAGGCATGAGGATGGCCGTGCCCATGGTGGGCCGCACGCTCCAGATGGGGGCCGCGATCACCCCCGCCACTCCGGCCAGGATGGACCCGACCACAAAGACGAAGCTCCGCATGCGTGGCAGGTTCTTCCCCAGGGCCATCACCATCTCCGCGTCGCTGGCCCCTGCCTTGATGATCGCGCCGTAGGGAGTTTTCTCCAGGAAGAGCCAGACGAGCAGGATGATCACGACCGCCAGGACGGCGAGCAGAAGGCGATACCTTGAATAGATCATGAAGCCCATATCGAGAGAACCGGCTGCGAACTTCGGGGCAGCCACGGAGTAGCCCGTCTTGCCCCACACCATGCGGATCACCTCTTCCAGGGCCGTGGCCAGCCCGAAGGTGAGGAGGAGGCCGAAGAGCGGATTCCCTCCGTAGGTTCGATGGATCACCAAACGTTCCAGGACCAACCCCACCACTCCCACAAGGATCGGGGCCAGGATGAGAGCCAGCCAGAAGCCCACGTATTTCTGCATGGAGAAGGCGAAGTAGGCCCCGAGGGCGAAGAGGATCCCGTGGGTGAAGTTGATCACCTGCATCACTCCGAGGATCAGAGTGAAGCCCAAGGCTACCACCGCAAAGATGAGTCCGAGAACCAAACCGTTCATGGTGAACGAGAGCAACTCTGTCATGGGACCCTCACTTGCGATCAACGATCGCTGGCTGATCCATTGGGTCCGGCCCGCGGGCGCGAGGGCGCGGCGGAGAGGACCGGACCCCTCCGCCGCTGCGTCCTTCAGCCGTCAACCGGGATAGGGTCCGAGCTTAACCGGGTTCTCCTCGCGCGTGCGAGCGGTGTCTTTGCCCGGTGCCCAGCGCAGGATCTCGACGAAGTCCGCCCGGTCCTTCATCTCGTTGGGTTTCTTTGATCGGACCACGTACGACGCCCAGAGGAATTTGTGGTCCCAGTCTCGGATGGTGAGCGGGTCATTCTTGAGGGAGTCGGGCGATGTATGTCCTTCCAGTGCTTTGATCACGGCGGCGACGTCGTCCTTGCCGGCGCGCTCGATGCCGCGCAGAAGCTCCCGCACGGCGATGTAACCATTCACCGTGTTCGCGGTAGGGACGGGGATGGGAGCAGACGGCCAGCGCTTCTTGTACTTGGCGACGAACTCCTTCGCCGACGGAGCGTCGATCTCGTGATACCATTCCATCAGGTGAATGCCCTGCATCTTCTCCGGTCCGACGGCCCAGAGGTCCTCGAGGTTGATGAGGGTGGAGACGACGGTTGTTTCCTTGTAGATCCCAAATTCGGACATCTGTTCCATGAGGGCCGCGAGGTCCACGCCCCCCACGGTGATTACCAGGGCGTCCGGCTTAGCCGAGCGCACCTTCAGCAGGAAGGCGCTGAAATCGCGCGTGTTGAGCGGAATCTTCGACTCGCCCAAGTCGGTCCCGCCGAACTTCTGCAAAATATTCCGCGCCCACTTCGTCCCGGACCAGCCCCATTCGTAGTCATGGGTGAGGAAGTACCACTTCTTCCCGACTTTCTCGACAAGGTACGGGGCCAACGTCCGGAGCGCCATCGCCATGTCGGGCGGAACCATGAAGGTGCTGCGGCGTCCATACTGTTCCGTCAGGGTGTCCGAGTTCTGATTGGATCCGATAAACAACCCGCCGTAACGCTGGGCCACCTCACCCACGGAGACGGCGACCGAACTGGACACGCCACCCGTCAGGTACTTGACCTTATCTACTTCGATTAAGCGGCGGGCTTTCCGCGCGCCCACCTGCGGATCGGTCTCGTCGTCTTCCACGACCAGCTTGACGGGGCGGCCGAGTACGCCCTTCTCCTTGAACTCCTCGGCAGCCATCTGCATACCCAAGCGCTCCATCATCCCGTGGTCGGCATAGTTCCCGCTGGCCGGGCTGACCACGCCGACGTAGATGGGGTCTGCGGCCGATGCTCGCCGGATGACGAAAGGCGCTCCCTGTCCGAGCAGGGCTGCGCCGGCCACCGCGCCTTTCATGAGGGTCCGTCTCGAAATGTGCGTGCTCGATTTGCGTTCCATGGGTGCTCCTTCCTCGGCAAAATGGTTGACGGACAATCGAGCGAAAAACGCATCACCTCCCTTGCGTACGAAGCAGCACGGGACGTCCCGTGCCCATGGCTGATGGCTTCCCGCGCCGTGCCATCATATTCAAACGCGGAGGATTGTCAACATAGTCAGCCGACTCGCGCTAGGCAGCAGACAAACACGGGTGACCTTCTCGGACGAGGGCGCCTGCGCGATCCAGCAATTCTGAAGGTCGCACCTCGTTGGGCGTCGTACTGCCGCCAAGCCCTCAATTCCCTTGATTTCGTCCTTCGTGGAGCCTAGACTCCGTCCATGTTCCTTGCCGAGCTCTGCGTCAAACGACCGGTCTTCGCGACCATGCTGATCATGGCTCTGGTGGTGGTCGGCTGGTTCTCCTACGGCCGCCTCGGCCTCGACCTGCTGCCGAAGATCGATCGCCCCACCATCACCGTCACCACCAGACTGGCCGGCGCGAGCCCCGAGGAGATGGAAACGCAAATCACGAAGCTCGTCGAGGAGTCGGTGAACACCATCAGCGGCCTCGACGAGCTTCGCTCCAGCACCACCGAGGGGAATTCCCGGGTGGTGGCGGTGTTCGCGCTGGAGCGCGACTCGGACTCGGCGGCCCAGGACGTGCGTGACAAGATCTCCACCATCCTGGCCAAGTTTCCCAAGGATACCGACCCACCGATCGTGGAGAAGTTCGACCCCGACTCGGCCCCCGTCCTCGGCATCGTGGTCTCCGCCCGACGAGACCAGCGCGAGATCACCGAGTTCGTGGACAAGCGCATCAAGCAACCGTTGGAGACGATCAACGGCGTGGGAAGCATCACCTTCGTCGGCGATCGCAAGCGCGAGATCCAGGTCATCCTGGATCCCCGCAAATTGGCGGCCTACGGGTTGAGCATCGAACAGGCGAAACAAGCCCTGGCCAAGCAGAATCTGGAGATTCCCGGCGGCCGCGTGACATTTGGCGACAGCGAGAAGGTCCTGCGTACGATGGCCCGCATCCGGACGGCGGACGATTTCGGTACGGTCATCGTGGCTGCGAAAGGCGGCGCCCCCATCCGCATCAGCGATCTGGGAACGGTGGTCGACGGGACCGAAGAGCCTCGGACGATCTCGCGATTCAATGGCCAGAACGCCGTGTCCCTTCTGGTGCGCAAGCAGTCGGGCACCAATACGGTCAAGGTGGTGGATCTGGTGAAGGAGCGGCTGGCTCGGATCGCCGCAACGCTTCCACCGGACTACAGGGTTCAAACGGTCCGCGACCAGTCCCGTTTCATCCGCCGCTCCTTCGAGGAAGTGCAGACTCACATGATCCTGGGGGGCTTCCTCGCCGCCCTGGTGGTCCTCTTCTTTATCCGGAATTTTCGCTCCGCCGTAATCGCCGCCATTTCCATCCCGACCTCCATCGTTGCCACCTTTAGCATCATGCGGGGCCTGGACTTCACGCTGAACAACATGACGATGCTGGCACTCAGCCTGTCCACGGGTATCGTGATCGACGACGCGCTGGTGGTGTTGGAGAACATCTACCGGTACATCGAGGAAGAAGGGCGCACCCCCATGGAGGCGGCCGTGGAGGCTACGCGCGAGATCGGCACCGCCGTCATGGCCACGACGCTGTCCCTGGTGGTGATCTTCCTTCCGGTCGCGTTCATGCAGGGTCGGATCGGCCGGCTCTTCTTCCAGTTCGGCATCACCGCGGCCTCGGCGGTTCTCGTCTCCTTGTTGGTGGCCTTCACGCTGACTCCCATGCTCTGTTCACGCTTCCTCAAGGTCCCCGAGGCAAACGGGGTGCACCGGAAGTCCAAGGAGTCCGGGTACTTCCGCGTCATCGAGCGGGCTTACGACTGGCTGCTCCGGCTCTCCTTGCGCCATCGGCCCGCGGTCCTGCTCGTGACGCTTCTGGTAGGGAGTTCCACGTTCTGGATCTACGGGTACCTCGGGGAGGAGAGCTTCGTCGACGACGATCAGAGCGAGTTCGAAATCTTTATCCAGGCCCCGGAAGGCTCCTCGCTGGACCGGACGGATCGGATCCTGCGCCAGGTCGAGCAGGAGATAGGCAAGCTGCGTGGAGTGCGGGTGCTCTTCACCACAATCGGCGTGGGCGAGCAAACCGCCGTGACCGACGCCAGCATCTACGTGGGCCTGACACCGCTTCGCGAGGGCACGGAACTCCAGCGTATTCTTCAGCATCTCGGAATCTGGAAATTGCTGGGACAGCCTCCGCTCCAGGAGCGTGATTTTCCCCAGACCGACGTCATGCGAGCTGCCAGAAAGGTCATGGCCGGCTATCCCGAATTGACCAGCAGCGTTCAGGACCTGTTCGCGTCCGGCCAGACCGGGTCGCGGCGGCATCCGTTCCAGCTGATTCTGCGAGGACCCGACTTGGAGGGGCTGGACCGATATTCCCAGGTGCTGGCCGCGCAAGCCCGCACGGTGCCCGGCATGCTGGACGTGGATACGACGCTGGCTCGCCGGAAGCCGGAGATCCGCGTGCTCATCGACCGGGACAAAGCGGCGGACCTTGGGGTGGGCGTGGACGGCATCGCCTCCAGCCTCCGCACGATGGTGGGCGGGGAGGAAGCGACCCGGTACAAAGAGGCGGATGACCAGTATGTCGTCCGGCTGCGCCTTCAGGACGACTTCCGCAAGAATGCCCAGGTGATCAGCGAGTTGTACGTTCCCAGCAGCAACCGGGGACTCGTTCCGATGAACAACGTCGTCCGCCTGATCGAGGAGAAAGGGCCCAACCAGATCGATCGGCTAGACCGCGAGCGCCAGGTGGGTATCATCGCCAACCTGGACCCGAAGTTGACCATTGGCGATGCGGTCAAGGCCATGGGTCCCAGGGTCGCCGCGGTGAAGCTGCCGCCCGGCTACTCCACCCGTTACCTGGGACGGGCGCAGTTTCTCGCCGAAGCGCGCGCCAACTTCCTGATGGCCCTCGGCCTCAGCCTCATCTTCATCTACATGGTCTTGGCCGCACAGTTCGAGAGCTTCGTCCACCCCTTCACGATCATGATGTCCCTCCCCCTCGCCATGCCGTTCGGCCTCGTGTCGCTGGTCGTGGGGGGGTACACGATGAACATCTTCAGCGCGATCGGCATCCTGATGTTGTTCGGCGTCGTCAAGAAGAACGCCATTCTCCAAGTCGACTACACGAACGTGCTCCGCGAACGCGGCCTGCCGCGTCACGAAGCGGTGATCAAGGCCGACCATGCCCGGTTGCGTCCCATTCTCATGACGACGATCTCCATCATCGCCGGGATGCTTCCGATCGCTCTCGGCAAAGGTGACGGTTCCGCCTCCCGCGCCGCCATGGCGACTGTCGTGGTCGGCGGCCAGACGCTCTGCCTGTTGCTCACCCTGCTGGTCACGCCCGTGATCTACACCTACTTCGACGACCTGCGCTCTCTCCGGATCGGGAAGCTCGTCAAGCTTCCCGACTGGTTCTGGGAGCGGCTGAGTTGGGTTCCCTCGCGACTCCCCGACGCCCCCGCTTCCAAAGAGCCGGCCGGTCAACCTGTCGAGCGAACGACCGCGGGGGATTGATTCGCCTCGGCTTGGCACACGATACCCTCGCACGGGCCGGCCCGGCCCGCCGGAGCCCGATGGATCGGTTGGGTCTCGGGCAGGGCCCGCTGCCCTCAGCCGTTGCTGCGCCGCAGTGAGGAATTTCTTCCGGAGGGACCACGATGAAGCTCGTCCTGATCATTTTCAACTTCATCTACGACGATTCCGTCAGGGCCATCATCGAACGCCTGAAGATCCCGGGATTCACCGAGGTGCAGCGGGTGTTCGGCACCGGCGAATCCGGGAAGCGTTTCGGGACCCACGCCTTTCCCGGTCACGACACCATGCTCTTCACGATCCTCCCGGCGGAGATGGTCGAGCCGCTCATGGACCAGATTGCGGAGTTCAAGGCGGGCTTGGCCGACCGGGCAAAGCGCCACGGCGGCATCAAGGCCTTCGTCCTTCCCGTCGAGCGGATGATCTGACGCGGTTGTGACGAGCCGGGGGCGGCTACCGGACGATGCGGAACTTGGCGGCGAGTGTCGCCAGCGGCGCGCCGGCGGCGAGACGCGGAGTCCAGGACACGGTGAGGAAGGCTCCCCGCGCGGTCGCGTGCTGGAGGAACACGAACCCCTCCACGCTGGCTCCGGCGAGCAGTCGGCCCTCGCGCAGGCCGAGTCTCAGCACGTCCTGGGCAGTTGACCTGGGCCATGCGTAGGGGTAGTAGTATGGGTCGGCATACCACCACGGACCGTAGTATGGACCCCAGTAGCGTGGCCTGTACGGATGATACCACGGCCCCGCCAACAGAATCGAGGGCGACCTTTCGACGGGCTCTGCCGGGCCCAGACCACCGGACATGGCTCGTGCCACCTCGCCGGGTGGAACGGCTCGGTACTGCTGGTTCGCGTCATCCAGCGCGACGAAGTCCTCGTAGCGAATCTGCAGTTCATCGCTGCGCGCGTTCTCGATCCTGACCTGCACGGGCGTGAAGTACCGCCAGAGGTCGCTCGGATACGCCGACCACGCATTCGGCAGGACGGTCCATCCAATCCCGCCGTCCGTCAGTGTGACCCCGGGCTCGGTTGGCGCCGCCAAGGATTCCAAGCGTGGGCCCATCGCGCACGCGCTGAGTAGGCTCAGCGCGACGAGTATGACTGCGGCAGATCGTCGCGGGGGATGGCACACGCGCCGCTGCCGCGGAGCCTTGATTTTTCCTAGAGGCCGGATATAATGCGGTTGCAGGTGTTCGATGCTCACGAGGACATGATAACAGGATTCGTGGACATTTCAATGCTCTCAGCTCTTGCAGAGGAGGCCAGATGGTTACGCCACGCGCCGACCTTGAGAAGTTGACGGCCCCGAAGCTCCGCGAGTTGGCTATCGCCCAGTTCCCGAACGTGACCGGTGTGTCCGGGATGAAGAAGGAGGAGTTGGTCGAAGCTATCATCGCGGAAGAGGTGCGTCAGGGGCTCCGCCCGAAAGAGGAGCGCCAGACGCAGGCCACCGTCAAGATGGGCGCGGCGCAGTTGAAGACATCCATCCGGGCCTTGAAGGGGACCCGGAAGGCAGCGCTCGAGGCCAAGGACCGCGCTGGGCTGCTGGGGACGCGCCTGCAGATCAAACGGATGAAGCGGCGGCTTCGGAAGCTGCGAGAGGCATCATAGAGCCTTCTCCGCCTACGACAATCGCCTGTCGGGGTCCGTCCACACGGCGACATTCTTCAGGGGGGTGCCCATGCCGACTTACGATTTTCGCTGCGGCGGCTGTCGAAAGAGGTTTACGTTGAGCATGTCCATCAGCGAGCGGGACCGCAAACGGATCAAGTGCCCCAAGTGTGGGTCTAAGCGCGTCGAGGCGGTCTTCTCGTCGTTCTTCGCCAAGACCTCGCGCAAGAGCTAAAGGCATCAACCCCGCAGCAGCGGGAAAATCGTTCGACCCGTTCCATCCCGGGCGGAGGTTGCGCCCCGGAGATCGCCGACGTTGTTCCCATGAACCGGCCATCCGGTACCGGTCGCGACGGATTGGCCGGTGGCTGCTCCTGGAGGATTTGCCTTTTCTCCCTCCTTCAGGAGTGGCAGCCGTAAGCGGGTGGCTGTCCTGCGTTCGGGGGCGACAGCATGATCCTCGTGACGGGTGCCGGCGGTTTCCTTGGGGGCCACCTCGTGCGCCGCCTGGTGGGCGCCGGCGAGTCCGTCCGCTGCCTCTGCCGTCCCGGGTCGCCCGGCGCCGATCGGCTGAAGTCCCAGCCGGTGGAAGTCGTGTGTGGGCACCTCCACGATCCGGATGGCGTTCGCCACGCCTGCCGTGGGGTCCGGCATATCATTCACTTGGCCTCTCCCATCCGGGAGGTGCGGGATGCCGTGGTGGAGCAGTTCCATCAGCGGGCGACCAACTGCCTCGTGGACGGCGCCCGGCGGGCCTGCGTGGACCGGTTTCTGCTGGTGAGTCCGCTGGGATGCGGCACCTCCGCCGATCTCCCGTTTCTTCGCAGCCGCGGGGCGGCCGAAGAGTATCTGCGAGGAAGCGGGCTCCCGTTTGTCATCCTGCAGTCGTCGCTCATGTTCGGGGCCGGCGATCGGCTGATCGGAGGTATCATTCGGCTCCTGCGTCGCACGGGACTGCTGGTGATCCCGGGAACCGGCAAGACGATGCTTCAGCCGATTTGGGTAGGGGATGTCGTCTCCTGCCTGCTGCGAGCCCTGCGTGACGACAAGGTTGCGGACCGCACCATCCCTATCGGCGGGCCGCAGCACCTCACCTATGAGGAGGTTGCCGACCAAGTGGCCAAGATGCTGAATCTCCCCCGGGTGAAGGTCCATCTGTCGCGTCGGACCGTCGGCTGGGCGTCCCGACTCCTCGAGGGTCTGGGTACCAGTCCCTTCCTGGGGTATCGTCACCTGGAACTCTTGGATGTCGGAACGATTACCGCGCTCGACGCGGTGAAGCGAGCCTTCGACTTTCAAGCCATGCCGCTCGTCGAGGGAGTCGCCTACCAACTGGCTCCTCGGCAAGACCTCGGCGTTTCCACGTCCCGCTCCGGGGCGGAGCGAGGCTCTCGGACTCGGGGCCGTCGCTAGCCAGTCCCCGGAGGTCGCACAGCGGAGGCATGACGCAGACGGTGCGCGCGTAGGCCGCGCGCCTCGTCGGCGGCCCATTTCCCCGCTTGCCGTCGCTTCCGTCCTGCCCGATTCTTTTGCGGCCGTTCCCATGGGGATGCCTCACGACTGAAGTGAAGCGTGCGTTTGCGCGAGGATCGCGGGAGGGATCCTGGCGCGCGTCAAACCGGGAGAGGACCGCGTCACGCCGGGGCAGTGGAGGTCGGACGTCCGGCCGGACGCTTCCGCTTGACTTCCCGGCGAATCGGCGACTATTGTCAGTTCCGCGCTGGGCTGCGAGCGTCAGGACGAACGGGGGCAAGACGGTCAGCGGCACGAAGCCGTACACCACTTCAGGCGAGGAGACGAGATGTTCGCCTCACCGGGTTCCATTGCGTTCCAGATCGGGCCGTTGGCCGTGCGCTGGTATGGACTCCTCATCGCCGCAGGTGTCATGCTGGGGACCACGCTGGCGCATCGTGAGGCCCTCCGTCGAGGCGAGGACCCGGACAAGCTGCTCAATCTCATCGTCGTCGCGGTGCTGAGCGCCTTGCTGGGTGCGCGACTCTATTACGTCCTCTTCAACTGGGACTACTACGGGACACAACCCTCGAAGGTCTTCGCCATCTGGGAGGGCGGCCTTGCCATCCACGGCGGACTCATTGCCGGCGCGCTCGCGACGCTTCTCTACTGTCGCACGGCACGGCTCTCCGTGTTGGCGACGATGGACATCATGGCGCCCAGCGTGGCTATCGGGCAGGCCATCGGGCGGTGGGGTAACTTCTTCAATCAGGAGGCCTTCGGGACGCCCACCGACCTGCCGTGGCGCCTGTACATCGATCCGTATCACAGGCCACCGAGCCTGAAAGGCTTCGAGTACTTCCATCCGACGTTCCTGTATGAGTCGCTCTGGAACCTGCTGGTGTTCTGCGTTCTCTGGTGTGCGCTTCGAAAGCGGTTGGCCAACAAGCCGGGTGCCCTGACGCTCTCGTACCTGGGTCTCTATTCCCTGGGTCGGTTCTTCGTGGAAGGGCTGCGCATCGACAGCCTGATGCTCGGGAGTCTCCGCGCGGCGCAGGTGGTGAGCCTTCTTCTCGTGGCGCTCTCGGGCATCGGCTTGGCGGTGTTGTTGCGGAAGAGATAGGCGTGGGTGAAGCGGCGATGTCGCGCGCGATCGGTTCGCGTCTACCGTTGCCGTTACAGGAGCGTCTGCGGGGAGACGACCTGGCGACACGCATGGGAATCGCCGTGCTGATCCTGACCACCGACGAGGCCGGGTGGCCACACCCGGCCATGGTGTCGTACGGAGAGCTGGTGGCAAGGGATTCCCGGCGGGTCCGCCTGGCCGTTCACCGGACGAGCAGAACGGCCGAAAACCTCCGTCGCAGGGGTCGGATCACCTTTTGCTTCGTCGAACCGGGTATGGCCTATTACGTGAAAGCGGCGGTCGGGCTTCCCGGAAAGCCGGTGCGGGGATTTCCCGATCTCGTGCGATTCGAAGCGACGGTGGAGAGGGTGCTGGCCGATGCCGCGCGCGCGGGTTCCGAGGCGGGGGCCGCCGTCGTGGATGGGGTTCGGTTCTCCAACGGTCGCCCTGCGGCAGCGGTCCTCCGTGACTGGCGCCGCGTCGTGGAGAGTCTGCGGGAAGGCGTATGAGGCTCCTCATCGGCATCTCGGGTTCCACGGGTTCGATCTACGGGATCCGTCTGCTGCAGGCCCTCGGCCGCGTGCCGAATTTGGAGACTCATCTGATCATCTCCATGCCGGCCAAGCGGACCATCGTGGAGGAAACCGAGTTTTCCGTGAAGGAGGTGGAGAAGCTGGCGACCCGCGTGTACGACAATCGGGATATCGGCGCGGCGCCCGCCAGCGGATCCTTCAAGACGGCCGGGATGGTGATCATGCCGTGTAGCATCAAGACGGCGTCGGCCTTGGCGACGTCGACGGGCGATTCGCTCCTGTGCCGCGCGGGAGACGTGACCTTGAAGGAGGGTCGCCCCCTGATCGTGGGTGTGCGTGAGGCCCCCCTGCACGTGGGTCATCTTCGGCAGTTGACTACCCTCGCCGAGATTGGTGCGATCATCTTCCCGCCGGTTCCCGCCTTCTACCACCGGCCCAAGACGCTGGACGACATCGTGAATCATACGGTCGGGCGGATTTTGGATCGGCTCAACATCCAGCATGACCTCGCCCCGGAGTGGGCGGGTACACAGGCGCCGTGGTCCAAACCGTCATGAGCATGCCCGTGCGGTCTGTGGCGCTGACGAGGGGCGCCGGTGGCCGCCGCCGTCCGACGCGAGCGCCGGAAGGGGAGTGGACCGCGTGCGATTCGAACTGCTCGGCGCGTCGGGGTTCGCGGTGCTGGTGCGCTCCTTTCACGGTCGGAGACGGGTTGCATCGGCTCTGGGGAACCGCCGTGTTCTCGCATGCCGGCCTCGGTGTAAACCTCTTGGGGGGCAGCGGGCCGCACATCGGCGCCGTGGCCGTGGCGATCCCGCGTCCAAGCCTGGCCCGGCCGGGGAAGCGCAGCGCGACCACTTCGGTCTTTGCCTTGGTGGGTCACAAAGATGACGAGCTGGCTCGGTTCGTGGCAACCGAGCTGGCGCGAGCGTTGGGGATCACGGTTGTGGTGACGGCGGGCGTTCACCTTCCGCGGGCCCGCTCGTCCGACATCACGGCCGTTCTGCGGAACGCCAGGGCTGCCGTCGCGACGATTCTGGCCCTGGCCGCATCGGCGCGGAAGCGGAGAAGGAGAGGGCGATGAGGTCTCGACACGCAAGCGCTCGGGGTGTGCTGTTGCTGGTCGTGGTCGCGGGAGTGGTGTGCGCGTCCGGGACGAGCTGGGCGCAGGAGGCGCCACCGTCGGAGGCAGTGACCAAGACGATCTATTCGGGATCTCCCGTCGTGGCGGGCGTTGGGGCCGTCCTCGGGAGCGTCGTCTACGCTCCATTCAAGGCATTGATCATGTGCCCGCTGAGCGCGGTTGCATCGGGGGTCACCTACGCCGCAACGGGCGGTGGGACGGATACGTCGGGATACCTGCTGCGCTTGGGCTGCACCGGGACCTACCTCATCGCCCCGGCGATGGTGCAGGGGCACCAGGCGTTCCGGCCATACGACGAACGTTGAGCTGACGGCAGGGCCAAGTGATGCGAGGCACGGCGCGCCGGTGGAGCGTCGGGCAGCTGCCGGCGGTGCGAATGGTGGGGCCGGCCAGTTTCTCCACGATGCGCGGACGGGATGCAGGCGTCGAGGGGTTCGGCGCTGGAACCACGAGGATGGTGGCGCCCTAGCGGCTCCCGCGCCTCGATCAGCCAGAGGGTGCGGCGCGCCCACCGCGTGGGGGCCCGTCGTGACGATCTTGGCGTGTACAAGACATTCCTGATCCGGGAGGCCGACCGTGCGCATACGGGACGTTCGCACTATCCCCGTGGAATACCCGCTGCCCCAGCCCGTCTTCGATGCGAACTACATCATGGCGACGAAACCCGCGCTCCTCGTCGAGGTCGAGACCGATGACGGGCTGGTGGGCGTGGGAGAGGCGGCGCACTTCGGCGGGCCGCTGGCGTCGACGCGGGTCGTGATCGAAGGAGAGCTCCGGGCGCACGTGGTGGGAGAGGACCCGCGGGATATCGAACGGCTGTGGGACCGCATGCACCAGCGGGCCTACAAGCACGCGCGCGGCGGGGTCCTCATCGCCGCCATGAGCGGCGTAGACATCGCGCTCTGGGATCTGCGCGGCAAGATGGCGGGCATGCCGGTGTGGAGACTGCTGGGCGGATACCGGCGGCGCGTGCCGGCGTACGCCACGGGCGGTTTCTATGCCGAGGGCAAGGGGGTCCGCGAGCTGGTCGCCGAGATGGAAGGGTACTGTGCCCACGGCTTCCAAGCCGTGAAGATGAAGGTCGGGCGCAACAGCGACATCGAGGGGAGCCCATTGCGCGCCATGGCCCACC
>Ga0115026_10000216_pt1 | contig 13710 bp, 9 predicted proteins | sample Mud_0915_D1_FD_83878 | JGI IMG/M metagenome (GOLD analysis project Ga0115026, IMG submission 83878) | Wetland microbial communities from Old Woman Creek Reserve in Ohio, USA - Mud_0915_D1 | ecosystem: Environmental > Aquatic > Freshwater > Wetlands > Sediment ...
GAGGAAAGAATAGGTATTGGAAAATATGGCGTAATGCTCCTGCTCCTCCGAGAGGAGCCTCTCGAAAAAGGCCTTCTCCTTTGGCGTGCCTTCCCTCTTTGAGAGCTTCTCATAAAACTCAACGCTCTCCTTCTCCATCTGCATGGCGACCTTCAGCGCCTCCATCTCGTTTGTCGTCGGTCTGATCCGTTCGAGAAGGGTATCACCATTTCGTTCAAAGACGGTCTTCATTTTTTTTATGGGGCTCGCCACATCACGGACCTTTAAATGAAGACCTTCGAGGACGCAGTTAAGGTCTTCAAGGTGGTGTTCTTCATCCTCCATGATCGAAAGGAACATCTTTTTCCCGATGGGATGTGTTGTCTTGAGCGCCGCTTCCCTATAAAAGGCGATTGCATCGGTCTCTGTCTTGATTGCGATTTTGATGGCGTTCATCATGGTGCCTCCCTCAAAACTCAGCTATCAGCGACGGTCAAATTGTTTTAGTTTGAAGCTGAGCGCTGATGGCTGATAGCTGACGTCTTACAGCTTTAGTTTTTCTGCGAGTTCTTTCACCGCTGCCACGGATTTTTCAAGATCCCTCTTTTCCTGCTCATTCAATGCCAGTTCTATGATCTTTTCTACACCCTCACTGCCCAGCAGAACCGGCACCCCGGTGCAGACCCCCCGTGTGGCGTACTCACCGTTGAGATACGCTGCACAGGGCAGCATCCTCTTTTTATTAAAGATGATGGAGTTGACCATCTGGTGCGCTGCCGCAGCGGGGGCATAGTAGGCGCTTCCGGTCTTGAGCAGGGAAACGATCTCAGCGCCGCCGTTCCTTGTCCTCTCCACCAGCGCGCTTATACGCTCCTGGCTCAGAAGCGCAGGGAGGGATACCCCTTTGACTGTGGTGAACCTGGGCATGGGAACCATCAGGTCTCCATGTCCCCCAAGCACAAGTGCCTCAACATCCTCAGGGGAAACCCCCATTTCCCACGCAACAAAGGTCCTGAAACGTGCGGAATCGAGGATTCCTCCCATCCCCACTACTCTGCGGGGGGCAAAGCCCGATACCTTAAGGCTGAGCTGGGTCATGACATCCATGGGGTTCGTAACAATGATGATTATAGAGCGGGGAGAGAGCTTCGAGGTGTTCTCCACCACATCGGACACCACCTTTGCATTGGCAGCAAGGAGGTCATCCCTGCTCATTCCCGGCTTTCTCGGAAACCCGGCGGTTACCACAATGATGTCCGAATGGGCCGTAGGGGAGTAGTCATTGGTGCCGATGACGGATGATGACGACCCCCACAACGGACATGCCTCGGAGAGGTCGAGGGCCTTGCCCTGGGGAATTCCTTCCGCAATATCATAGAGCACCACATCGGCACTGCCATCCTGAACGATCATCTGCGCAAGGGATGCACCCACATTGCCTGCACCAACTACTGTGACCTTCTTTTTCATTCGTTTCTCCTTGATTTGATTTGTGCCTTGATAAATTCTCTGTTGAGTTTTGCGATGAACTGCACCTTGATTCCCTTGGGACATACCGACTGGCATTCGTAGTGGTTGCTGCAGTTGCCGAAGCCCTCACTCAGCATTGCCTCTGTCATGACACAGACCCGTTGTGCAGCCTCCACCCTGCCCTGGGGAAGCATGGCGAGCTGGGTCACCTTTGCCGCAGTAAAGAGCATGGCCGAGCCATTGGGGCATGCGGCCACACACGCCCCGCATCCGATACACTCCGCAGCATCCATTGAGGTCTCGGCATCTGCCTTTGCTATCAGAATGGCATTTGCATCCGCAACACCCCCGGTATGCACAGAGATGTAGCCTCCCGCCTGCATCACGCGCTCCAGGGCGCTCCGGTCCACAATAAGGTCCTTTACCACCGGGAATGCTCTGGCACGCCAGGGTTCGATATAAATGGTGTCGCCATCCTTGAAGTGCCTCATGTGCAGCTGGCATACCGTGGTCTTCTCCACCGGCCCGTGGGCCACCCCATTGATGACCTGCGAGCACATGCCGCAGATCCCCTCCCTGCAGTCATGGTCAAAGGCAATGGGCTCCTGTCCTGCCTTGATCAGCCCTTCATTGACCACATCAAGCATCTCCAGAAAAGACATGTCGGGGCTTATGTCCCTGGCTTCATACTGCTGCAGCCGGCCCGGTTCTCCCGGCCCTTTCTGGCGCCATACATACAGGGTAAGGTCCATTATTTATAACTCCTTGTGGAAAGCGGCACGTTCTCGAATACCAGGGGCTCCTTATGCAGTTCCGGCTCTTCGTCAACACCCTTGTACTGCCATGCTGCGACATAACAGAAATGTTCATCGTCCCTCTGGGCCTCCCCATCCGGCATCTGGTACTCCACACGAAAATGGCCGCCGCAGGACTCCCTGCGAAGAAGGGCATCCCTTGCCATGAGTTCCCCGAATTCCAGAAAGTCCGCAACGCGTCCTGCCTTCTCCAGTTCCTGGTTCAGCTCAGTACCACTGCCCGGAATCCTCACGTCTTCCCAGAACTCCGCACGAAGTTCGGGAATGCGCTTCAGGGCCTTGCCCAGGCTCTCTTCACTGCGCGCCATGCCCACATGCTCCCACATGACTCTGCCCAGTTCACGGTGCAGTTCGTTTGCGGTCCTTCTGCCTTTCAGCGACAGAAGCCTTTTGGTGCGCCCCTCCACCTCTTCCAGGGATTTGCCGAATTCGGGATGCTCCACCTTTACTTTTCCTGGTACTGTCTGGGCAAGATAGTGAGCGATGGTATAGGGGATGACGAAGTAGCCATCTGCCAGTCCCTGCATTAAGGCGCTGGCCCCGAGCCGGTTGGCCCCATGGTCAGAGAAGTTTGCTTCGCCCAGCACAAAAAGCCCAGGCAGGGCGCTCTGCAGGTTATAGTCTACCCACAGGCCTCCCATGGTGTAGTGGGGCGCAGGATAAATGCGCATGGGCTGTTGATAGGCGTTCTCGGCAGTGATCTTTTCGTACATGTCAAAGAGGTTGCCGTAACGCTCCTGTATCTTGTCCTGCCCAAGCCGTGCAATGGCATCCCCAAAATCAAGATATACCCCACGACCGCTCGCCCCCGCTCCCCGTCCTTCGTCGCACACTTCCTTGGCTGCACGGGACGCGATGTCTCTGGGCGCAAGATTACCGTAGCTGGGGTACTTCCGCTCAAGAAAATAGTCCCTCTCGAATTCAGGTATCTCCCCAGGCGCTCTCTTGTCCCCTTTTGCCCTGGGCACCCAGACTCTGCCGTCATTCCTCAAAGACTCGGACATGAGGGTGAGCTTGGACTGGTGCTCCCCTGTCACGGGTATGCAGGTGGGATGTATCTGCGTAAAACAGGGGTTCGCAAAGAATGCCCCCTTCTTGTAAGCCCGGTAGGTCGCGGTGACATTGGAGCCGGCTGCGTTGGTGGAGAGATAAAAGACGTTGGCGTACCCCCCGGTGCAGAGGCAGACTGCGTCACCCGCGTAGCTTTGTATCTGGCCTGTGACCATGTCCCTCACCGTGATGCCCTTGGCCTCTCCCTCCACTACTACCAGGTCAAGCATTTCGGTGCGGGGATGGAGCCTCACGCTGCCTGCCTTTATCTGCCGGCAAAGGGCCGCATACGCCCCCAGCAGCAGCTGCTGCCCTGTCTGCCCCCGGGCATAAAATGTACGGGAGACCTGTGCACCCCCAAAGGAACGGTTCTCGAGATATCCCGCATAGTCACGGGCAAAGGGCACTCCCTGCGCAACGCACTGGTCTATGATTGAATTGCTCACCTCTGCCAGCCGGTATACGTTGGCCTCCCTCGCCCTGAAATCGCCCCCTTTGATAGTGTCATGAAATAGCCGGAAGATGCTGTCGCCGTCATTGGGATAGTTCTTGGCTGCGTTAATGCCCCCCTGCGCAGCGATGCTGTGGCCACGACGGGGAGTGTCCTGATAACAAAAGGCCTCTACCTGATAGCCAAGCTCCCCAAGGGTCGCTGCTGCCGATGCCCCTGCGAGTCCTGTGCCCACCACGATGATCCGGTACCTCCGCTTGTTGGCCGGGTTCACCAGCTTCATCTCATGCCGGTGCTTCTCCCATTTCGCGGCAAGCGGGCCGGATGGACTCTTTCCGTCAAGTATCATAATGCCTTATCCTTTCAATATCCCTATCAGGATTATAAGCGGGATCGCGATATACCCTGCATACAGCACCACTGCCGCTGCCTTCCCTGTCTTCTCTATAACCGGCAAGGTCCTGTCATTGTTCAGCCCAAGGCTCTGAAAAAAGCTCTGTATGCCGTGGCTGAGATGAAATGCCAGGGCAGTGAGTGCCCCTGCGTATATCAATGAGATGAATGTCTTCTGAAAACTCCCCACTACCATGTGAAATACATCAGGACGCCCCACGCCATCCAGATGCCTCACTGCCGACAGCTCAGGGTCGGTCACCTGAACGGTGAAGTGCAGCAGGTGGTAGATAAGAAATCCCCCTATGATGAGCCCTGTCCAGATCATGCTCATGCCCCCAAAGGTCGCGCTGAGGCTCCTGTCCACCGCATACCCCTGTGGCTTTGCCGCGTTGTTTTCCAGGCTCAGCTGTATGCCAAAAAAAACATGCAGACCCAATAGCACTACCATCACTACCCTATATCCCCACACAAGGGGGAACAGCGCATGCAGCTTCTCGGCGTAGGCATTGATGCCCCCGGCACCCCAATAGATCGTGCTGTTGCCCACCAGATGCCCCACTACAAACAGCACCATCATCAGCCCGCTGACTGCCATCACCATCTTCCTGCCTACCATGCTCCTGAAAAATGACATGGCTTATCTCCTAAAGTACGAGCGGTTCTTTGCTCTTCCTCGCATAGCCGACACCCTTCAGCGCCTCCTCTATCTCTCCCAGGATCGAGGGATCATCAATAGTGGAAGGTATCTTGTATTCCTCGCCGTCAGCAATCTTCCTCATGGTACCCCTGAGGATTTTTCCTGAACGGGTTTTGGGAAGTCTCGCCACTACCGCGGTCTCCTTGTAGCATGCAAAGGGGCCTATCTGGTCCCTTATAAGTTTTGCGAGCTCATTCCTCATTTCTTCCGGGTTCTTCTTGACCCCTGCCTTGAGGACCACAAACCCCACCGGCAATTGCCCTTTCAACGAGTCGCCTGCGCCAATAACTGCGCATTCCGCAACAGCAGGGTGGGTGGCGATGATCTCCTCCATTTCTCCTGTGGAGAGCCTGTGGCCGGCAACATTGATCACATCATCAACCCGGCCCATGACAAACACGTAGCCGTCTTCGTCCTTATAACCCCCGTCCGCGGTAAAATAGTATCCTTCGAACATTTTCATGTATGACTGGAGGAACCGGTCGTCCGCATTCCAGAGTGTGGGCAATGTCCCTGGAGGGAGGGGGAGCTTTACGGTAACGAGCCCTTCTTTCTTTGGCCCGAGGTGATTTCCCGTGGTATCAAGGACCTGGACATCAAAACCAGGGACCGGCTTTGTGGAAGAACCCGGTTTAATCGGGAATTGCTCGATCCCCATGCAGTTCGCGGTAATGGGCCATCCGGTCTCGGTCTGCCACCAGTGATCGATCACCGGCTTTTCAAGGAGCTTGTGTGCCCAATGATAGGTATCAGGGTCCAGTCGTTCACCTGCAAGGAAAAGATACCTGAATTCCGAGAGGTCATACTTCTTTATATATTCGCCTATGGGGTCTTCTCTCTTTATGGCACGAAAGGCGGTGGGAGCAGTGAACAGGGTCTTGACCCCGTGCTGGGAAATGACCCGCCAGAATGAACCGGGGTCGGGCGTGCCCACGGGCTTCCCTTCATACAGTATTGTGGTGCATCCGGTAAAGAGCGGACCATACACAATATAGGAGTGGCCGACCACCCATCCCACATCCGAGGCAGCCCAGTAGACCTCACCAGGCTTGGTGTCGTATATATTCTCAAGGCTCCACCTTAGCGCCACTGCGTGGCCGCCATTGTCCCGGACAATGCCCTTTGGGATCCCGGTCGTCCCAGAGGTGTAAAGAATATAAAGGGGGTCAGTGGCCTTCACTGCCACACAATCAGCCGGCTGGGCTGCTGAGACGACATGTTCCCAATCAAGGTCACGCCCCTTGATAAGGGGTGCCTTCACAAAGTGCCGCTGGAAGATGATGCATTTCTCTGGTTTATGTTTGGAAAGCTCAAAGGCCTTGTCCAGCATAGACTTGTACTCGAGGATACGGCTTCCCTCCATTGCACCGGATGCCGAGAGTATCACCTTTGGCTTCGCATCATCGATACGGATAGCCAGTTCGTGGGGAGCGAAGCCGCCGAACACCACTGAGTGGATTGCTCCCAGACGGGCACAGGCGAGCATGCCTACCACTGCCTGGGGAATCATGGGCATGTAAATAATGACCGTGTCTCCCTTGCCCACGCCAATCCCCTTTAGCGCGCCTGCGCACTGGGCAACCATATCAAGAAGTTCCGAATAGGTAAATTTCTCTATGGTATTGGTGACCGGGCTGTCATAAATAAGGGCGATCTGGTTTGCCCTGCCTCCCTTCACATGTCTGTCGAGGGCATTGTAGCAGGTGTTGAGCTCGCCGCCTGCAAACCAGCGGTAAAAAGGCTTGCGGGAATCATCAAGGACCTTGTCCCACTTCCTGTACCAGTCAATCAACCCTGCAGCCTCTCCCCAGAACCCTGCAGGGTCTTTTATGCTCCTTTCAAAAATCTCTTTGTACTTTCCCATCAGTTACCTCCTCCTCACTTTTCTCTCTATCATTCTATCGTATCGCCAGGATAAAAGAGTCACTGCCAAAGACCGGCGCCGGATGACCACGCTTAAGCCTTTGTCTGTGATTATATCACCTCAGTTAGCCTTTATGCCCCTGCATAAGTTCCCGCAGCACGTACGGAAGGATTCCCCCATGGTTGAAGTAATCCACCTCTATGGCGGTGTAAATGCGGCAGAGAAGCTTCACTTCCTTCCTGCTGCCGTTCTTTTCCCTGATCACCAGGGTCACGTCCTGCTGGGGCCTGAGAACACCCAACCCTGTAATGTCAAACTCCTCATCCCCCTGTATACCGAGGGACTGGATCGAGTCATCTTGCTTGAACTGCAGGGGAAGCACCCCCATACCCACAAGGTTGGACCTGTGTATGCGCTCAAAGCTCTTTGCGATGACCGCCCTCACTCCCAGAAGCTGTGTGCCCTTGGCTGCCCAGTCTCTGGACGAGCCGGTTCCGTATTCTTCGCCCCCGAACACCACAGTGGGTGTGCCCCTGGCCATGTAGTTCATGGCAGCATCATAAATGAACATCTGCTCGCCTGAAGGCTGGAACAGGGTGATGCCCCCTTCCCACCGGGTACCGTCATCTTTGGGAGGAAGCATCAGGTTTTTGATGCGCACATTCGCGAAGGTGCCGCGAATCATGACCTCGTGGTTTCCGCGGCGCGTGCCGTAGCTCTGGAAATCGGTCTTTTCCACACCCTGTTCCCTCAGGTATCTTCCTGCGGGCGAGTTCTCTTTTATGGAACCTGCAGGGCTTATATGGTCAGTGGTGACAGAGTCTCCGAAAATACCCAGGCTCCTGGCACCAGTAATGTCCTTTACCTCCTCGGGCTTTAGCGTAAAGCTCCCGAAAAAAGGTGGCTCTGCAATATAGGTTGATTTCGGCCAATTATATACTTGTCCTGAAAACGATGAGATGGTGTTCCACAGCACATGGTCCTTGGTCATGTCAGAGTAAAGACGGCGGAATGCTTCGGGGTCTGCGGCAAATTTCATGAGCGATGCCACCTCATGGTTGCCCGGCCATATATCCCTCAGAAAAACTTCCCTGCCGTCCTTGCCGATACCAAGAGGCTCTTTCTCCATATTCCTCAGTATGGTCCCGGCAATCGCAAAAGCCACCACAAGGGGAGGGCTCATAAGGAAGTTGGCACGGAGATTGGGATGGATGCGGGCCTCGAAGTTGCGGTTACCGGAAAGCACCGCAGCACAGACGAGGTCGTTCTGTATAATGGCCTCCTCTATCGCCTGATCCAGAGGCCCTGCATTCCCGATGCAGGTGGTGCAGCCATAGGCAGAAACATAGAATCCAAGCTTTTCGAGATAGGACAGAAGACCCGCTTTTTTCAAATACTCTGTCACGATCCGTGATCCAGGGGCGAGGGAGGTCTTGACCTCTTTCCTGACGGTCAGTCCTTTCTCCACCGCCTTCTTCGCGAGCAGACCCGCGGCAATGAGCACCGCCGGATTGGAGGTGTTGGTACACGAAGTGATGGCAGCGATGATCACATCTCCTGAGCCCACCTCCATGCCGTTGCCTGCTGCAAAGCGTTTAGGGAGGTCGTCATGCTTTTTGGCAAAGCCGTTTTCAGCAACCGGTTTGGTGAAAAGGTCGCTAAACCTTTGCTTGAGGTCAGAGAGATCGATGCGGTCCTGGGGACGCCGCGGACCGGCAACAGACGGTCTTATGGAAGAGAGGTCAAGTTCAAGGACCCTTGAATAGGCAATCTCACCTTCCCTTGGTATGCCGTACATTCCCTGGGCCTTGAAGTATGACCGGAATGCAGAAACCTCATCATCAGTACGGCCGCTCCCAATGAGGAAATCCACAGTGACGTCATCCACAGGGAAGAAGCCCATGGTCGCGCCGTATTCAGGTGCCATATTCGCCACAGTGGCCCTGTCAGGCAGGGTCAGGGAAGAAGCGCCTTTGCCAAAGAACTCCACAAAGGTGCCCACCACCTTTTCCCTCCTGAGCATTTCGGTGACGGTAAGGACGAGGTCAGTGGCAGTCACTCCCTCTCCCAGTCTTCCCGTGAGGTTTACGCCCACCACATCTGGGGTAAGGAAATAGAGCGGCTGGCCCAGCATCCCTGCCTCTGCCTCAATACCGCCCACTCCCCACCCCACCACGCCGATGCCGTTGATCATGGTGGTGTGGCTGTCGGTGCCCACAAGGGTATCAGGATAATACAGGTCACCTTTTCTGTGCACGCCCCGTGCCAGGTATTCGAGGTTGACCTGGTGCACAATCCCTATGCCCGGCGGCACGACCTTGAATGTCCGGAAGGTATTCATTCCCCACTTCAAAAATTCATAACGCTCCCTGTTCCGGAGGAACTCCATCTCCATGTTTTTTTGGAGCGCGCCAGCTTCGCCGTAACAGTCGATCTGGACAGAGTGGTCTACAATCAGATCAACCGGAACCAGGGGTTCGATGATTCCGGGGTTTTTCCCCATCCGCGAGGCAACACCCCGCATGGCTGCCAGGTCGCAAAGAAGCGGAACGCCGGTGAAGTCCTGAAGTATGATGCGCGCCACCACAAAGGGGATCTCTTCTGAGCGGGGAGCATTGGGCTGCCAGCCCGATATCTGTCTCACATGGTCTTCAGTGATTTTTTTTCCGTCAAAATTCCGCAGCACTGATTCCAGTACAATACGGAGGGAAATGGGGAGGCGGGAAATTTTTCCTATTCCCTCCTTTTCCAATGCAGGGAGGGAATAGAATCTTCCTTTTCCGCCATTGTCCAGGTCAAATTCCCTGAAAGAGTTAAAGAGATTATGGTCCATGATGATATCCTTACTGTCCCGTCAGATGACGAACAAGTCAACGAATTCATTCACTGCTATTGCCTCAAGCCTTGACTGATCCAGGGAGATATCCAGGATTGCCTTCTGCTGCTTTGCCGGAAAACGGCGGGCAAGATTTGTCCTGAACTTCTCCACGAGCACAGGAATGCCTTCCTTGCGACGCCGGCGGTGGCCAATGGGATACTCCACCACCACTTCCGGCAGCGTGGTGCCATCCTTCAGTTCCACGGTGAGACCATTGGCAATGGAGCGTTTTTCGGGATCGTGGTAGTCTTTGGTGAACTGAGGGTCTTCAATGCACTCGATCTTCTCGCGCAACGCATCAATGCGCGGGTCAGCAGCCACATTGTCCTCATAGTCGGCAGCAGTGAGGCGGCCGAAAATGAGGGGCACAGCGACCATGTACTGGATGCAGTGGTCCCGGTCAGCGGGATTGCTGAGCGGACCTTTCTTATCGATGATGCGGATCGCCGCCTCGTGGGTGCGAATGGTAATCTTCTTGATATCGTCAGCACTCATCCCCTTCTTCTTAAGAGCGGCATGCAGTGTCATGGCGCACTCCACGGCTGTCTGTGAATGGAATTCTGCAGGGAAGGAGATCTTGAAGAGCACATGCTCCATCACGTAGGAGCCGTAGGGCCTCTGGAACTTGAATTCATTGCCTTTGAAGAGGACATCGTAAAAACCCCAGGTCTTTGCAGTCAGTGCAGAGGGATACCCCATCTCGCCCTTCATTGCCATGAACGCCAGTCTCACGCCGCGGGCCGTGGCATCCCCCGCAGCCCAGGATTTACGGGAACCGGTGTTGGGAGAATGGCGGTAGGTCCTGAGGGACTGGCCGTCTATCCATGCATTGGAGAGGGCATTGATTACCTCCTCCCTTGTTCCGCCCAGCATTCTCGTCGCCACTGCGGTGGTGGCGACCTTTACCAGTACCACATGGTCGAGGCCCACCCGGTTAAAGGAGTTTTCGAGAGCCAGGACTCCCTGAATCTCGTGCGCCTTGATCATAGCGGTCAATACGTCCTTTATCACCAGAGACTTTTTCCCCTCTGCCACGGCCTTGCGTGAAAGGTAATCTGCCACAGCGAGGATGCCCCCCAGGTTATCAGAGGGATGGCCCCATTCTGCGGCAAGCCATGTATCATTGAAGTCAAGCCAGCGGATCATGGAGCCGATGTTGAATGCTGCCTGTACAGGATCAAGCTGGAACTGTGTACCCGGGACCCTGGCGCCGTTGGGAACAATAGTGCCGGGCACAAGGGGACCAAGGAGTTTGGTGCAGGCTGGATACCCTAATGCCTCAAGCCCACAGCCAAGGGTGTCGATAAGACAGGAGCGGGCCGTGTCATAGGCCTCCCTGGATTCTATTTCGAAGTCGCAGACGTAATGTGCAATGTCCACCAGGACCTTGTCAGGGTCTGGCCGGACATTGGAGATGTGTGAACCCATACTCTCTACCTCTCTCTTTCCTGACGGATACGCAGAAAAACACAATCTGTCACGGAGATATTGAGACACAGAGAAACACACCTATACTATGCATTCCGTGCCTCTGTGGTCAAACGTATTTTTCCTGCGAGACCGTCCCCATTTATTTTTTAGAATTTCCTGACGATCCTATCCTCTGCTCTTGATGGGTACAAATTTCCGGTCTTCCTCGCCGATGTAGTTGGCAGAGGGCCGGATGATCTTGTTGTCAATACGCTGTTCGATGATGTGCGCTCCCCACCCGGTAGTCCGCGAGATCACAAAGAGGGGGGTGAACATGGCAGTGGGCACTCCCATCATATGGTACGACACCGCGGAATACCAGTCCAGGTTGGCGAACATATTTTTCTCTGCCTTCATCACAGTCTCGATGCGGTCTGCCACAGAGAAGAGGGTCATGTTGTCGCCATCCCTGCAGAGGTTCTTCGCAAGCTCCTTGATGATGGGGTTCCTGGGGTCGCTCACCGTGTACACCGGGTGGCCGAATCCTATGATGATTTCCTTGTTCGCCACCCGCGCCTTAATATCCGCCTCGGCTTCATCTGCATTGCGGTAACGCCTCTGGATTTCGTGGGCCACCTCATTGGCGCCGCCATGTTTTGGTCCGCGCAGGGCTCCTATGGCACCGGTAATACCCGAGTGTACATCCGAGAGGGTCCCCGTAATTACACGGGCGGTGAAGGTGGATGCGGTGAATTCATGCTCAGCGTACAGGATGAGGGACTGGTCCAGCGCCTTCTCGTGGAGGGCTGAAGGCCTTCTTCCGTGGAGAAGATGCAGGAAGTGACCGGCCACGGTGTCGTCGTCTGTTTCGACGTCTATCCTTTTGCCGTTCTGGCTGTAGTGCCACCAGTAGAGGAGCATGGAGCCGAAGGAGGCGACCAGGCGGTCGATGATGTCACGGGCGCCCTGTATATTCCGGTCCTCTTTTTCGGGAAGGATGGTGCCGAGTGCCGAGCATCCGGTACGGAGCACGTCCATGGGATGGGCAGCAGCAGGGATGTGCTCAAGCACTGCCTTTATCTCAGCCGGCAGTCCGCGCAGGGCCTTCAGTTTATTCATATACCCTTTCAACTCCGATTGGCTGGGCAGGTCGCCATGGATGAGCAGATAGGATACCTCTTCAAAAGTGGCGCCTTTTGCAAGCTCAACAATGTCGTACCCGCGGTAATGGAGGTCATTGCCTGTGCGTCCCACGGTGCAGACAGCGGTATTGCCTGCCACCACGCCGGAGAGGGCAACAGATTTTTTTACTTTCATTGCAGTTTGTTCCGTGATTGTTCCTGTGCTCATTCCTGTTCCTCCTTTGAGAAGATGTTATCAAGTTTCTGTTCAAACGCATGGTAGTCAAGATGTTCGTATAGATCAGTGCGGGTCTGCATAAGATCCATCACGTTCTTCTGGGTCCCCTCTTTGCGAATCGCGTCATATACAGAAAGGGCAGCCTTGGACATGGCCCTGAAGGCCGAAAGGGGATAGAGGATAAGTGAGACATCTGCCTTGCGCAATTCCTCCACTGTGTAGAGGGGAGTAGACCCGAACTCGGTGATATTGGCAAGGATCGGCACCTTCACGGCCCGGGCGAATTTCTTATACATGGTCAGTTCAGTTATGGCCTCAGGGAAGATCATGTCAGCCCCTGCCTCAACACAGGCAGAAGCACGGTCTATGGCTGAATGAAGGCCTTCCACCGCAAGGGCGTCGGTCCTTGCCATGATCACAAAGTCAGGATCGGTCTTTGCGTCCACCGCTGCCTTGATACGGTCCACCATCTCCCCCTTGCTCACTATGGCCTTCCCCGGGCGATGACCGCACCGTTTTGCCTGGACCTGGTCCTCGATATGCACTGCCGCGGCTCCGAACTTTATCATGGACCTGATGGTGCGGCCGATGTTAAAGGCGCTGCCCCAGCCGGTATCGATGTCCACCAGCACGGGGAGTTCAGTGATGTCAGTGATGCGTCTTACATCGGTAAGGACATCGTCCATGGTGGATATGCCCAGGTCCGGAACACCCAGAGAACTCGCGGCCACCCCGCCTCCCGAGATATAGAGTGCCCTGAATCCCGCATGCTCGGCGAGACGGGCTGCATAGGCATTGATGGCGCCCGCTACCTGGAGAGGTTTTTCTTCGCGCACCGCAACCCGGAAACGGGCCCCTGGTGATAAGGGTCTAGTCATACATGGATCCTCCGTACGCTCAAATGAATTTTCTGGCAAGGATATGCGGCAATGATCTCTTTCAAGAAACTACCTCCCCCGCACTGCATTTTTGTTTTATCTGATCATACTTCCTGGTGCCTTGGGATTTCACGTGGCTTTCCCGGAAACAGAATCCCTTTAATCACGTCTTGTGCCAGATATCATGCCAGAGGCATAGTATGCTCACACAGATTGAGAACAACCTGACATAACATATTATAAATAATATTAAAACAAGGCTTTGCGAAAAATGAAATAACAGAAGACAAAGTTCAAATAGTATGGCCGTTTATATGCAATAGATTGCTCTTAATGCAATTATTTGCATGCAAAACATGGCCATTGATTGCTCACTCAGGCCAGAAGAATCTCCTGATCACTAGAGCCCTTGTCCTCGAAGAGGGGAAGCCATCTATTCTTTATCAACACAAAGGGTATCTCC
>Ga0115026_10000218_pt1 | contig 13694 bp, 13 predicted proteins | sample Mud_0915_D1_FD_83878 | JGI IMG/M metagenome (GOLD analysis project Ga0115026, IMG submission 83878) | Wetland microbial communities from Old Woman Creek Reserve in Ohio, USA - Mud_0915_D1 | ecosystem: Environmental > Aquatic > Freshwater > Wetlands > Sediment ...
CAAGGGGCCGCCGCCGCGGGAGCCCTCAAGATCATGACCACGACCGGCGGCGGAGGCACGGAGTTCTGTGGCATCGCTGCCGCCACCTTCGATGCCTACCTGTGCCATCACTACGTCCCGGCAGGCCGGAGCGGCTACGTCTACGGCTGGTCGGGCACCATCTCCGACGAGACCAAGTTTAAGCTCATGGGACGGGCTACCTACGGTAGTAACGTGGTGGACGAGCACTGGGGGCTGGTTGACCTGCTGGGGATATCAGCGGGTGGGTACATGGAGTTCAACGAGAAGCTGGTCGGAGTGTCCTACGGGGAGAAGGTGTACATTCGCATCACCGTGGTACCAAATCAGAGCACTGCGACGACCGTTCGCAGCAACCTGCTGCTGTGGGAGAAGTAGCATGGCGCATACGCACGATGACGTTCTCGTGGAAGTCCAAGCGCTGCTGCCCCAGGCTGTCGATGTAGCCCAGGTATACCTGGACGACGACACCCAGTGGTGGGTGGAGGACGGCTACCACTTCGTCTTCGCCCTCGCTCAGTACGATGCCGAGGGCGTACTTACCACCCGGCCGTACAAACCCTGAGAGGAGTGGAAGATGCGGAACCTGATCGTCGCGTTCGTCTTGTTCTTTTGCTGCGCTGTTCCTGTGGCTCACGGGCAGGTCTGCCCCACGCCCACCCAACTCCAGACCGACATCAACGCAGCGGCCCAAGCCGTCGTCATCTCCCTTTCAGGAGTGAACCCCCTCTCCTGTCCTGAAGTATCGATGTCCCAGACCTGGGCCGGAGGTAAGCTCATCTTCTCCGACAGTCCCGAGAAGCCCACGGTGCGTGGCAAGCTTTACTACGACGAAACGCTGCCTGCCACTACCGGCACCGACTACCACCGCGTGTTCCTCTACCACGTCAACGGCATGAGCAAGAACAAGATGCGGTTCACAGTGCTCATCAAGAACCGAGGTACTGTGAGTGCAACCCTGACCAAGCAGAAGATCGGAACCGCGGGACCGACTACTAGCTACGCCTATGCGGGCAAGCTGGCCTATCAGCGCTGGCTGCTCTCGACGGCAGCTACTCCCACGAGTGTAGCCGCGGGTGCCTGGACCCGGCTGGATGTGACCTTCGATGCCACCCAGGCAGCGGCCAACTACCTGATGCACGGCATCTGGGACTACTCCATCGACCAGCCGCACACTGTGCTCATCTGCGCCCTGAACGCCACTGACGACCCAGTCTCGGTATGTCCGACCCTCGGACTTCTGGCGCGTGACACTCACCAGCGGGGCACTTTCCCCTACAGTGACAAGGTGTACGACACCAGTAACTACACCATCGATTCGGCGGCCGGCATCCAGCAGTTCCCGGTGGCGGGGGGCACGACCAACGACGGCAACGCTACTGGTGAAGACAAGACCGACGGCACCTCGATGACGCTAGCCGGCAACTACGGCGTCAACTACCGCATGCACCTGACTGCGTCCTACAGTGATGGGAAGAAGCTAGGTTGGCTCATCAACCCACGCGCGGGCGGGTGGGGCGGGGCTATCTGGGCTATGCCGGGTCTGCTCACCGGCGGCAAGTTTCTGGTTCCGCCGGATGCGGGCACCACTAGCGATAACACCAAGGGGGCGGTCGTCGGCAAGTACCAGAGCAGCCACGGTTCGCCGTGGTTTCAGTTCATGCCGACGGGTGGATCATCTTTCCCGGTGCGCTTCGTTGTGGTTCCGTACTAGGTCTCTCTGATCGGAGCCAAACAGTAGGTGATCATGAGCACCGTTGGCTGTGAGCTAGGTACAGCGCGTATCATCGGCGCGCGCTTGGATGACGACGCTGGCATACGCCAGCGTACGCTGCCATGCTGCTATCTGGAGGTCACCGACATCGACCCAGCTACACTAACGGCGCTGGGCTTGGAGCCGGTTAGCAGTGGGGGTCACACCTTTGTGATCGGCGCCGAAGCGCTGACTGCGGCACTAGTGCTGAGCGTGGCGCCGCGGCGGCCCCTGGCTACCGGCCTGCTCAATGCCGACGATCCCATCGATCCTCTAGCAGTAAGTTGTATGCTACGCGAAGTTCTAGGGCGCGCGGTCGTAGTGGGTGAGGTGTGCTACTTCGCCGTGCCCCCACCCGTAGTGGATGCCGTGAGCTACGATGTAGAGCGGCATCGGGCCTGCGTCACGCGCCTGCTAGCGGCACTGGGCTACACCGGACGGGCGGTGCCTACACCCCTAGCACTGTGTAGCAGTGCTACGGCCGCGGCGTTGTATTTCGATCAGGGCCTGACGCAGGCCGCCATCTACTACGATAGCAACCCCGTGGTCAGTTTCAGTAGTGCCAACAGCGGCCACTGGCTAGATCAGCAGGTAGCATTGGTCACGGGCATGGCGACGGAGCAGGCCTACGCCATCCGCACACAGACCGACGACCCGGTAGATCTAACTAACCCAACCACGACGGTGGAGCAGCGGATCAGTGAGTTCACCTTCAGCATCATCTACCGCGTGCTACAACGGCTGGCGGCGGAGCTACAGGTGACGCCGCTGCCCGCCGCAGTGCCGCTATACTTACTAGTAGCAGGTGAGGTGGCTCAAGCGCAGCACTTCATCGACGTGGTACGCCAAGCGGCGTTGGCGCTAGCGCCGGTGTTGCCCACTTGGAGCGACATCCGGTTAGCGCCCAACCCTCAACTAGCAGTAGTCGACGGGCTAGTAGCGCGCCCGCTGTGAGGCCGTGATGATGGTTCCCCGGACTTTGTGCGTCGGTGGCGTACGCTTCATCCTGTCGGAGCGGCGCGTGCCGGCGATCCGTGTGCGCGACGGTAAGCGGGTGGATGTAGCGCCATCGACGCTGCGACGGCGGCCCGATCTGTACCGGCCGCGGCGACCGAAGGGACCAGAACCGGCGCCGCGTCCGCCCAAGATGCCACCCACGCGACCTGCGCCGACCACCAAGCCACCCACGGCGCCGTCCGCACCGGCTAGAGAGGGCAAACCGCAGCAACCCCACCGCGAGCAGTTTCTGACGGGGGTGCGCACGGCGGTTGAGCAAGCCAAGCGCGACTGGCAGGCCAAGCTCAAGGGCAAGCATCTGGAGAAGGGCGAGGGCCACAAAAACCCCTTCCGCAAGAGGGTGGAGCGTGAGTTCGCCGCTACCGAGAAGCTGCTGAACAAGCACGGCCGCGCGCTGAAGTTCGGTGTGACGCACGGACTCAAGGTGCATTCCTGGGTACCCAACCCCGACTACGATCCCACCAAGGACGACCAGATGGTGGGCAAGGTGGTCAACTACGATGGTACCTGGGAGAATCGCTACACGGCCAGCTTCACCAAGCGTAACAACATGGACAAGTTCCTAGAGCTACCGAAGATCGTCAAGTCCGCGGCCAAGCTACTGCGACGCACCAGCCGCGACATGAACGACAGCAACAAGCCGCATCGGCAGATGACTGCCTTCGCCGTCGCGCTGATCAACGATTCGCTGATCCGCGTGGGGGATGCCGAAGAAGGTGATGATGAGGCGCACATCGGATTGACGTCGCTGCGCAAGAAGAACATCAAGTTCTTCAAGGGCAAGGACGGCAAACCCTACTTCAAGATCGAGTACGTCGGCAAGACCGGTGTGGAGCACTTCGGACACCGGGCACCAACGGTCACCGATCCCAAGCTGGTGAAGACGATGCAGCAGGTGCTGGCCAACAAGCGGCGGGGCGAGTTGGTATTCCAAACCGCTGACGGCCGGCAGGTTACCCCGGCGCACGTCAACAAGTACCTCAAGCGGGCAGGCTTCCACACCGGCAAGGCTAAGACCTTCCGCTTCTACAAGGCCACGGTCATGGCGCAGGACCGTCACGATTCGGTCAAGCCACCCGCCGAGTTAGTCACGCCGCCCCAGGATCTGCCCAAGGATCCCCAGGTACGGGCTGCCATCCAGGAGAAGCGGCGCAAGGCGTTCGATGCCTGGTACGACCACAACATCGTCGCGCCCATCAGTCGCAAGCTGGGCCACAGCATGCGCGATCGCGACAAGGAAGGACGGCCGATCAAGCACCCGCGGGGCTCGCTGACCACGCGCACCCACTACATCGATCTCAACTTGCAAGCCGCCTACTACCGCAAGTACGGGTTCGAGTTGCCTGACCGTGTAGCCAACGCGATGAAGGAGTACGTCGAGAAGAAGAAGCCTAAGCGCAAGAAGCGCGCAGCCGAGGTGCTGTTCGTGCAGGCGCAGCTGCTCACGGAGGAGCCGGCTGAGGAGACGCTGGATCCCGCCGCGCAGCGCCTGGTCGATACCGTACTGCACACCGACCCTGAGTTGGTCAAGCTGCCCGACGTACCCTACCTCGATCCGGATGATGACGAAGACGACGATACCTCCCCACCGGCTGAGCCGCCCATCCGCTTGTAAAGCTAGAGTGTGAAACCCCATAAGCCGAAGCTCAAACGCGATCGCGTGCTGCGTGGCGATCTGTTCGTGGTACTGCCTACGCTACCACGTAACAGCATCGACGGCATCGTGACCGACCCGCCCTACGGTATCTCTTTCGGTGACCACGCCGACTGGGACGCCCCGATCAAGCACGGCCACGCGGTAGCCAAGGCCGAGTTCGAGTTCCAACGCGAAGGCCGCAGCTATCAGCAGTGGTGTGCCGCCTGGGCACGCGAATGCTGGCGCGTACTACGTCCGGGTGGCTACCTGCTGGCCTTCTCGTCGCGACGGCTGCTGCATCGGATGATGGCGGGGATCGAGGACGCCGGTTTCGAACCGCGGGACATCATCGCGTGGCGCTACAAGTCCGGTATGCCTACTGGCATCATGGCCGCCGTGGCAGTGGATCGGGCCAGGGGCTGCTTCAAGCGCGAGGCCTTCGCCCACGAAGTCTACCATGCCCGTAGCAAGCAAGGCCGCGTCTGGGATGGGTGGCACACCGGCCTCAAGCCGGGCTTCGAACCCATCCTGGTGATGCGCAAGCCGTTCAGTGAGAAGACGCTGGGACACAACCTGCTGCGCTGGGGTGTGGGTGCCTTCCATGTAGATGCCTGTCGACCGCCACTCACCGAAGAGCAGGCTGCGCGGGTAGCGGCAGGTAAGAAACGGCCACCCACGCGCCACCTGTCGGCATCGTGGAATCGCATGATCCTGTACGGTGCTACCACTGCGGATCGTGGGGCGTGGCCGGTCAACCTCTACACCTGCAGCAAACCCTCGGCGCAGGAACGCGACCGCGGCCTGGATGATGAGCGCTTCGCCAAGCACGGGCGCAAGATCTACGCGGTGACGCCGCGCGATGGCGAGAAGCGCTTGGTTACCGTACGGCGCAACGTTCATCCCACGGTCAAACCCGTACGCCTACTGCGGTGGTTGCTGCGCTTGGTGCTGCCTACCAAGCGTGAGATGCGGCGCGGGATAGTGCTGGATCCGTTCGCCGGTAGTGGCAGCACGGGTGTGGCTGCGGTAGAGGAGGGCTTCCACTACGTCATGGTAGAGCGCAAGCGTCGCTACGCGCGTATGGCTCGCGCTCGCATTGCCGCGGCGCGGTTGGATCCGCAACACGGTCGCGAGCATGCCAAACCCAAAGCGGTAGCCAAGCCCGCCAAACTGCTTAGCCAAATGCCGCGCCTATTCTCCTCGTAATGCCACCCATCGTGATCACTTCAGCGCTGGCCGCGCCCGATGGCACCGTTGAACGCATCGCGCTGTGTCGGCTCAGTGACCCGCCCACCTGCACGGTACTACAACTGCTGCCGCTAGCGACTACCGAAGGTCCACTGCTGCAGCAGTGGGCCGACGCCTGCCTACCCGCAGAACAACTAGCCTTCTACGACGATGCCACGGCGTCGCTACGCACGTTACTAGCGCGGGTGCGGCAGCATCGCGTGCGTGTGCCATTCGAACTGCGGCTCCGCGAGCGCGGCTGTTGTCGGGGTGCGCGCGGCCCCGTGGTGCAGCTAGTGGATATGGCGCAAGATCCAGTAGCCGCTGCGGCAGCGGACATCTTCGCGGCTATCGATCCGGTGTTGCTGCTGCCGCAGGCGTGGCAGTACTGCCGGCAGGTAGGTGACGCGGCGATGCAAACGTATTTCAGTATGGTGCACGTGGTGGGCAGTACCGGGTTGTACCTGCAGATCCTGCTGCAGCGCCGCCGCACTACCGAGGCTGCGGTGCAGACTACCATGATCCAACTGCTGCGCCAGCTAGAACCCTTCATGCAGAAAATCCAACCACCACCTGCCTAATCCAGTAGCTGCGGCTTCCGCATCCATGCTCCTGGTACGCTTTTCCGTCGGAAAATCCCCAATAGTTTCGGCAGGTTGCCGACGATGGCCGCGCGGCGTTTCCGGCTTGCGTGAGCGGCTCTCTTGTATTATACTGGCAGAGGCGCGAAGCCCTGTCTCGAAAACCTGCTACCGGAGGCGAGTGCGATGTTGGCGACACGTGGAAAGCAAACGAGGAAGCTGCCATGAGCCTGCGAGGTAGGCTGAAGAAGATGTCGCTGGACGAACTGCGCGAGCTGAACGCGCAGGTCGTGGCCGCGATCAACAAGCAGCTGGCCGACGAAGGACGCGCGGTGGCCGAATCCCTGAGCCCTGGCGACCGCGTGTGGTTCGACCGCGATGGGGATAAGACCTACGGCACCGTGTTGCGCATCGGCCCCAAGTACATCAGCGTGGAAGTGGAGGAGATGCGCGAAGACGCCAAGGTGGCTGTCAAGACCTGGAAGGTGCCGGCGGCGCTGGTGCACCGCGCCAGTCTCAAGCGCGACAAGCGTGAACTGAAGAAGGCGGCGCGCGAGTCCAAGGTAGAGCGGCCTCCACGCAAGAAGCTGAAGCGCAAGCATCTGCCCACCCGCGATGCGGTGGACATGGACGACGACAGCAGCTCCTAGTGCGATCAGCACCAAGACAACGGAGACGGACATGCTCAAGGTAGGCGAAGCGTTCGAAGTGCTGGCGGCCGTGGAAGCGGTCAGTGGCAAGGGCAAGCAGACGCTACTGCTGCAGGCCAAGAACAACTCCGCGCTGCAGCAGCTGATGCAGCGTACCTACGCGGCGCACGAGAACTACTACCTCACGGAGGTACCGCTCGCGACCCTGAAGCGGGCGCGCAAGCAGGCGGCCTCGCGGCGCTCGCCCACGGAGGGCAAGCTGCAACTGCGGTTCAAGGAGTTCATGCAGCTGCTGCACGCGCTCAACGACCGCAAGGTCACCGGCAACGCGGCCAAGCAGACCGTGGTGGACTTCTTCACCAACAACGACCTGTGCGCGGACGAGGTCAAGTGGTACAGCCGCGTGCTGGCACGGCATCTCGACATCGGCGTGCAGGCCAAGACCGTGAAGAAGATCTGGCCGGGGGAGCTGCCTGTTCGCAAGACCGCCGGCAAGCGGGCCAGTGCGGTGGAGCCGGAGTACCGCGGCTGCTATACCTGCCACCCGCTCGATCCGAAGCGGCCCCTTCCCTTCCCGGTGATGGTGGACCCCAAGTTCGACGGCCTACGCTTCACCGCGCCCAGCCACGATGAGCTGTGCTACGCGTTCACGCGGGGCGGCTACCGCTACTCCACCATGACCCACATCGAGGAGCGCCTGCAGCAGGTGGGCACCGGCGCCTTCGATTTCGAAGCGATGTCGAAGAACTGGAACGAGTCGTCATCGGTGGCCAAGCGGGGCAAGCGCGATGCCGCGCGCAACATGTTCGTGTCGCCACCAGACGAGGTAGAGCTGGCACGCAAGAAGGTGTACGCGTGGCTGTTCGACCTCATCCCCGTCACCGACTACTACGAGCACAATGGCACGGCCCGGCAGCAGATCCTGCGGCGCTGGGATCTGCTGCGCGTGTTGGCGGGCTACCTGATCAAGCATCCGCATCTGCTGGCCACGCGCGACGAAGCGAAGCAGAAGAAGTGGCAGCGGGCCGAAGCGCAGGCGGCCACGCTGGTACCGCAGGTGCATGCGCTCAAGCGCTTTCGCGTGGCGGATGCGGGCGAGAAGCACAGCCAGCGAGTGGAGCGTATCACCATCGAGATCATCAACAGCGCGCGGTGGAAGCTGCGGGTGGTGCCGTGGGAGTGGGCGCACACCCTGCCAGAGGTCTACGCCATCTACCAGCGGCGGCTGGAGGATGGGTTCGAAGGCGTCATGGTCAAGGATCCGCGGGGCGGGTGGTCGGCCACGCGGCGCGGGCGCGAGTGGGCCAAGATCAAGCCTGAAGACACCATCACCATGCCGGTGGTGGGCTACGAGGAGGGGTGTGGCAAGTTCCGCGGCATGTTCGGCGCCTTCGTGTGCTTGTACAAGGGGCGCAAGGTCAACGTCGGCGGCAAGATGACCGACGCAATGCGCACGCTGTTCTGGAAGCACCGCAAGCAGCTGGTGGGACGCAAGATCGACGTGCTGGTGCAGGCGCGCGACGCGACCGCTGACATCATCGCGTGCTACCCGCGGCTGAGCACGAAGACGGCCAAGCAGCTGGAGGGGGCGTTCTCCGGCTTCCGCGACGATCTATGAGGTAGACCATGCCGCACGAGGAGCTAATCAGGGAGCTGACGGACCTGCTATACCCGATCGGCTTTATCGCGGGGAAACCCGCCGACGCGTTGCGCAGGGCCATTGCGTTGCTGACGCCGGCGACGACATCTGCGATCGAGACGGCGCGAGCGTGGCTGTGCTCACATGAGTGGGTGGGGTTCAGCCGCGATGGTAAGCCAGTCACGGTGCTGCTGGAGCAGGCCCTCGACGCTCTGGCCCGCGAGCAGTCTCGGTCGATGACCGATGAGGACGTGCTGACCAGCCAGTGCAAAAGCATCCGCACGCTGGAGGCGCGACTGGTGAAGATTCGCGAAGTACTCGGGGTCGAACCCGAAGAGACTGAGCCGCTGGCCGAAGTTGCTCGAATCCTGCAGCTGTGTGCGCGAGACGATGCCTACCGGCTGCAGATCCAGCGGGTGCGGGAGGCACTGGCAGCTTGCACCTGCATGTGCAAGCACGTGCACGCGGCGAAGGCCGCACTCGCCAACGAGGTTACGCCATGAGCACCGAGCCGATCGAGCCGCGTACCGATGCGCAGATCATGGCCGATCTGGCGCACGAGGTAGTTGAAGGGCAGTGGCGTGCCGAGAAGAATACCTCCTGTCATTGCCATCCGGAGTACGAGCCCTGCTGCCCCGAGTGTCATAACCTGAAGGACTGGGGGCACAAGCCCAGCTGTCGGCTGGTGCGGCTGGTGAACGAGGCGCGTGGGTTGTTGCTGGTGTACAACGAGGAGCAGCAACGACGACTGGGTACGGAGGCCGCGTTCTCAGACTTTGTAGAAGTGCCTGAAACGCTGGGCGTGACCGCCGAGGAGAAGTACCAATGACCATGCGCATCGACTGGTTCGTAGCCGAAGGCGAAGGTGACGAGGAGCATCACGAGCATCTGTGCATCACGGATGGAAATCTACCACTCGTGGGTGGTACGGTGTACCTGCACGACAAGAAGCTGCAGCAGTCCTGCTACTTGGTGCAGACCGCGTACCATTCACTGGGGCAGCACGAAGTGAACATCGACGACATTCCCATTCCCGATACGCTGCATACCGCGGAGACACGGCTGGAGTTCATCGAGCAGTGGATCGAGCAGCACATGGGTGGGGTGATGAACAAGCTCAATCCCGCGATGCGTTCCGTAGAATACGCGATGCAGCGGGGCGAAGTCGTACTACGACGCAAGCCCGTAGGGGGCAAGTAGCGCTTGTAAAGACGCGGTGCCCGCAAGCGCCGTGAAAAGCCACGCAGTTTAACGACGGAGGAGATGCCATGAGCAAGTACGGAGTCTTCAACAAGGATGGCGTGCAGGTCATCACCGATACCTTCGATGATGAGGGCACGGCGGCGGGGATGATCACGGCCGCGAAGAAGGAGGGCGACTGGGTAGTGAAGCCGGTGGGTGAGGCGGCGCCGCTCCCCACTCCCAGCGACAACCCGGCGGTGGTGGTCATGCCGACCGGCACGTCGGTGCCGCCGATGGAAACGGCGAAGATCGAAGTGGTGGATCTGCCCATTCCGCCCGCGCTCAAGGAACTGTTCCCGTTCGGCCCGGACGCGGATCTGCCGCCCGCTGATCCGGCCACGCTGCGGCTGCCACCGACGAACGCGCCGGCGCTGCCGTGGACGCAGCCGCTCAAGGTGGCGCTGCTGCATAGTGGTGGCGTGGGCAGCACGGCGATGCTGCTGCACCTGCTGGCGCGGGGCTGCGAAGTGCACCCGTTCTTCGTGCGCTGCTACAAGAAGCAGGCCATGAACGACTACGCTCAGGCCATGGCCGAGAAGTCGGTGCGGCGGCTGCGGGACTGGGGCAACAAGGTCAAGCGGCTGACGGTGCTGGACATCGAGAAGCGCGATCGGATCGAGAACATGGAAGCGGCGCCGGTGGAGGCGTTGCTGACGGCGCTGGAGGCCGAGGCCGTGGGCGAGAACTTCAACGCCATCGCGCTGGGGCTGTTCACGCACATCCGTGACGAGTCGGACAGCGAGCCGGATGCCGACGAGGACTCCTGTGGCTACAACGAGCGCATGATCCAGGTGTACACCTGGCACGAGGCGACCGAGACGGCGACGATGGAGGAGCTGCTGACGGCCATCAGCGAGTCCGAGGTGGCCACGTTCCGCCAGCTGCTCTGGGACAGCACCACGTCGTGTCTGGATCATGGGGAGGACAGCCCCGTGGACTGCGGCGAGTGCGCGGGCTGCGTGGCGCGGGCCGAGGCGTTCATCAACGTGTGGAGCGAGGACCGCACCAAGTACGAGAAGAAGACCGCGGCGCGCAAGTCGGCGCGCAAGAGCCGTCTGGGCGAAGGGCAGGAGGTGGCGCTGGCGGCGTCGGTGCTACCGGCCGGCGTCGATCCCAGCGTGGCCCGGCAGTTCCCCATGCTCATCACCAAGGTGCGCAAGGATGGGCTGTACGAGGTGGGGCTGCTGCGCAGCGGCAAGCTGGCCGCGGTGGGCGCCTTCGATCGCACGTCGCTGGAGTCCAAGTAGGCCCCCGCCATGGCCCCGGATCTCGGGTATCACTTTCACCCGGAGCGGCAGACCATCATTGTAGATGGGCACTACCTGCTGCACCGGGTGCTGCGGTCGCCGCGCATGTTGGGGTTTGCTACCAACGACGGCATCCCTACTGGCGGGCTCTACGGCTTCCTGCGCAGCTTGCGGGCGGCAGTAGCAGCAGTGGAAGGCTTCAACCGCTGTGTGGTGCTGTTCGATGGGGGTTCCTCCGCGCGGCGATCCAAGTTGTACCGCGAGTACCGGGTGCGCGAGCACGACGATGAGCCGCTGCGACCGGGGGCGGTGACCCTGCAGCTGCCGGTGGAAGAGCATCTCGATGTGGCGGACATCGATCCCAAGCGCGCCAAGCGGGAGCGGCGGGCCGCCGCCCAGGACGGCATCTCCTACTACGACCTGTTCCGGCATCAAGTGCGGGTGGTGCAGGTGTGGCTGCGGCTCATGGGCATCAACACGCTGCGTCTGAAGCAGCGTGAAGCTGACGACGTGGCCTACCAGCTCACGCAGCGGGCCACCGCCGAGGGGCTGCGCTCCATCATCGTCAGCAACGACCGTGACTTCTTCCAACTGCTGAGCGACGATGTGCATGTGTACCGGCCGCCCATGAATGTGATGGAGGCGGGGCAGTACGTCACGCCTGAGGCCTTTCGCAGCCAGTTCGGTTTTGCGCCGCGGCGGTACCTGTTGTACAAGGCGCTGTGCGGTGATCCATCGGACAAGGTCAAGGGCGTACCGCGAGTAGGTGAGAAGACGGCCGCGGCCATCGTGCAGCAGTGCAAGAAGCGGCAGCAGCTGCCGCAGTGGTGCACTAAGCACCCGGGTGGACGACTCAACTTCAAGGCGGCGGGTACCGAGGAAGCGCAGCTGATCATCAAGCGCAATCTGCGGCTGTTCGACCTGCGGCTGGAAGAGTTCACGGACGACGAGCAGCACCGCATCACCACGGTATACCGGCGGCGCCTGCCGCGCGATCGCGAGCGGCTGCAACGGCTGGCTACGCGTCTGCAGTTGGATACCGTGGCGCAGCATCTCGGGCAGTGGTTGCAGCCCTTTCGGTGGGTAGACAAATCCTAGCATAGCGACCGCAGCAGACTGCACAGTGCAGTGACTCCTGGCATCGGCAGCGTGGGCTTGACTGTGGCGGCAATATGGTGTATCATGCTGGTATGTTGCACGGCGCAGTGACCCGCGATTGCGAGAGTGTAAAGAGACGCAGCGTCGAACGGCCTTAAGGAGGCGACCATGGCGAAGAAGGAGAAGCAGGCTTCGAAGAAGGTGAAGGTGCAGTTGTTCAAGGTACTCACGGTGCCGAAGAAGGATCCGCTGCTCAAGAAGGCGTTTGCCGGAGAGGCGCGGGTGTTCGTGCGCAACCTCGTGGCGCTGTACCAGAAGCACCCCAAGCAGATGGGGGCCAAGGAGATGGTCAAGGCGCTGTACGAGCTGGTGCCGTGGGCCTACGAGTACGGCCCCTGGCTCAAGGCGGTGCAGGCCGTGGACGAGAGCAGCAAGGCCATCGACTTCCTGCGGGACGTCAACAACAACGCGCAGTGGGGCTACGAGAACAGCGCGGTGCTCAAGAACGACAACGAGCCCCACATCGTGGGCACCATCAAGCGCGACAAGGTGGAGAAGCTCATCGACTTCATGGTGAAGCTCCGGGGCGGCGCCTGCAGCTCGGTGCAGTACGTCGGTCACCGCGGCATGCCGGACGAGATCGAGGAGTACCTGTGGGGCGCCATCAACGTGACCTCCAACGAGGTCATCCTGCCCAAGGTGAACTTCCCCGCGTGGGAGGCCTTCACCGGCAAGTCGGTGAAGGGCAAGCCGTTCGAGCCGGAGCTGAGCGTGATGCGGCTGGTGGCGGCGTTCCCGGGACTGGCGGAGATGATCGCGCACTGCGCCAAGGTGGGGCTGGTGGACCGCAGCGCCATCGAGGAGAAGCTGTCGGAGGCGCTGGACGAGCTGCCCGAGGGCTTCACCTGGGAGAAGAAGGGCCGCAAGTGGCTGCTGGTGAGCGGCGCGGACGAGGACGAGTCGGGATCCGATTCCTCGGATGCGGATGCGGCGCCGGAGGCCGACGAGTCGGACGATGGTGAGTCGGACGACTCCAGCGAGGGCAGCAAGAAGAAGAAGGGGAAGAAGGACGACGAGGACGAGTCGGGTGAGGACGAGGAGTCGGACGCCTCTGGTGAGGACGAGGACTCGGACGGCTCCGACAAGGAGGAGTCGGACGCCTCTGGTGAGGACGAGGACTCGGACGGCTCCGATGCTGATGATGACGAGGACTCGGACGGCTCCGACAAGGACGAGGACGAGTCGGGCGAGGACTCGGATGCGTCCGACAAGGACGAGTCGGGTGAGGACGAGGACTCGGACGGCTCCGACAAGGACGAGGACGAGTCGGGCGAGGACGAGGACTCGGATGCGTCCGATGAGGACGAGGACTCGGACGCCAGCGAGGGCAGCAAGAAGAAGGGGAAGGGGAAGAAGGGGAAGAAGGACGACGAGGACGAGTCGGGTGAGGACGAGGACTCGGACGGCTCCGACAAGGACGAGGACGAGTCGGGCGAGGACGAGGACTCGGATGCGTCCGACAAGGACGAGTCGGGTGAGGACGAGGACTCGGACGGCTCCGACAAGGACGAGGACGAGTCGGGCGA
>Ga0115026_10000219_pt1 | contig 13668 bp, 8 predicted proteins | sample Mud_0915_D1_FD_83878 | JGI IMG/M metagenome (GOLD analysis project Ga0115026, IMG submission 83878) | Wetland microbial communities from Old Woman Creek Reserve in Ohio, USA - Mud_0915_D1 | ecosystem: Environmental > Aquatic > Freshwater > Wetlands > Sediment ...
CGTGACGTTGGTCGTGCGCTCCGCGAGAACCTTCGTCGTGTGCTTCTCGAGATCGACGAGCAGCGCACGCCGTGCGGTATCGATCGCGATCATCGTGACGCCGCGCTCGTCGGTCTCCATCTGGGAGAGCTCGGGGAGGTCCGTCGGTTGCTCCGCACCGGAAGACGCGAACATGCGGGTCGCGCCGCGTCCACCCGTCACCAGGAACTTGCCGTCGAGGATCCACCGAACCTGCGTGCCGCGATCGAGCTCCGCTTCGAAGACGTGGCGCCGCGCATCGAGATCGTAGACGTGCAGCTTGCCCTTCACGGTGATCTGCGCGAGCCGCAGTGCGCTCGGGTCGAGCGTCGTGAAGCCGGGGTACGTGTCGGCCGCCTTCATCGCCCACGAGACGCCGCGCAGGCGTGCCGCGCTGACGATCGCGCGCGCCTCGTCGACGTGCTTCGACTTCGGCGAGAGCTGCTTGAGAGACGCGAGCGCCGCGGTCGGGTTCGTCTCGACGAGCGCGCGTGCGCGCGAGATCAACAGCTGATCCGCGCGTTCGTCGGCCATCGCGCGCGCGGCCTCGGCTTCGTGCCGGCCCTGCGTCGCGAGGCGCGCCTGCGCGTCGGCGCGGTCGCGCTCCTCGACGACCTGCGACACCGCGAACGCACCGACGACCAACACGATCACCATCGCCGCGCCGCCGATCGCGACCGCCGCGCGGTGCTTGCGCACGAGCCGCACGAACCGCTCGGTCCGCGAGTAACGGTGCGAGGCGACGAGCTGGCCGGCGAGGAACCGCTTGAGCTCCTCGGCGAAGGCGCCGGCGTCCTTGTAGCGCTGCGTGATGTCGTAGTCGGTGGCCTTGTCGACGATCGTCGAGAGCTCCGCGGGCACGCCGGGCACGAGCTCTCCGATCGGTGTCGGAGGGCCCTGCGACGCGAGCTTCATCATCTGCGTCGAGTCGCTCGAGTAGTGTGGCGGCTTCGCGGCGAGCAAGTTGTAGAGGCTCGCGCCGAGCGAGTACACGTCGCCTTGCGGGCCCCCCGGATCGCCGCGCAGCTGATCCGGCGCCATGAAGCCCGGCGTGCCGAACACGGAGCCGAGGCGCGTGCGCAGCGAGCCGCTCGCGTCGGGTTCCTTGTCGTCGGTCGCGTCGTCGTCCACCTCGCCGATCACCTTCGCGAGGCCCCAGTCGATCACGACGGTCTCGCCGAGCTCGCCGATGAGGATGTTCGACGGCTTGATGTCGCGATGGATGATGCCGCGCTGGTGTGCGTGCGCGATCGCCTGCGCCGCCGCGAGCACGTGCGGCACGAGCGCGAGTCGCTCGTTCAGCGTCGGCGCGTTGCGGATCAGCTCCGACAGCGGCCGGCCCGTCACGCGCCGCATGACGTAGAAGGGCGCGCCGTCGGCGGTGCCCGCGTCGTAGACCGGCACGATCGACGGGTGTTCGAGGCGCGCGGTGATCTTCGTCTCGCGCGCGAACCGCCGCAGCAGCTCGGGGTCGGTCGTCAGCGCTTCTTTGACCGCGACGCGGCGATCGAGCAGGGTGTCGGTCGCTTCGACGACGCGGCCCATGCCGCCGCGCCCGATCTCGTCGCCGCTCTCGTACCGCTGCTCCGGCGGGATCGATCTCCGCGAGCCGCGGCGAGCGGGTTGGCTCGGGCGATCGGATGGCTGGCGGGTGCCGAGCGCGGGCGCACCTGAGGGAGGGCGCTCGACGGCCGTGGGCTTGGCGTCGCGGGCATCGGGGTGATCGGAGACGGGTCGCTCGATGACCGTGGGTCGCGCGTCGCGCCCCACATCGTCGTCATCGGGCTGGGAGCCGGGCACCTCGTCGCGCCTCGATGCGGGTCGCTCGGCGGACGTCGGGTGTTGGTCGCGCGACGTCTCGCGAGGCGGATCGGATCCGGGGCGGTCGACGAACGTCGATTTGCCATCCCCGGACATCCCGCGATTATCCCCCATCAGGGCGCGAGCGCGGCCTTTTCGAAACGCACGATCTGGGCGCCGTCGCGTGCGGTGACGTAGAGCGCCTCGGCGTCGAACGCGATGTTGTACGGCGCCGCGAGGTCCGCACCGATCACCGTCTGCGACGAGCCGTCCTTCGCGACGCGCACGAGCGTCCCGGCGGTGCCCTTGTCCCACGAACGCGTGTACAGCCAGGCGCCGTCGGCGACGAGCTCGTCGCTGTTGACGAGGCCCTTCGCGATCACGGTCGCGCTGCCGGTCGCGAGGTCGATCGCCTTCAGCGCCTGTTCCTTCTCGGAGTAGACGAACGCGTGCGTGGCATCGGCGGCGAGCGCGGTCGGGCGCACGAGGCCCTTGGCGATCGTGCGCGGCTTGCCGCCGGCCTTCGGGATCGCGACGAGCACGCCGGTCGCGTAGCTCGCGGCATAGAGCGTGTCGCCGTGCAGCGCGAGCACGCCGCGCGGCAGGTCGCCGATCTGCTGCGCGGCGCCGCCGCCGACGGGGACCCGCATGATCTGGCTCTTCTTGAACATCGTGACGTACACGAACGCCTCGTCGGCGACGATCTCTTCCGGGTATTCGACGAGGCCGCGAATGTTCAGCTTGGTGACGGCGTCGGCGACCGTCAGCAAGTCCTTGCGCGTGCTCGCGATCACGGCGTTCCCGGCCGCGACGACCTTGAACGCGAAGTCGGGCGATCGCTGATCGCTGAGCTGCCGCGGCGTGCCGCCGGTCGTCGGCATCGTCCAGATCGAGCCCGCGCTGTCGGTCCAGAACAGCGCGTCGCCGCGCACCGCGATCGACGTCGGCGACGGTCCGACGCTGAACGTCACGCGCGGGGGACGCTTCGGCGGCGTCGGCTTCGCGACCGGCGTCGGGTCGACCGTCGGTGACTCGACCTGCTTCGCGACCGGCGGACCGCACGCGGCGATCAGCGCGACGACAACAACAAACCGCACCCCGACATTGTCGCCCATCGTGATACGACACGCCATGCAACGAAGCTGGCTCCTGATCGCGGTCGTCGTCGCTGCATGCAGCAAGAAGCAGGACGAGCCGCCGCCCCCGAGCAAGGGCAGTGCGAAGGTCGAAGCGCCCGCCGCGGCGAAGAAGATCGACGGTCCGAGCGTCACGCCCGTGAAGACCGAGTCGGTCGCGTTCGTCGTCCCGAAGGCCGACACCAGCTGGTGGGGCGAGTTGAACTTCTCCTGCTACCGCGCCGCGATGAGCCTGACCGGCACGCGCACCGCGGGCGAAGCGTTCGAGAAGCTGTCGCCGACCGTCCCGAGTGCGATGGCCGCCGCCGACATCGATCTCGGTCGCGACCTCGCCGCGATCGGCGCGTTCGACTGCGGCGACACGCCGTGCCTCTACGTCGCCGCGACGCTGACCAAGCCGGAGAAGATGGCCGAGGTCCTGGCGAAGCTGTTGCCGGGCGTGCCGCAGAAGACGGTCGCGAACGGTCACTACACGCTCGACACGAAGGGCCTGACCGGGACGCGCACGATCCACGTCCGCGTCGTGCCGCTGCGGTGGACCGCAGTGCCGGGTGGCGATGCCTGGAACACCGAGGCCGGGCGCGCGACGCACGTCGTGTTCATCGGCGGCGTCGACGGCAAGAACCTCGACGTCGATCCGCTGACGAAGCTCGCCGACGCGCAGGCCGCGCTCGCGAACGTGAAGGACGCGGAAGGGGTCGTCACCGACGCGCGCGGCCGCTGTCTCCTCGGCCGCGTCGGTCCGACGGACTTCCAGCCCGGCTTCAAGCTCGACCGCGCGCGGTTCGCGATGGCGGCACCGTCGGGCAAGGGCGATCCGCTGATGGCGCTGCTCGAGTCGCAGCGCACGCTCGACCTCACCGTCGAGCTCGTGCTGTCGCCGGCCGCGAAGGACGCCGACGCGAAGAAGTGGATCGCGCAAGGCCGCGCGTGGATGGGCAACATCGCGGCGCCGGTGCGCGCGCAGTTCGCCGGCAACCCGATGCTCGACGTCTACATCGACATGCTCGCGCTCCTCGGCGAGCGCGGCTTCAAGTACGAGCTGAAGGACAAGGCGCTGCGGCTGTCGTGGCGCACCGACCGGGTGCCGCGCGCCGAGCTCGACGCGCTCGAGAAGCGGTTCCAGGCGATGATGGGGACGCAGCCCTGACCGCGACGTTCGAGCTGCCCGGCGGCAGGTTTCACGCGCTCGTCCTCGGCGACGCGCGCGACACGCCGCCGCTCGTCTACCTGCACGGGTTCCCCGATCATCCGCCCGCGGCGAGGGAGTTCCTCGACGCGCTCGCGGTCGATCACCCGGTGATCGCCCCGTGGCTGCGCGGCTACGCGCCGTCGCCGCTCGCGGGTCCGTACGATGTCGAGACGCACGCGCGCGACGTCATCGCGCTGATCGATCGGATCGGTGGTCCGGTGAACCTCGTCGGGCACGACTGGGGCGCGGCGATCACCTACACGATCTGCGCGATCGCACCCGATCGCGTGCGGCGCGCGGTGACGATGGCGTGCCCGCACCCGCGCACGCTGATGCGCAACCTGCGCACGACCGCGCAGCTGCGCCGGAGCTGGTACATGGTGTTCTTCCAGCTGCCATTCGCGGCACGCGTCGCACGCGCGCGCGAGTTCGCGCTGATCGATCGGCTGTGGCGCGCGTGGTCTCCGGACTTCACGCTCGACGCCGAGCGCCGCGCCGCGCTGCACGCGTGTCTCGCGGCGAGCTGGCCGGCTCCGATCCATTACTACCGCCCGCAACGGTTTCGCAGCACACAGATCGCGACGCCGCTGTTGCAGCTCCACGGCGCGAACGACGGGTGCATCGTTCCACCCATCCAACCGCTCCACGATGCGCGGCGGTTTCGCGAGCGCGTGCTCGAGATCGTGCCCGGCCTTGGTCATTTCCTCCAGGTCGAGGATCCGCAGGGCATCGCGGCACGCATCGCTGCTTGGTTGGCGTAGCATCGAGCGCGGATGGCCACTCGGCGCGTGGATGGTACGGCGCTGCTGGTTGCCGGATACGGCCTACCCAGCACCGCAGCACTCGACGCGTCCGCGGTGCACACGCTCGGTCAGATCGGCGAGGCGCTGCTCGCGACCGGCGCCGCGTGGCAGATCCGCCGCCTCACCGCGGCGTCGGGCGAGCGCTACGCCCCCGATCGCGCGACGCTGAAGCGCCACGTCGACGAGCTCGTCGCCGAGTCCGCGCGCGTCGCGATCGTCGTGCTGCTCGGCTCGATCGTGACCACGAAGGCCGGCCCCGCCCTCGTCACCGGTGCGCAGCCCCTCGAGTACCCCGACGACGCGACGCTGCCGCTCGCGTGGATCCGCGATCGCTTGCTGACGGCGAAGGTCGAGCAGCTCGTCGTCGTGCTCTCCGCGCTCGGCGATGGCGTGCCGCGCGGTTGGCTCGACGCGCTCGGTACCGAGAAGAAGACGCACGTCGTCGCGATCGAACAGCCCTCCGACAAGCACCCGGCCGTCGACGCACTCCTCACGGGCCTGTGCGGCGACGCGCTCGATCCGCGCACCGGCACCGTGACGATGGCCTCGCTCTCCGATCACCTCGCGAAGCTCTCGTCCGTCGAGCTGCAGTTCTCGACGGCGTCGGAGACGATCGCGCAGCCGCCGCCGCTCGCCGGCCTCTGGGACGTGCGCCGCTCGCAGCTCGCGAACCGCGCGCCGCGCACGCAGCCTTCCGACGACGATCTCACGGGCTCCGTGCTACCCGGGCGGTTCCGCCTCGATCGCCTCGTCGCGCGCGGCACGTTCGGCACGGTCTATCGCGCGCGTCAGCTCGCCGTCGAACGCGACGTCGCGATCAAGGTGCTGCACCCCGACATCGACCCGTCGTCGGAAGACGGCCGGCTGTTCGTGCACGAGATCCGCTCGGTCGGTCGCATCGATCACGAGAACGTCGTGCGCATTCACCAAGCCGACATCACGCACGACGGCCGGTTGTTCTTCGCGATGGAGCTGCTCGACGGCGAAGATCTGCAGTCGCTCGGCGCGAAGGCGCCGCTGCCGCGCGAGCAGGTCGTCGAGCTCGGCCGCCAGCTCCTCGCCGGACTCGGCGCCGCGCACGACGCGGGCCTCGTGCACGCCGACGTCAAACCGGCGAACGCGATCTTGGTGCCGGAGATCCGCAGCAAGCCCGGTCGGCCGCAACACGATCGCCTCGTGCTCGTCGACTTCGGTCTCTCGCGCTTGCGCGCGCCCGACAAACCGACGGCCTCCGCGGGCGGGACGCCGGCGTACATGGCACCCGAGCAGCTGCACGAAGGCCGCGTCGACGCGCGCTCGGATCTGTTCTCCGCCGCGCTCGTGCTCGTCTATCTGCTCACGGGCTGGCGCCGCCCGAACGCGTTCACGCTGGTGCCGCCGCTCGACTCCATCGACGACGCCGAGCTCCGCGCGGTGCTCACACGCGCGCTCGATCCCGATCCGGCGAAGCGCTACCAGACCGCGCGCGACCTCGCGGCCGCACTGACCGGTGTCGCTGCACCGTCACGGCCGACGACGGATCCGACGCCGAACCTCCCGTTTCGCCACCTCGCACCGCTCACGGAAGCGGATCACGATCGCCTCTACGGCCGCGAGGCGGATCTCGCCGTGCTCGCCGAGGCCGTGCTGTTTCGCCGCTCGGTCATCTACACGGCGCCCTCGGGCACCGGTAAGACGTCGCTGCTCCGCGCCGGCCTGCTGCCGCGCCTCGAGGCGCTCGGCGTCCGCGCCGTCTACCGGCGTTGCCGCGCTCACTCCACGCACGTGCTCGCGAACGAGATCGTGCCCGGCGCCGAGACGATCGACGGCGCGGTCGCCGCGTGGCACGAGCGAGGCGGCGGCAAGCTCGTGCTCGTCCTCGATCAGCTCGAGGCCGCGCTCGGCGACCCCGGCTTCGTCGCATCCGTCCTCGCGTTCGATCGGTTCCCCACCGGCTCCGACGTCTCCGTCGTACTGAGCGTGCGCGAGGACTACCTCGCTCGCCTCGTCGCGCAGACGCAGGCGCTCGAGCCGAACATCCCGATCGTGCGCCTCCCGCCGCTCGCCCCAGCGGGCGCGCGCGCGGCGATCCTCAACCCGCTGTCCGAAGCGCGGCTCGCGATCGAGCCCGATCTCCTCGACACGCTCCTCGACGATCTCGTGCGCGCCGCCGCCGCGATCGGCCCGGAGATGGGCTGGGGCACCGCGCGCGCCGTCTACCCGCCCCACCTGCAGCTCGCCTGCTCGGTCCTCTACGAAGCGCTCGGCTCCGGCGAGGCCACGATCACGCTCGCGCACTACCGCAAGCTCGGCGGCTTCGACGCGATCGTCGGCGAGCACCTCGACCGCGTCCTCGACACCGAGCTCGCCGACGGCCGCGACGTGATCGCGCGCGATCTGTTCGTCGCGCTCGTCGCCACCGCGCACGAGCGCGCCGTGCGCACCGAGTCCGAGCTGCTCGCGATGGTCTCGGGCCACTCCGCGCACGAGGTCATGGCGGTCCTCGAGCTGCTGCGCTCGCGTGGCCTCCTCGTGCGCGTGCGCGGCGACAGCGAGCCGTCGTGGGAGCTGATCCACGACTCGCTCGTCGAGCGCGTGCTCGCGTGGATCGATCGCCGCGACCTCGCACGCCGCCGCGCGATCGAGCTCGTCCGCTACCACCTCCGGCGCTCGCGCCCCGACACGCCCTCGCTCCTCGGCCGCGCCGAGCTGCGCGAGCTGCGCCCGCACGCCGGGGCGCTCGCCGAGCTCGACGCGGAGTGGAAGAAGCGCAACCCCGCCGCCGACGACTGGACCCCGGCTCGCCTCGTCGCGCGCTCGCGCAGTGCCCTCCGTCGCCGCGCGCTCACGATCTGGTCGATCGTGTTCGCGGCGCTCGTGGTCGCCTCGGTCGGCTTCTACCGCTCGCACGTCGAGAAGGAGCGCGCTCGACGCGAAGCCTCGCTGCGCGGCCGTGACCTCGGCCGGTTCACCCTCGAGCTCGAGGCCTTCGACTGGGATCCGAGCACGCTCCAGCCGATCGCGCGTGCGGTCACACCCGACCTGAAGCTCGCGTGGACGCTCCACGCGCCGGATCGCGAGGACATGTACCAGCCGGGGAAGCCGTACGACGACGACCTGCTCGTGCGCGGTGATCCCGTCGTCGAGAACGGCGTGCTCGTCGAGCACGTCGAGGCGCATGGTGGCCCGGCGTTCCTCGTGATCGCGCGTGGTGGTTGCGATCCGTCGACGATTCCGCTGCACCTGCTGCCGGGCTACACGCAGCGTGATACGCCGAAGGTGATCCGTGTCCGCGTACCGACGTGCCAGGCATCGCGCGCGGACATGATCGAGATCCCGGCGGGCGAGTTCGTGTTCGGTGGCCTGGGCGAACCGCCATCGCCGATGACCCGGGACAACTGGAAGGAGGAGTTCGCCGAGCAAGTCATCAGCTTGCCCACCTTTCGCGTCGATCGCACCGAGGTCACGAACGCCGCGTTCGCCGTGTTCGCGAGCATGTCGCGACACACCAACATCCACGCGCCGCAATACCCCGACACGCCCGGGATCACGCATGCAGGGGCGCCGGCGAAACCGGTGTCCGGCATCGACTGGATCGAAGCGCGTGCGTACTGCCAGTTCCATGGCAAGCAGTTACCGACATCGCGGCAGTGGACGCGCGTGCTCCGCGGGCTGGTTCGAACGTCCACGGGAGACAATCGGTATCCGCGGAGAACCTTCCCGTGGGGCGGCCTGGAGGCCGATGCGCACGCGAAGCTCGCCGGCGGCGAACCGGGCACCGCCGCGGTGGCGACTCATCCGCGCGACAGGAGTCCCGAAGGGGTGCTCGATCTCGCGGGCAACGTGGCGGAGTGGACGAGCGACGTCTTCGAGGATGCGGCGGAGATGCGAATCGTGCGCGGTGCCAACTGGAGCGTGTCGACGCTCGCGGAGCTGCCGGACTACACGACGATCGAGAATCCGCGGCCGATGCGCCAGCGGGTCTACGACATCGGCATGCGCTGCGTCTCCTCGCGATAGCGCGGCGTCTCGAGCGACGGCAGCTTCTCGACGAGGATCTTCAACAGGTGCGGATCCGTGACCGGATACAGCACGCCCGGCTTGCTCGTGCCATCGGGATAGACGCGGACGAAGTCTCCATCGAGGACGAGCTGGAGCCGGTGGTAGGTGCCGAGCGTCGTGGCCGGAACGGCCACCTCGCAGTGTGGCATCGCGAGCAAGCCAGGCATCGCCGCCCCTTCATTCCGCCGGATCAGGCGCAACATCGTCCGCGTGGTGTGCGCGTCGGAGACCCGGCACGGCCACGGCTGCGTCGCGTCGATCGGGGTCGCCGGCAGCGCGTCCAGATCGAGCGAGCGAGCCTTCGACGTGTCGACGCCGACGTTCGTCGACTCGGCGAGTGATCGACGCAGGTCGCTCGAACCGATCAGCAGGAACCGCCACGCGTCGTCGAAGCCCTGCGCGTCGTAGTGGTTCGCGAACACGATGCCCATCGTGCCGTGCACCTCGAGCCCCAGGATCTCCGAGAGCGTGCAGATCGTCCGCCGTGCTTGCGCGGTCTCCGCCGTGCGGCATCCGAGCAAGCGCACCGCATGGATCCCGAGCCGTGGCAGCACGTCGTGATCGGCGAGCTCGCGAAAGAACGCCGTGACTCCTGTCCGTGCGCAGTCGATGATCCAGTCACCGAGCTGGAGCGTCGACGTGCCCGCGACCGAGTGGCCCACGAGGTCGAGCGTCTTCGGCGTTGGCTGCTGGGTCTCGGCAGCCGCGAGCAGCTTGCCGAACAACTCCTCGAGATCCGCCCGCCCGTTCACCAGCACCTTGTGTTCGATGATCTCTCGAATGCGCAGCAGCTCGGAGTCGACCTGTCCCGTGACGACGGTAAGCCGAGGCTGCGCGAGCAAGGTGGTCAGTGTCATGGAGCTCCTTGGTTCAATTCCCGTACCCGTACGCCGGAGGGATCTTGAGACCGCCGCCACCGGCGGCGGTGTACGACTGCTTCTTGTCGGTGTCGATGTAGAGCGAGCCTTCAAGTGCACCCTTCGCGCCAACATCCGATTCGGTCTGATCCGAGATGTCGGCCAGGTCGATCCACCACACGCCGGAGAACCCGCCGGCCTTTCCCATGCCCGCGCTCCAGATCTGGGCGCGCGTCAGGGCCTGCCCCGCAGCGGGGGCACTTCCCAGGACCCTGGCGTGGAACCCCTGGAACCGGCGATCGCCGAAGCTCGGGTCCTTGTCGTAGAAGATCGCGCGCAGCTCGTGATCGTGCGCGTGTTGGGGCTTGCTCGCAGTCGTGAGCCCGACCGTCTTCATGTAGTCCTCCGACAACCAGCACGCGCCGATCACGTGGTTGCTCGGGAACAGTGCGCCGATCGTGGTGAGGCCGCCGTTGATGGTGTGGTCGTCGCACTGGACGTCGCTCCACTTGATCTTGCCCGCGCGCGCCGCGCTCGGCGTCGCGGCGAGGTCGACCTTGACCAGCTTCTTCGGGTCCCAGTTGAGGTTATTCGGATCGTCGGGCCAGAACGCGCACGTCGTCCTCCCCGTCACCGATCCCACGTACGCGCTGAAGCAGTGAAAGACGATCTTGGTCATTTGTGTTCTTTGTCCTTGTTACGACGGAGGTCAAAGTCGTTGATGAGGTTGTAGAGATGCGATCGAGCGAGCTCGAGCTCGCGTGCGGTCTCGGCGACGTTCCAGTCGTTCTTCTCGAGCGCCTCGAGCACGACCCGGCGTTGGAACTGGCGGGTCGCCTCTTGGAGCGTGAGCTGCTCTTCGGGCTCTGCCGCCGACTGCTTCGGAAAGATGTGGTGCGCGTGCAGCGTCGGTGATTTCTCGCCGGAGGCGCGGATCGCGGCCGCCTCGATCGCGTGTGCGAGCTGGCGCGTGTGCCCCGGCCACGGGGCGGCTTGGCAGGCAGCGAGCGCGCGGCGCGAGACCGTGAGCACGGGGAGCTTGTGCTTCTTGCAGGCGTCCGCGCAGAAGTGCTCGACGAGCTCGGGGATGTCGTCGCGGCGCGCATCGAGGCCGGGCACCTCGATCGGGACGACGTGCAGGCGGTAGTAGAGGTCTTCGCGGAACTGCTTGGTCGAGACGCGCGCGAGCAGGTCCGCGTTGGTGGCGGAGAGGATGCGGACGTTCGCGTGGATCGCGGTGGTGGAGCCGAGCGGGTGGTACTCGCGCGTCTCGAGGAGCTGGAGGAGCTTCGCCTGCGCGCCGGCGGACAGCTCGCCGATCTCGTCGAGGAACAGCGTGCCGCCCTCGGCGGCGGCGACCTTGCCGGTGAGCTTGCGGGTCGCGGTCGAGTGCGCGCCGCGCTCGGCGCCGAACAGCTCGTTCTCGATCAGCGTCTCGGGGATCGCGGCGCAGTTGAGCTCGACGAACGGACCCGACGCGCGCGGCGAGTTGTTCGCGATCGCGCGCGCGAGCATGGACTTGCCGGTCCCCGACGGTCCGGTGACCAGCACGTCGACGTCGAGGTGAGCCACGTTAGACGCGTCTTGCAGAAGCTGCGCCAGTGCGCGCGAACGCCCAATGATTTCAGGACATCGGAGGCGTTCTCGCACCTCCCGCGTGTGGTCGATCCGGTCGTGATCTGGACGCGGAATCAGCCGATCCGCGAGCGGTGCGAGCTGGCGAGCGAACAGCTCCGTGTGCTCGCGATCGATCGCGGTGAACGGCCCCGGCTTCGTGTGGCCTTGCAGATAGATCACGCCGATCGGCGGCGCGGTTCCTACGGGAACGCAGAGGACGGCTTGGATGTCGTGCTGCCGCACGCTGCCGAGATCGGAGAACCGCTCGTCGAGCGACGCCGACGGCGTCTCGATCGCTCGGCCGTCGCTGATCGCGCGCGCGATGATCCCATGGGAGATCGAGGCCCTGATCGTCGCGAGGTCGCGATCGGAGAGCCGGTAACCGCGCCAGTACCGTGGCGTGTTCGCATCGTGCTTGCTCGCGTCGTCGTCGCTGTACAGCTCGAGGTACGCCGTGTTCGCGCTCGTGACCTCGACGATCAGCGCGAGCGCTTCGTCGAGGAGCGGCTCGAGCTCGCTCTGGCTGCCGAGGTCTAGGAGACGCCGAAAGAAGTCACGCTCGTTCGCGATCCCCTCGTCACGAGGGGGTAAAGACCCGGACATCGAGGGTCAGTATCCAACAAAAGACCATTGGTTGGACCACCAACTACCCAAGTGGGTACCCAGATCTCCTGACGCGATCGAGGTCGCCTCTGGTCGTGTGTCCTCCAGCGAGGACACTCCGGAAGCGGCGATTCCACTCGAGTGGACAGTCCGCGTACGGTCCATGGAAGCGCGACGTGGGCGGCGAGGTGCTCGTGTGAGTCGCATGTGCGTGTCGCGAGTGGCAGCTCGGTCGCGTGCACGTCGCGCGTAACTCGCTCGGCATGATCGTCGGGATTCGCTGGCGGCCGTGACGCCGGTAGATCCGGAAGTCCGAATCGAGGGTCCACACCGCGACGTCCCCATGCAGCTCGCTCAGCCGCACCAAGCAGGCATCGGCGAATGACATCGGCACCGACGCGTAGCGATGCATGAGCGCGCGAATGCGTCGGATCTGAGGTTGGAGCTCGAAGGCGGACTTGACGAGGCCGCGCTCCACCATCTCGATCAACGCGAGGCAACCGTCGGTGCCGGGACCGAGGAGATACGTCGCCTCCGAGATCGCGCTATCGCACGTGACGACTGGTTCCCGCAGGTGCGCGAGCGTGTCGACGGCCCAGGCGTGGCTCTTGTCACGAGCATCGAACAGGGCGACGAGCGGACCCGTATCAACGAGGACGACGCGCACGGCCGTATTTCGCTTTGTATTGCGCGTTGTCGAGCCCGAAGCCCTCCATCCACTTCTTGTTGGTGGATCGATCGGTCACCGGACCGTCCTTGGGAAGCGCATCGATCAGGTCCTTGATCTGGTCGTAGAGCGACTCTCCTGGTGGAATGGGCTCGCGCAGACTCTCTTCGATCGCCTGACGCACGAGCTCGGACTGAGAGATGCGCCGACGCTTGGCGGCTGCCGCGATCTTCGCGCGCAGCTGCTTCGAGATCTTGACGGTCAACGTCGGCACGGTATTACCAGTATGATCCACCAGTAATACCGCGTCAACGTCGACCTCCGCGCGAGCCCCGCTTCTCATGCCGCGGCTCCGTTGGTCGCGGCGCGCTCGTTCGCCTGCGAGGCCGTCGCGGCGCGCGCTTGCTTGACGAGCGCGTCGCGCAGCTGTTGCTGCAGGGCAGGGTGCTCGTCGAGGTGCGCGAGCATCTTGTCGCGGCCCTGGCCGATCTTCTCGCCGCCGTACGAGTACCAAGTCCCGGACTTCTCGACGAGGCCGAGCTTCTCCGCGGTGTCGACGAGCTCGCCGAGCTTGTTGACGCCCGTGCCGTAGAGGATCTCGAAGTCCGCCTCGCGGAACGGCGGCGCGAGCTTGTTCTTCACGACCTTGACCTTGCACTCGCTGCCGATCGTGACGTCGCCCTGCTTGATCGCCTTCTTGCGACGGATGTCGAGCCGCACCGAGCAGTAGAACTTGAGCGCGTTACCGCCGGTCGTCGTCTCGGGGTTGCCGTAGATGACGCCGATCTTCTGGCGCAGCTGGTTGATGAAGATGACGACCGTCTTCGTTCGCGAGATCACCGCCGTCAGCTTGCGCAGCGCTTGGCTCATCAGCCGCGCCTGCAGGCCCATGTGCGAGTCGCCCATCTCGCCTTCGATCTCGGCGCGCGGCACG
>Ga0115026_10000220_pt1 | contig 13638 bp, 15 predicted proteins | sample Mud_0915_D1_FD_83878 | JGI IMG/M metagenome (GOLD analysis project Ga0115026, IMG submission 83878) | Wetland microbial communities from Old Woman Creek Reserve in Ohio, USA - Mud_0915_D1 | ecosystem: Environmental > Aquatic > Freshwater > Wetlands > Sediment ...
CGCGACAAGAGCATCGACGTGCGTCTGTCGACGCTGCCGGTGCAATATGGCGAGTCGGCGGTCATGCGCCTGCTCAACCAGTCCTCGGGCATGCTCGACCTGACCCAGCTCGGCATGCCGGCGGATCTGCTGGCCCGCTTTCGCCGGCTGATCCACCAGCCGCATGGCATGATGCTGGTGACCGGCCCCACCGGCAGCGGCAAGACCACGACCCTTTACGCGGCGCTCCGGGAGCTCAATGACCCGGACCGCAAGGTCATCACTGTCGAGGACCCGATCGAGTACCGCCTGGCGGGCATCAACCAGGTTCAGGTCAACACCAAGATCGATCTCACTTTTGCGCGCGTGCTGCGCTCGATCCTGCGCCAGGACCCGGACATCATTCTGGTGGGCGAAATGCGCGACCAGGAGACCGCCGAAATCGGTCTGCGTGCGGCCATGACCGGCCACATGGTGCTGTCGACGCTGCACACCAATGACGCCGTTTCCACCACGGCGCGCCTGCTCGACATGGGTGCAGCGCCGTTCCTTATCGCCGCCAGTCTGCGCGGCGTGCTCGCCCAGCGTCTGGTGCGCCGCACCTGCGATGCCTGCGCCGAGCCGGCCACGCTCGAGCCGGGACAGGCCGCCATCGCCCGCGCCGAACTGGGCGCCGATTTCGAGGCCGCGCAGTTCCGGCGCGGGCGTGGTTGCACGTACTGCCACCACACCGGTTACCAGGGGCGCATCGGCGTGTACGAGCTGATTGAAATCGACGAGACCATGGCGACGGCCCTGCATCACGCTGACCCGGCGACGTTCAGCGCCGCGGCGCGCGCCCAGAAGGGTTACCAGAGCCTGCGCTCGAGCGCCATGCGGCTTGCCGCCCGCGGCACGACCACGATGGACCAGGTGTTGCACGCCACCTTCGGGATCGAGGACTGACGCATGGCGCTGTTCCAGTACACCGGGCGCAACCGCCGTGGCGAGTCGGTGGACGGACGCATCGAAGGCGCATCGGTGGATACCGTTGCCAACCAGCTGTTCAACAACGGCATCACCCCGATCGACATCGCGCCGGCGGGCGCCAGTCATGATGTCGTCGGTGCGCTGCGCGGCCTGCGGGTGCAGTTGAGCGAAGGCCGCGTCCGGCTGGTCGACCAGATCTTTTTCTGCCGGCAGATGTACACCCTGCTCAAGGCCGGCGTACCGATCATGCAGGCGCTGCGCGGGCTGCGCGAGACCACCCAGAATCCGGCACTGGCCAAGGTGATCGGCAGCCTGGTCGAGGGCCTGGATGCCGGTCTCGACCTGACCGGCGCGCTGCGGCGCCATCCGGACGTGTTCGCGCCGGTGTTCGTGAGCCTGGTCAACGTCGGCGAGAGCACCGGCGGCCTGGATGAGGCATTTCACCAGCTCGCCGGATACCTCGAGCGCGAAAAGGAAACGCGCGAGCGCATCAAGCAGGCGGTGCGCTACCCGATGTTCGTGGTCATCGCGATGGCGGTGGCGCTGCTGATCGTCAACGTGTTCGTGATCCCGGCGTTCGCCAAGGTCTACGGCAATCTCAAGGTCGCCCTGCCGCTGCCGACCCAGATCCTGATCGGGTTCTCGAATTTCACGGTCCGGAATTGGCCCTGGCTCGTAGGCGGTGCCCTGCTGGCAGCGCTCGGCATCCGGGCGTACATCAACACTCCGGAAGGACGCTACCGCTGGGACCGGCTCAAGCTCCGCTTGCCGGTGGTGGGTGGAATCCTCTATCGCGCCAGCCTGGGCCGGTTTGGGCGCGCGCTGTCCATGACCCTGCGCTCGGGCGTACCGATCGTGCAGGGTATGACGGTTATCAGCCAGGCGGTGGACAACGCCTACATCGCCGAGCGCGTGCTGCAGATGCGCGACGGCCTAGAGCGTGGCGAGAGCTTTACCCGCACGGCCGCCGCCACGGGGCTGTTTCCGCCACTGGTTCTGCAGATGATTTCGGTGGGCGAGGAGTCCGGTGCCATCGACCAGTTGTTGACGGAAGTGGCCGACTACTACGAGCGCGAGGTCGACTACGACCTCAAGAACCTGAGCAGCGCGATCGAGCCGATCCTGCTGGTTGCGATTGGCGGCTTGGTGCTGGTGCTGGCGCTCGGCGTGTTCCTGCCGATGTGGGATCTTGCCCAGGCTTTCCGTGGGGGTCGGTAAGTGACGCTGCTCGTAAGACGGACTGCCGTTATTCAGCAGTTGGACAAAGAAGCGTATTTATCCTATAGATTTTTAACAGATTTTAACTTGTTCGTCGGCGACGAGCGGTGGCAGCATGCTCCCCGTCCCAAACGCCGCCAGCTAGGCTTTACGCTGGTGGAACTGAGTACGGTGCTTGTCGTCATCGCCATATTGGCAGCGGCGGCGCTTTATCGCCTCGTGCCATTGCAGGCTGATGCCGAGCGGGTTGCCGTGGAGAGCGTGGTTGGCAGCCTGCGCAGCGCCCTTGGCATGAAGGTTGCTAGCTACATTGCCCGAGACAACATGCAGGGCGTCAAGGTCCTGATGGGCAGCAACCCGATGGATTTGTTGACGGAGTTGCCAGGACATTATCGCGGTGTGATGAGTGCCGCTGACGGCGCAGCGATCGAGGGTGGCGAGTGGTACTTCGATCGGCAGCGCGGTGAGCTGGCGTACCGGGTCCGCAACACCGGGGTGTTTGACGGTGGCGGCGCATTCCCGGCCGAAGCGCGGTTCGCGATCGTGCCGGTGTACGACGACCGCAACCGTAACGGACGGCTCGATGCCGGCGATGCCTTGCACGGAGTTCGGTTGGCCAAGGTTGCGCCCTATCGCTGGGCGATTGAATGACCGGGAAGTTGACGAGGAGCTTGAATATGAACAGACAGCGGCGGGTATTGGCGCAGGGCTTCACCCTGATCGAGCTGGTCATTGTCATCGCGATCATCGGCCTGCTGGCCATCGCGGTGTTGCCACGGTTCGTGAACCTCTCGGGTGAGGCGCGCGCCGCGCGCATCAACGGCGCGCTGGGGTCGGCCCGCTCGGCGGCGGTGATCGTACACGGCGCGGCGCTGGCTCGCAATCTCGGGAGTGGTGCAGCTACGGTCGCGGCCGAAGGCGCCAATATCACCATCATCAATGGCTACCCGACTGCCGATGCAGCGGGCATCCTCGCGGCGGCACAGATCGATGTCGCCGATTTCACGATTTCTGGCGGCGCTGCGGCCGCCGGCAGCACGGTGACGGTGCAGGCAAACGGCGCAACGACGCCGGCGAACTGCCAGTTCACCTACCAGAATCCGGCGGCAGCCGGCAACCCGCCCGCCTACACCGTGGTTACCACGGGTTGCTGACGGACGATTTTCACTCTCGTACTCGTAAATGGAGACAGCAAACATGTACACGAAACAGACTGGTTTTACCCTGATTGAGCTGGTAATGGTCATTGTCATCCTCGGCATCCTGGCCGCGGTGGCGGTGCCGCGGTACTTTGATATGACGGGAGACGCGCAGACCGCCGCCGTTGGCGGAGCCCGAAGCAGTGTGGGGTCGGCAGTGGCGATCGCCGCCGCGAAGAAAAAGGGAGCACCGACTGGAAACGAGGTCATTGCTGAGATTCCAGGCACGACATGCGTCGCGGGGGTGGCGAAGGTTCCGGCGTCGGGTACGGCAGGCGTGAACGTGCCGCTGCTCCTCTCCACGACCGGTCTCCCTGCTGCAGACTGCGTGAGCGGCATCGGCGGAGTTGGCACTGCGGCCTGGGCTGCGACTCTCTAATGTCCGCACTACCCGTCGCGAATCGTGGGTGACGGGTAGTGAGGTGAGACAGGCGGGATGTCCGGTGAAACGGCATCCCGCCTTTTTGTTTGCAAGGGAGCGACAGTGGGCAGCCATGTGTAATGCGCACAGACGGATGCAAGGATTTTCCCTGGTCGAGCTGGTCATCGTCCTGCTGGTTGTGGCGGTGCTCGGCGCCATGGGTGTAGTGCGCTATTTTCAGCCCACTGAAATCACGGTCGGCATCGAGGCCGATCACCTGGCGCGCGACATCCGCCACATGCAGGCGCTGGCCATGACTTGGGGACAGACCCTGCGGCTGACACCGGCAGGTGCCGGCTATAGCGTAAGCTGTGTCACGGCCAGTGCCACGCCGCCCTGTAACGCCATCCCCGTCAACGATCCGGCCGTCACTGATCCGACGGGCAACCCGGCCTTCAGTCGCACGTTGGAGAATGGCGTGACCGTGGTCGGTGCGACGCTCGATATCGACGCCCTCGGCCGACCGGTGACCGGTGGCGCCTTGCTTGACGGCGACACCATTCTTACGCTCACCGGTGGCGCCGAGACCTCGACCGTTACGGTATTGCGTCTCACCGGTTTCGTGGACGTGGCGTACTGAACATGCGCGCCACACGCGGATTCAGTCTGATCGAGCTCATCATGATCATCGTCGTGCTTGGCGTCGCGAGCGCGTTTCTCACCACCACATTCACCCAGCTGCCGCGCTCACTGGAGGTCAGCGAGGGCGCCCAGACCGCCTCCCAGCTTGCCCAGCAATGCAGCGAGCGGGTGCTGGCGCAGCGGCGTGATCCGGCAGTCGGATTTGATCTGATCGCGAGCGGCACGTGCGCGGGTTTGCCGACACTTGCGGGCTACGCCGTAAACGATGTCGTGACGGATGTATCCGGGGTTGCCCCCTGCCCGTCCACGTTGCCCAATTCCTGCAGAGAGGTGGTCGTGACGGTGACGCGCAATGGCGCCACGGTGGCTGTCAACAATCTCCTGTTGGTGAACTTCTGAGCCATGCATAACTCGCTCCGGGAGATGCACCCGCACGCGCGCCGCCTCGGAACACGGTGCAACGCCGGCTTTTCGCTCATCGAGTTGACCATGGTCATCGTGGTGGTCGGTCTTCTTGCCGCGGCCGCCACCCCGTTGCTGGTCAGCAGCTTTCGCGCCTACGAAGCCAACCAGACCAACCTGGTGACGCTCACCAAGCTGCGCTATGCCACCGAGCGCATGGCGCGAGAGATCCGTGATGTGCAGTGCGCGGGTGGTGCGTGCGCTATCGTCATGGGGCCTGGCTCGCTGCAGTTCACCAAGAACGATGCCGCGGGCACGGTGGTGACCATCACTGCCGCGCCGCCGCTCGTGACCCTGCAATACAGCACGCCCGCCATGGCCGCCACGCTCACCGACCAGGTGGCAGTGTTGCAGTTCGGTTATTTCGACATTAACAACAGTAGCGTGGGCGTGACCGCCGCCAATGTCGCCTACGTGGACGTGGATCTCACGCTTACCGACCCGACCAGCGGCGCGATGCAACAGCGAACCCGTATTGCCTTGAGGAACCGCTGATGAAACCTACCCGGTTTGCGCCCCAGCGTGGAGTCGTGGCACTCATGGCGGTGCTGTTCCTGCTGTTCATGCTGGGTGTGGTGCTGGTCATCGCCCACCAGATGGCTGCCACCGATGTCCACGACAGCAGTTCGCAGAACCTGAGCGTCGAGGCCTTGTTCCTGGCGGAAAGCGGGTTGGAGGTGGGGGCGCATCGTTACCGCAACGGCACGGCCTGCGTGTCGCCCGGCTTCGACCTGAACCAGCCGCTCGGTTCGGGAAGCTTCGCGCTGACTGCGGCGAGCTTCGCGCCGCCGGCGACCACGCTGTCCGCGGGTCTCGCAGCCGCGAGCCGCGTCATTCCGGTCGCGTCGATCGCCGGTTTCGCGCCGCACGGGCGTATCCGCATCGCCAACGAGGAGATTGACTACGCCGGCCTGTCTACGACCGCTGCTGCATGCGCCCCCGTCGCCGCGCCCTGTTTCACCGGGGCGGCGCGCGGCGCGATGGGCTCCCCCACGCCAGCGACGCACCCGGCCGGTACCGCGGTCAATCAGAACCAGTGCCTCATCCGCTCCGTGGGTGCCACGAACATCGCCCGGCGCACGCTGGAGGCGGCGACGACGGTCAAGAACGTCCAGTCCGGCACGATCACCATGAATCCGTCGACTCGCACCGTGGCGTTGACGGCGGTCGATCCTGCCAGGTCTTTCGTTTTGTGCCATAACCGGACCAACGACGGCGACCCAGACCAGCGCGTGACATGTGAGCTGGCCAATGCCACGACCCTGACAATCACATCGAGTCAAAATTCTGTCGCGGACGTCGTTCAGTGGCACGTTGTCGAGTTCACCAGTGGTATTGCCGTGCAGCGCGGGTTGGCGAACTTCGGCAATGCTACCGCAACGGTCAATGTCACGCTGACTCCGGCCGTGGACCTGGCCAGGAGCTTCGTGCTGGTCAGTGAGCGCATTGGCACGGGCAGTGAGGACCGCGACGAGCGCTGGACGACCCGCGCTCGCCTTAGCACCGCCACCAATCTCGAGCTTACGCGCACCGAGACCAACATCGCCATTAGCGTCGCCTGGCAGGTGATCGAGATCGAGGATGCCACGGTACAGGCCGGTTTGACGACTCTCGCCAATGGATCGACTACGGTCGCGGCCACGATCGGTGCGGTGGATGTGGCGAGGACATTTTTGGTTTTCTCCCGGCGCGCCGGCAATGTCGGTGGTCGGGAGGAGCGGTACCAGGTAAGAGGGGAGTTGACCAATGCCACTACCTTGACCTTTACCCGTACCGGTAATAGCACCGATGTGAACATCGCCTGGTTTGCCGTGACCCTCAATGACGGCACCACGGTCCGGAGAGGCACCACGACCGTCGGCACCGGAACGGCAACCGTGAATGCGGCGCTCACCCCGGCGATTGTGCCTAACCGCAGTTTCCCGATTATCTCGGTCAGCGGTGGCGACAACAACAACGGGCGTCTCGACGACACGTCATTGACGGGTGCCATTACTTCAACGTCGAACCTGCAGTTCCAGCGGGTCAGCACGGGCCTGCCCGCCACAGCTGCCTGGTTCGTCGTCGACCTGGGATCACCCCGGATCGACTGGAAGGAGATCATCCCTCCCTAGCGTGGTGGCCGGGTCAGGCCAATTGGCCTGGTTTGGCGGCCGGACTGCCGGGCAAAAAGGTTGACTTGGGTTGTAAAAATCTATTGACAACAGGTAGTTGCTTTGGAAACCTTGATCTATACTTTAAGAAATATTCTGTCGCGGGCGCTGCCGAGTGACCGGTATGGGCAATCCGGACCGTACGGGAAAGGGGTGGACTCTGTTTAGTTTTCTGAAAAAAAAGACCGCACGCACCGATCTGGCCGCCCTCGGCCTGGAAGCAGGAGGCGTATGCCTGGCGCGTATCGATCGCCAGGGCGGCAGCCTCCCGCGCGTCGTGGCCTGCGAATTCCAGGCCATGCAGGCCGGTGAAGAAGCCAGGAGCCTTGCCCAGCTCGCGTCGCAGCACGGCCTCAAGCGCGCCCGCTGCACCACGGTGTTGGCCGAGGGTGAATATCAGCTCCTGCTGACCGAGGCTCCGGACGTCGGTCCCGACGAGCTCAAGCAGGCGCTGCGCTGGAAGATCAAGGACCTGATCAATTTCCATATCAACGACGCCGCCATTGATGTCTTCGAGCTGCCCGGCACTCCGGCCGGCGCCCGACTTCGCGAAATGTACGCGGTAGCGGCACGCAACGAGGCTGTCCAGCGGCGCGTCGATCTCCTGACCGGTGCCGGCGTCGGTCTCGAAATCATCGACATCCCGGAACTGGCGCAGCGCAATCTGGCGGCGCTGCTGCCGGAAGACGCCGCCGGCGTGGCGCTGTTGTCGCTGGGAGCCACGAGCGGCCTGATCACGATCACGCGCCAGGGGTATCTCTACCTCAGCCGATCGATCGAGCTTGGCACCGATACCCTGCGGACGGCCGGCGACCCGGCCCGTTATTTTGACCATATCGTGCTCGAAGTGCAGCGTTCACTCGACTACTTCGAGAGCCATTTCCGCGAGGCGCCGATCCGCAGCCTGGTGCTGGCGCCGCTCGCCGAGCCGGTGGACGGGCTGCTCGAGTATCTGCGCTCGAACCTCGGCGTCAGCGTGGGAACCATGGACCTCGCGCAGCTGCTGGACAGCGACATCGAGCTGACGCCGGCGTTGCAGGCGCGCTGCCTTACCACCATCGGCGCGGCCCTGCGCCAGGAGGTGACGGCGCTATGAATCAGCAGATCAATCTGTACAGCCCGATCTACCGCAAGCAGGAGAAGAAGTTTTCCTCCGTCACCATGTTGCAGGCTGCGGTGCTCCTCATTGCCGGGATTGCCGTGATGTACGGGTACACAACGTGGCGCACCCAGTCGCTGCGCGCGCATCAGCAGGCCGTCGCCACGCAGCTCTCGACGTCACTTGCCCGCCTGGCCGAGGTCAGCGCCAAACTGCCGATGCGGCGCGCCGACCCGCGCCTCGAGCGGGAAGTGAGCGATCTCGAGCGCCGCATCCAGGCGGTGCAGATGATCCGCAATGTCTCCGGCCGCGACCTGTTCAAGGGCGGTGCCGGCTACGCCGACACGCTGGTGGCGCTGGCGCGCCAGTCGACGGCCGGCCTGTGGCTGACCGGCATCACCATCACCGGTGCCAGCGAGACGCTGGTACTGGCCGGACGCACCCAGGACCCGCAGCGGGTGCCGGGCTACCTGCAGCGCCTGTCCAGTGAGCGCACCCTGGCGGGCCTCAAGTTCGAGATCTTTCAGATTACCCGGCCGGAGCGCACGCCGGCGGATGCGGCCAGGGGCACCGAGGCGGTACTGGAGCCGTATATCGAATTCGAGGTGCGCAGCAAACCGGTGGAGAAATCGAAATGAAGCCCGGCTTCAAGATTCCGCCGGCAATGAAGCGCCTGGGCGCACGGATCGACGCCATGACGCTGCGCGAGCGGGCGATCCTGTTCATGTCGCTGCTCGCGGCGCTGTTCCTGGTTGCCGATCAGCTGCTGTTTCCGGCCCAGCGGCTCGCTCAGCAGCAACTCGAGAAGCAGATCCAGGAGCAACTTGGCCAGCTCAACACGATCAATGGTCAGATCGAGCGCATCGTGCGCGAAAATACCGAAGACCCCGATCCCCTGCTGCGCGCGCGGCTCGACTCCCTGCGCAAGCAGTATGCGGAGCTGGAGCTGTCCGCGGGGGACATCACCCGCGGTTTGGTCAGTCCACGCGAGATGACCCGGCTGGTCTATGCCATGTTGCGCGAGAACCAGAGCCTGCAACTGGTCAAGGCAGAGAATCTCAAGCCCGAAGCAATCCCGCTGGCCGCCGCGACCAATCCGGTGCCGGCGACCGGCGCCGCAACCGGACCGGCAATCTATCGCCACGGGCTGCGTCTGCAGGTCAGGGGCCGCTACCCGGATATCGTGCGTTACCTGCACACCCTGGAAAACCTGAGCTGGCGGGTCATGTGGGGCGAGGTCCATCTCGAGACGGCCAACTACCCGGTTACCAATGCGACCCTGACTATCTATACCCTCAGCCTGGATCAAGACTGGATCGGCGTATGAAAAACCTGACTCGGCCAGCTCAATTTGGCACGATTCTTGGAGACATAGCGGCATGTGCAGCCTGATTCGTTCCTTGGCGCTGTTGAGTTTCGGGCTCGCTGCGGTATCGGCGGCGGGTGCCGCTGATCCGTTTGCGAACCTGCCCGACCCGACCCGTCCCAGCGGCTGGCAGGGGGGCGGAAGGGCCAGCACGGGAGTGCAGTCGATACTCATTTCCCCGCAGCGCAAGGTGGCGGTGGTGAACGGGCGGACGGTATCGGTCGGCGACCGCGTGGGTGACGCCGTGGTGGTCGACATTCGTCCATACGAAGTGATCTTGAGTCGCGGCGGCCGCGAGAGCCGCCTGCGGCTGGTGCCGCGTCTGGACAAGACGAAGGGCGAGGACGGCTCATGAACAAGGCAGGCGGAGTTCTAACCCGGTGTTGGGCGCTGGCGGTGCTGGGACTGATGCTGGCCGGCTGCAACACGGGTCCATATCGTTGGGACGCCGGTGTCAAGGACGTCATCAACGAATCGATGACCAAGGACGTCAAGTCTGCCGGGGCCAAGGCGGTGCCGGTCGAGGTCAGCGAGGCGTTGTTGCCGTCGGTCGGCGGCGAGGGCGAGCCGGCCGCGCGCGCCGAACCGCGTTTCGATCTGTCGGTGAACAACGCCCCGGCGCGCCAGGTGCTGCTCAGTATGGTCGAGGGTACCCCGTACAGCGTGGTGCTGCCCCCGGACCTCAGCGGTGCGGTGAGCCTTACGCTCAAGAACACCACCGTGCCGGAGGCGATGCTGGCACTGCGTCATGTCTACGGCTATGACTTCCGCCGCGACGGCAACCGCTACTTCATGCATGGCCGCGGTATCCAGACCCGGATGTTTCCGGTGAACTACCTCAACTTCGACCGCAAAGGGCGTTCCGATACCCGTGTCGTGACCGGAGAGCTCACCCAGGTCGGTTCGACCGGTACCGGCAGCGGCGCCATGGGCGTCGCCGGCTCGACCGGGCAGCAATCCGGGCAGCAGATACAGCACCCGTCCGGTGTTCGGGTCGAGACCGAATCGAAAGTCGACTTCTGGAGGCGCCTGCAGGAGACGCTTGGTGTCATGCTCGGCTGTGAGGTGAGTCGAGGCGCGACCAGCCAGGATTCCCAGCTCGCATGCAAGGGCGACCGCATGATTGCGGTCAATGCGCAGGCGAGCCTGGTGGTGGTGCGCGCCATGCCCGATGAGCTGCGCATGATCGAGGACTACCTCGGCATCACCCAGGAAACGGTGAACCGCCAGGTGGTACTCGAGGCCAAGATCATCGAGGTCGAGCTTTTCGACGGCTACCAGGCCGGCATCAACTGGGCAGCGCTTGGCGAGCGTTCGACCTTCGGTCAGGTCGGCGGCGGTTCGGTGTTCAACCGCGCCACCCTCGGCAAGAGCGACATCCAGGGCAACACCGGCGACCTCAACCCGGCCACTGTCGGCGGCGCCACACCGCCGAGCCCGACCGCGCAGCTGTCCGGCACCATCGCCTCGGCGTTCGGCGGCGTGTTCAGCCTGGCGATCAAGACCGACGACTTCGCCGCGTTCCTCGAGTTGATCAAGGTGCAGGGCAACGTGCACGTGCTGTCGAGTCCGCGCGTTTCGACCGTCAACAACCAGAAGGCGGTGATCAAGGTCGGCGGTGACGATTTCTTCGTCACCGGAATCACGGGCGGTACGACGGGAACGGCCGCCGTGGCGGCGACGACGCCGAACGTGATTCTCACGCCGTTCTTCTCCGGCATCACCCTTGACGTCACCCCGCAGATTGACGATGCCAGGAATATCGTCCTGCATATTCATCCGGCCGTGAGTGAAGTCATCCAGGCCGACAAGACCTTCGTGGTCGGCGATCTGGACTACAATCTGCCGTTGGCCAGCAGCAACATCCAGGAATCGGACAACGTGGTGCGCGCCGCCGACGGCCAGATCATCGTGATCGGCGGCCTGATGAAGGAGGGCAGCACCGACGCCGACGCCTCGGTGCCATTCCTCGGCGACATCCCGATTCTCGGCAATGCCTTCAAGCACAAGCGTGTGACGCGCATCAAGCGGGAGCTGGTGATCCTGCTCAAGCCGACCATTGTCGACTATTCAAAGGTGTGGGAATCGGCACTGCGCGAGTCGCAAGGTCGCATCGAGAAACTCAAACGCTGACCAGGGGACGGTCATGTATACGAGACACTTCGGGCTCCGGGAACTGCCGTTCAGTATCACGCCCGATACCCAGTTCTTCTTCGGGCACGCCTCCTACCAGGAGGCGCTCAATACGCTGCTGATCGCGGTGCGTACCGGTGAGGGTTTCCTCAAGGTGGTCGGCGAGGTCGGCACCGGCAAGACCCTGTTGTGTCGCAAGTTCCTCAATGCGCTCGAGGCGGAAGGGGCGGTCACCGCCTACATCCCCAATCCCTACCTCGAACCGATGACGCTGCTGCTGGCGGTAGCCGATGAGCTCGGCCTGGAGTACCCGGAGCAGGTCAACCAGCACCAGCTGCTCAAGCTGCTCACCCATTTCCTGATCGACACCCACGGCGGCGGCGACAAGCGCGTGGTGCTGTGCCTCGACGAGGCGCAGGCGATGCCGATCGAATCGCTCGAGGCGCTGCGGCTGCTGAGCAATCTCGAAACCGAGTCGCGCAAGCTGCTGCAGGTGGTGCTGTTCGGGCAGCCGGAGCTGGACGTGAAGCTCGACGACCCGTCGATCCGCCAGCTCAAGCAGCGCATCACCTTCGCCTGCAATCTCGACGCCCTCAACGTGCAGGATCTCGAACACTACCTGGCGCACCGCCTGGCGATCGCCGGCTACCGCGGGCCGCGGCTGTTCGCGCGCGACGCGGTGCGACGGCTGTTCCGCGCCAGCCGCGGTGTGCCGCGCGTGGTCAACATCCTCGCGCACAAGGCGCTCATGGCCGGCTTCGGCGAGGGCGCGCGCTACATTACTGACAAGTACATCCGCTTTGCGATCGCCGATACCGAGTCGGCCCGCACCCGCGGCGGGGTCGCGCGCCGTTACTGGCTGCGGCTCGGGGCGCTGCTGGCGCTGCTCGCGGCCTCGGCCAGCGCGCTGGTGTGGGCGCACCTGGCATGAGTCTGATCAACAAGATGCTCAAGGATCTCGAGGCGCGCCAGGGCGGCGCGCGCGGCGATCGTCCGATCTTCCAGGATTTGCATGCGGTGCGGCCGGCAAGCCGCAGCCTGCGCACGCTGGTCTGGATGGTTCTTGCGTCCGTCACGATTGCTATCGGCGGATATGCCGGCTGGCAGTATTGGGCGACCGATCGTGCGGCAGCGGTTGCGCCGCCGGTCGTGGCCACCGCTCCGGCGCCGGAGACCGAGACCGTCGACGCCGCGGCACCGGTTGCCGCACCGCCCGTGGCCGCACCGCCCGCGCCAGTGGCGGCGGTCCCGGCTCCCGCACCGGCCAGGCCGGCACGAGCGGAACCGCGCAAGACCGTTGCCGCCAGCAAACCGCGCGCCGCGCCGAAGCCGCCGGTAATCACGGCGGCGGATACCACCACCGCCCGGATCGAGAAGGTCGACCGCCCGGTGACGCCGCAGGAGCAGGCCGCCAATGCCTATCGTGAGGCGTTGCAGCTGCGTGGCCAGGGGCGCGGCGCCGATGCCGAGCGCCTACTGCGCCAGGCGCTGACGCACGATCCGGCGCACGTCGCCTGCCGCCAGTTGCTGGCGCGCACGCTGATCGAGAGCGGACGCCAGCTCGAGGCGCAGGCGCTGCTGGAGCAGGGCATCGCCGCCGTTCCGGGCGAGTCGAGCTTCCGCATTCAGCTGGCGCGGCTGTACGTCGATCAGGGTGCCGAGCCGAAGGCGATCGCGCTGCTCGAGCGCGCACGCGCTGACAACCCGGGCGATACCGAATCCACGGCCTTTCTGGCCGCCCTGTACCAGCGCGCCGGTCGCCATGCCGAAGCGGTCACGACCTACGAAGCGGCACTGGCGCAGCGCCCGCAGGAAGGCCGCTGGTGGATCGGCCTCGGCATCTCGCGCGAGGCCCAGCAGCAGGAGCGCGAGGCCAGCGACGCCTACCGTCGCGCCCTCGCCAGCGGCCAGCTCGGCGCGCAGCTGGCCCAGTACGCCGAGGGGCGGTTGCAGGCGTTGGGCAAGTGAAGCGAGCGATTGGCTATTAGCAGTTGGCTAACAGCTAACAGCACATCTCACCGCAGAGACGCGGAGAAAATCTTTTCATATTCATCGCG
>Ga0115026_10000222_pt1 | contig 13600 bp, 9 predicted proteins | sample Mud_0915_D1_FD_83878 | JGI IMG/M metagenome (GOLD analysis project Ga0115026, IMG submission 83878) | Wetland microbial communities from Old Woman Creek Reserve in Ohio, USA - Mud_0915_D1 | ecosystem: Environmental > Aquatic > Freshwater > Wetlands > Sediment ...
AGCCATCGCTGCGCTGTTTTTCTGCACCGGGATCGCGCTCCCCTTTCTGATCGGGGGCGCCATCCCGGGGATCGGCGCGTTCTTGCGCTTCGGCCCGTCTGCTGTCCTGCTGACTTGCGCAGCCGCGCTGGCATATTGCATCGCCACGCGGGGCGCGGGGCGCGCCATCCTGGTGCTGGCCTCCTGCTGGTGGCTTCTCCTGCTGGCTGTGCCCGCGTTCTATCTCGCCGCAGTCGAACCGTTCCGGCCGATCAGGAGTCTCTGCGCCGGCCTTCGGCCCGAACTTTCACCCGGGGACGAAGTGGGGTACTATCGCGCCGCCGCCCCGAGCATGCTCTTCTACCTCAGGCGGCCGATTTTCGAGGAATGGAAGCCCGAAAAGATGGTCCGGATTTTTCAATCACCGAAGCGGGTCTTCTGCATCATGAGCGCCTCAGACCGCAACTATTTCGTAAATGAGCGCAGGCTGGTATTGCACGTGCTGGATCGCCGCCCGCAACTCGTCTCGCGCATCCGCGATCTGAAGGATGAGAAGAGCCGCATGGATCGTGAGCTCGTGCTCGTTTCCAACCAGCCTGTGGATTACGGGGCAGCCGCCGACAGGCGCGAGGCACCATGAAGAGCGTGCTGATCGCAATTCTCAAAACTGTCGTAACCGCGCTTCTGTTCTATCTCCTCTTCCGCAAGGTGGATTTCCCTGAGTTCGCGGCGACTCTGAAGCACGCACGGTACGATGTCCTGATCTTCAGCTTCTGCATCCTCTGGATCGGCCATTCCATGTGCGTTTTCCGCTGGCGCATGCTCATGCGGCCGCTTATGCCCGTGGCTTCGGTGGCGAGACTGCTGGGGATCTACTGCATAGGACTCTTTTTCAATCTCACGTTTCCCACCGTGGTCGGTGGCGACGTAGTGAAAATGTATTACGCGGGCAAGCCCTCACGACGGTTTGCGGAGAGCTTCGCGGCGACTTTTCTCGACCGGGACACGGGCATGCTCGCGATGATGCTGATCGCCGTGACCGCGACCATGATCCACCCCGTGAGGCTGGATGGCATACCGGTGTCCCTCATCATCTGGAGCGCCTTTCTGGCCTTCATTGTCGCGAATGGCATCATCTTCGCACCGCGGCTCCACAGGATCTTCGTGAACTTTCTCCGCGGCTTGCGATTCAACGGTCTCGCCGGCAGGGTCGACACGATCTCCGGTGTGTTCCAGACAATCGCGAGGCACCGTGGCGTACTGGCGATGTCGCTCGTGATTTCCCTCGTCAACCAGCTATTCGTGATCGCGGTGGTGTGGATCACCGCGATCGGGCTCCGGATCGGAGTCCCATTCCCGTACTTCCTGGTCTTCGTGCCGGTGATCACGCTCATCTCGATGATTCCGATCAGCCTGAACGGGATGGGCCTGCGCGAGTACGCCTTTGTCGCGCTGTTCAGCGCCATTGGAGTCGACCGCGAATCCGGCATTGCGCTCGGCCTGGTTTCGTCGGCCATCATAGTGCTGTCTGCCATCCCGGGCGGCGTGGTATACATCTTTTTCCGTAGCCGGGCAGACCTCGAACAGATGGCAAGGCTCGAGACTGATCTTTCATGAGCGAGAAGATCTCCGTCATTATTCCCGTTTACAACGAGCGAGAGAACCTCGAGATCCTCGCCTCCACGCTGACCGGAGTGCTCGACTCGACCGGTGGCGACTACGAGTTGATCTTCATCGACGACGGGAGCCTGGACGGCAGCGGAGATTTCCTGGCTTCACTTGCAGGCGAGCACCCTCGTCTGAAGCTCGTCCAGTTCCGGCGGAATTTCGGCCAGACGGCTGCCATGGCCGCGGGATTCGATTACGCGACCGGCGACATCGTCATCGCCATCGATGCGGACAACCAGAACGACCCGTCGGACATACCCGCCGTCCTGTCGAAGCTCCACGAGGGATATGACGTGGTGAGCTGCTGGCGCAAGGACAGGAAGGACCCCTGGTTGACGCGCCGGATGCCCTCTGCGGTCGCGAACCGTCTTATATCACTCATCAGCGGCGTACCCCTCCACGATTACGGCTGCACCCTGAAGGGGTACCGGCGCGAGTTGTTCGATCACTTCCGTCTCTATGGGGAGATGCATCGCCTGATTCCGATTCACGCCGCGTGGGTCGGCGCCAGGGTCGTGGAAATTCCGGTAAAGCACCACCCTCGCACCCGAGGTACCAGCAAGTACGGTCTGAGCAGAACGTTCAAAGTCCTGCTGGACCTCATCACCGTCAAGTTGATGGGCAGCTTTTCCACCAAACCGATGTATCTCTTCGGCGGCGCCGGCCTCCTGTCCTGCCTGGCCGGGGTCTTCTTCGCGGGCTGGACGCTGCTCGACAAGTTCATCGGCGGTGTCAAGGCAAACCGGAACCCGCTGTTGCTGCTGGCGGTGTTCCTGTTCCTGCTTGGGATTCAGTTCATCCTCATGGGCCTGGTCGCCGAACTCCTGGTCAGGACCTACTACGAGTCACAGGGCAAGACACCATACGTCGTTCGCCGGACCTGGAACTGCCCCAATCGGGAAAAGGCCGGCAAGAACGGTCACAGCGGATGAGCCGCGAGGTTTGAACTTGTTCAAAGAACAATTCGGTTTCGAACTGCCGGCGGTGGTCAATTTTGTCGGGGGCGGCGGCAAGACCGGGCTCATCCTCACCCTCCTCCACGAGTACAGCGGGGCAATCCCCGTGGTCTATACTACGACCACCCGGATCCACCCGCCGGATCCGTTCCCGGGGATGATGATGCTCGCATGCGACGACATGGAAATGCTCGCACTGATCGTCGATCAGATCGGAAGGATGCAGAGACCTGACCAGTGCAATCTGGTTGTTACAAGGCGCGGGCTTCGCCCGGATCTCCTGCAAGGTGTTCCGCCTGCTTTCGCGGCCAGGCTTGACGGAGACCTCTATCCGCTGATTTTGAACGAGGCGGACGGGGCACGGAGCATGTCGCTCAAAATGCCCCGCGACGGAGAACCGGTTCTGATGGAAGGAGCACGCTACCTGGTCCCTGTGATCGGGCTGGACTGCATCGGGCAACTGCTGGGGCCGGAAAGCCTGTTCCGCTGGGAGATGGCCGAAGCGCGGTTTTCTCTGAAGGCGGGTGAGATTATCACGCCGGAACTCGCCGCGCGCCTCCTGCTGCATCCGCAGGGCGTCTGCAGGGACTGCCCGCCAGGCGTGCGCATCATCCCCTTCATCAACAAGGCCGACACACCCGCCTCGGACGCGCAGGCCAGCGAACTGGCCCGTGCCCTGTTAACGTGCGGGACCTTCCGGGTCGAGCGTGTCGTCTGGGGCAGCCTTCATTCGTCCAAAGCAGCCTCCGAAATCGCATACACCCAATAGATGCCAACGACCGTGATCGACCTCTCCAGCGCGCAGAATCCCCTGCTGAAAATAGCGCGCCTCGTCGCGTCGCGGTCGCGCAGAGCTCCCCCGGATCTTGTACTTGCCGAGGGTCTTCGCGTGCTCGAGGAAGCAACCGCTTCCGGGCACACGATCACCGCTGCCATGATTACAGAGGGGTTCGGGGCGACGCCGCGGGAACGTGCTCTGATCGAAGCCTGGTCGACAGCCGGCGTCAGGATGTACCGCGCCGGTGCGAAAGTGCTCGGTTCCGTCTCTTCCGTGCTGGAGCCCCAGGGCGCCGTCGCCCTGGTGCGCGTTCCGGTAACCGGGTTGGCGAATCTCTCCCGCGGGCCCTGGGTCGGCATCCTGTGCGCGTGCGGGCTGCAGGATCCCGGGAATCTCGGCACGCTGATCCGTACCGCGGCAGCCGCCGGCTTCCCGCTCCTCTGCACGACCCCGGGCACCGTCTCGCCGAGAAACGCGAAAGCGGTCCGCGCGAGCGCGGGCGCCTTCTTCAGGCTTACGGTGGCAGAGGGCGTCGCGGCGGCCGAGGTTCTCGCCTTCGCCAGGGAGAACCGGCTGCACGTATATCGAACCGATGCTCACCTGGGCCAGGAGTACTTCAGGGCTGACCTGCGCTCGCCTTTTGTGCTGCTCCTCGGCAACGAGGCCCACGGTCTCGAAGCGGATGCATGGGCCGAACTGCCGGCAGTCCGGATTCCGATGACTCCGGGGGTAGAATCCCTCAATGTGGCGGCAGCCGGGGCCGTAATCCTCTTTGAAGCGCTCAGGCAGCGGTGCGCGACTGCAGGAAATCAGGATCAGCCGGGGACGCATCCACGGCGGATCCCAGGCGGAACGGCATGAATTCTCTGTTTCCTGAACAGGCTCCGGACGTGACCGCGGATGCACCGCTGGCCGAGAGGATGCGCCCCAGGACACTCGAGGAGGTCGTCGGCCAGGATCATCTCATCGGGCCGGGCAAGGTTCTGAGCGAAATGATCCGCAATGACCAGTTGATGTCCATGATCCTGTGGGGTCCGCCGGGCACCGGCAAGACGACCCTCGCCCGCATCATCGCCCGGGAGACAAGGTCCGCGTTCCTCTCCTACAGCGCCGTTCTGTCGGGCATCAAGGAAATCAAGTCGGTCATGGCCGATGCGCAGCGGATCCATCGCGCGCATGGCAGGAAGACCGTACTCTTCGTCGATGAAATCCACCGGTTCAACAAGGCCCAGCAGGACGCGTTCCTGCCCTATGTCGAATCGGGAGTGATCATCCTCATCGGCGCCACGACGGAAAACCCGTCGTTCGAGGTCATCAGCGCACTGTTGTCCAGGGCCAAGGTCTATGTCCTGGAGCCGCTCAAACCGCCCGAGATAGAGGTCATCATCATGCGGGCGCTGAACGACCCGGCACGGGGCTTGGGAAGCAGCAACGTCGTGCTGGGCGAGGGGGTCATGAGGCGCCTGGCGATTTTCGCGAATGGCGATGCGCGCATCGCGCTCAACGCTCTGGAAATGGCGGTGAAGCTCGCAGCGACGCGCGGCGCGCCCGGCACTCCCGCAGTGGTGGAGATCGCTCACCTCGAGGAAGCGCTGCAGCGCAAGGTGCCTCTCTACGATAAGGCCGGGGAAGAGCACTTCAACCTGATCTCCGCGCTGCACAAGTCGATGCGCAACAGCGACGCCGACGCCGCCCTGTACTGGCTCGGCAGGATGCTCGAGGGCGGCGAAGACCCGATCTACATTGCCCGCAGGATGGTAAGGTTCGCCTCAGAGGACGTCGGGCTTGCGGACAACCGGGCTCTCGCGATCGCACTGAATGCGACTGAGGCCGTGCGCCTGGTAGGCCTGCCCGAGTGCAAGCTCGCGCTGGCACAGGCAGCGGTCTACCTTTCCGTGGCGCCCAAATCCAACGCGCTCTACCGGGCTTATTCGGAGGTGGTCTCCGACGTCCAGGACACCTTTAACGAGCCTCCTCCCCTGCACATCCGCAACGCGCCCACCCGGCTCATGCGTGAGTTGGGTTACGGCAAGGATTACCAGTACGCCCACGACCTGCAGGACAAGGTCGCCGACATGCCCTGCCTGCCGTCAAGCCTGAGCGGCCGCAGATACTATCATCCGAGCGATCAGGGCACGGAACGCCAGATCAAGGAGATCCTGGCGCGGATCCAGGAACGCAGGAAACGCCAGTCGGGCAAGCTCTCGGAGTCGTAGCCGGGGGGATCATTTTGTCGACTGCCCGTCGTCGCGCCCGGAACCGGCATCGGGTCGTGCCCGCCTCCGGCTTCGTTCCTCTCCTACCGTCTGCCCTGCAGGTAGAAGATCAGCACGACAATGGCCAGGGCCCACCGGTAGACGACAAAGGGAAGAAGAGTCCGGGTCTGGAGGTAGCGCAGGAAATACCGGATACACAGAAAACCGGTCACGGATGCAGCCACGGTTCCCACGACCATAACAGCCCACGCGGGACCGGCGGTTCCACTTCCGGCGCCGCGAAGCAGGCGCGCCGTTTCGAGCAGTCCTGCGCCGACGATCACCGGAGTCGACAGAAGGAACGAAAACCTCGCCGCCGAAGCACGATCCGCACCTCTGAAGAGGGCGGTAGTAATCGTGATTCCACTGCGGGACACACCGGGAACCAGTGCTACCGCCTGGCTCAGGCCGACCCAGATTGAATCTGAGAGCGTGAAGTCACCGATCGAACGCGTCTGCTTCCCTCTCTTTTCCGCGGCATAGAGAAGCAGTCCGAAAAATGTCAGCGTCACCACCGTCACCAGCGGCGAGCGCAATACCTGTTCAACCGCGTGCTCGAAGGCCAGCCCCGCGATTACCGCCGGCACCGTTCCGGCAACAAGGTACCACGCAAGCCTGCGATGCTCGTTCCCGAAGGGATCCCCTGCAAAAATCCCCCTGATGGCCTCGGTGATCAGAAGCAGCCATTCTTTCCAGAAGTAGGCAAGCACCGCCGCTGCAGTTCCAACATGAAGGGCGACATCAAACGCAATCCCTTCGGGCGTCCACCCGAAGACCCACGGGACCAGTATGAGGTGAGCCGAACTGCTGACGGGCAGGAACTCTGTCAGCCCCTGCAGAATACCAAGAAATCCCGCTGCGACGACCTCGCCCAATCTCTACCTCCCGGCTGCATGAAAGGCGCAATCCGAACACATCAGACGGGGACTCTAACATGCGACCCCGGCCTGCGCAAAGCCGCGCATGGAATCTCCGCACCAGCGGGCTGTGACCGGCCACGGCTGGGAGCCGTGGCTTTGGCCTGCCCCGCAATGCGGGGCGTCGGACTTACTTCATGGCGAGTCTTTTCGGAGTCGGTATCGGTATCGGTATCTCAATCGGGGCCGGGATCGAATTCGCTTCGCGAAACCGACCGGGATACCGACGCCCATTCCGATCCCGACGGCGATCGAACCGTCAGCCCGGACGGCACGCCGGAACAACTTAGCCTGTCAGGGTCGCACGGCCAGAGGCCGTGGGTTTAGCTCGAACCAAGCCGGCATTCCCTGGCACAGGTGAACGCCGGCGGAGCATCGTACGAAGCTCGCGTCATCACACCCGCTGCGGGTCCGCGAGCTTTCATCCGGTTTGGGCGCTGCGTTTCCTTCTCCCGGTTATCACAACCACCAGGAGCGCCACACAGGAGACGGTGAAAGCGATGCTGCCGGGATTCAGGAATCGAGCCCGAATGCTGTCCTGCCCTTGCCTCGCGCCTGCGGGGAGATGGAGAGCCTGCGCCGCCTGGGATGCACCGGAGCCGAGTCCGAAGGCAGGAAGATCGACAGAGCGCCACGTCGATGCTTCCGGGTCAAAGACAGGGATACTCAACGGCTTCAACGCGATGTCGCCGCGCTCCCCGGCTGGAGTGACGACAGCCCAACGCTGCCGCTGCAGAAGCGTCAGGCGGCGTTTTCCTTCATAGTCGCGAGTCTGAACCAGGCGTTCCGCAGCCTTCAGGCGGACCAGCACGGGCTGCCCGTCGCGGCTGTTCAACCACTGCTCCGGCCTGAAGAGGTCGAGGTTCGCCGTGCCTTCAATTTCCAGGACGGCTTCATGTGAGCCGCCCGAATCTCCGCCGGAGACTGCAGCATCGAGACTGCCCACCATGAAGAAAACATCCTGCCTATCCCCGGCCACGGGAACCGGCTTCACGTTGACCATCACCGGGCCCGCCTGCCTCGTCAGGTCCCAATCATCACGAGAGTTCACGTCCTGTTTGATCTTCAGCCGCAACGAAGGCAGCACCTGCCTTCCCGGCTTCAGGGGAAAAACGATCAGCTGCCGCAGCAGGAAGTCGGTGGCAGGCCGTCCGTTCAACGTCACGGGCTCGGGCCGTGCCTGGCCGGTCGTCGGAGTGGTCACGGTCCAGAAACCCGCGAAATCCTGTGGATCGACGTCCACGGCCACCGGGGGAACCGTACACCGTAGACTGTAGATGACGCTGAACTGCTGACCGACGTAAGGATCCTCGTCGCTCATCTCGGTCACGATCGCGACGTTCGGACCTATGGATTCGACCGAAATATGGTGTGAGATCTCACCTGCATGGCCTGATTGCGACGCGGAAACATGCGGGGCGGCCAGGCAAACCGACACACCGAGCAGGCACCTGAAAAATCCCCGACCGGATCTTCCCCCGCCGGCAGTGTCATTCAGGTCCGACTCAGACTCCACGCGGCGCCCGGTTACGCTGCCGGCCGGCCAGGTCAGACGGCACGACCACTCCAGATAGAGCAGTAGAAACGCTGCCAGCGCGAGTACCTGCACGATCTGCCATCCCCGCCGCTCGTTTGCGTGTCCCAGGGTTCCTGCGAAGGCTCTGGATGACTCCCGCTCGTCGAGGCGCATCCATTGAGCGCCGGGCCCTTCGCGCCTGTATCCTGGCCTTTCCCTTCCCGCAGTTGATCGCACGAAGACAACGGGAGGTCCGCTTCGGAGGGAGTTGGCAACTGCATCGATCTCCGATTCAGCCTTCGGACTGAGAACGACGATAGCGGAGGCGGTTTCTGCAGATGCGCCGGACGAGATCAAGCGGACGGCACCTACGGATGCCTCAAACGCACTTGCGGTCGACGCCTCATAATCGGCGCTCCGTGCCTCAAGGAGCAGGAAAGCCCCGGCCATGTCTCCCGTACGGGGCACCACCAGCCGGGCGGCTGAACCGGTCACAAAGAATGCAGCCTGCTCAGGCCTTATGCATTCGACCACATGCCTCAAGTCGCGGCTATAGTTTTCCCAGGTCCCTTGCACGTAGCCGATCCCCTGTGATCGTTCCGGCGGGTCAATGAGAAACGCCACCGGACGCGGACCGTTTCCCGGCGGCAGCTGTCGGTCACCGACAACGCCGAGCAACGCGGTCAGGGCTCCGGCGGTCCCAGCCAGCAGAACACCCGTGCAGATGCGCCGGGGCCACATGCCTGCAAGCCCCAGAAGGTGCGGGTTGGCAAATCTCTTCAGCCGGCGATCATGCAGGAAATGGGTCGCGACCCACGCAGCAAGAAATACCGCGGCGGCGGTCACCGCGGCAAAATGCGGGAGGTGCAGTGAGGTGTTCTCCGTCACTGGGGTATCTCCCTGACCACGAAATGGCGAAACAGCACTTCCATCCCGACCAGGACTGAGGCGGCGAGGGCCAGGAGTGCCCGCCAATCTGGTCTGTAATCCCTGTGTCCCGGCTGCTCGTAAGTCACTTCGAGGGCGGCCAACGCTCTATCGAGGTCTTCGACATTACGAACGCGCCAATAACGGCCGCCAGTCCTTGTGGCCAGCCCGTCGAGAGCACGGTCGTCGATCTCGATTCTGGCCTCCACATCCTGCTGCACTCCTTCTGCCGTCGGCACCGAGAAGCGGCTGATCGTATCTGTGCCGATTCCGATTGCATCGACCCGGGTGCCCATCATGCGTGCCACTTCGGCGGCGTCAGCGGGCGACACGTTACCGCGGTTGCTCACGCCGTCGGTGATCAGCAGCACACGCCTTGGGCCGTTGCTGGCACTTCTGAGCCGGTTGACTGCGGTTGCGACGCCGCTGCCGATCGCCGTTCCGTCGTCCTCGTAGGCAATTGACCCGATCCGGCCCAGCGCAGCCAGCACGAAGCGGCGATCCTCGGTGACCGGAGCCACCGTCTGCGGTGAACCAGCGAGCGCCACCAGTCCGACTCCAGCCTTCGGTAACCGCCCGAGGAAAGACCTGAGCGACCGTTTTGCCGCGTCCAGCCTGTTGAAAGGCTGAAAATCCGCTGCGGTCATGGAACTGGAGTTGTCGAGCACAACCACAAGCGACGCAGCGGCCTGGTCCTTCGCGCCACCGGACTCGGGCAGGGGGACAACAACGATGGGAATCAGCGCCAGCAAGGCTAAGGTTCTCAGGATAATACAGGTCCGCTCCTGTATTCTGGTGTGCGCGGCCCCGGGCATCAGCCATTCCAGGCCCGGCACCGGGACAGCGGCCTGCCCTGCGTTGCCCCGAACCCACGCCACAACCAGGAGGGCGAACACCGGCATCGCCACCAAGAAGAGTCCCGGTTGATCAAGCCAATCACCTGGTTGCATCACGAGATAGATCGGTTGGTCGGAGCTCACGCAGCAGCGATTTCGAGTCTCGGGGCTGCAGGCTGCGTCCGCGCCGCCGGCGCGGACACCGACGCGTTACAGCACAACGCGTCCACTTCTGTGAAGAATTTCTCGCCGTTGAAAAAGACAGAGTGCTGGGCTACCTTAATGCTGCCGCAAGAATCGATCAACTCTTGCCAGGAGCAGACCCATTCGCCGCGAATCCGTACTGATCCTCGATTTTGGTTCCCAGTATACGCAGCTCATTGCCCGCCGGGTGCGCGAGCTCTCGGTGTACTGCGAGATAGCCCCCTACTCCTCAGCCATGGAGAAGGTCCAGTCGCTGCGGCCGCGCGGCGTGATTCTCTCCGGAGGCCCGGACTCCGTCTGCCGGCCCGGCAGCCCCGACCTGCCTGAAGGTTTCTTTCGACTCGGCATCCCGATCCTGGGCATCTGCTACGGGATGCAGCTGCTCTCCAAGAAACTCGGCGGAAGGGTCGTGCCGGGCGACCAGCGGGAATTTGGGAAAGCCACAAACGAGGTCCTCGCGCCGCATGGCCTTTTCGCCGGGCTTCCGGAGGTCTTCCAGGTATGGATGAGCCACGGAGACCGCGTCGAGGCTCTGCCGGAAGGTTTCGATGTCCTGGCTCGTTCCGGTGAGATCGTGTCCGCCATGGGGAGCGCCGCCCATCGTGCCTGGGGGCTTCAGTTTCATCCGGAGGTCGTGCACACGCACCACGGGAGCCGGATCCTCGAGAATTTTCTGGTAGATTCCTGCGGCTGCAGCCGCGATTGGACGATGGCCGCCTTCATTCACACCGCTGTGAGGGAGATCGCGCGGCAAATCGGCCAGGCGCACGCGCTGTGCGCCTTGAGCGGCGGTGTCGACTCGGCGGTGGCCGCGTTGCTCGTGCATCAGGCCATCGGAGACCGCTTAACCTGTATTTTTGTCGACAACGGTCTCCTGCGAAAGAATGAATACGAATCGGTGCTGGAAAGTTTCCGGCAGCGCCTCCATCTGAAAGTAATCGGCGTAGATGCCAGCCGCAGGTTCCTGGATCGCCTCGCCGGAGTCGAGGACCCGGAGGTCAAACGCAAGATTATCGGCGAGGAGTTCATACGCGTCTTCGAGGACCAGGCCCGGCGGCTGGGAGACCTCCGGTTTCTGGTCCAGGGGACGCTCTATCCCGACGTCATCGAATCCACATCCGTGCGTGGGCCTTCGGCGGTGATCAAGTCGCATCACAATGTCGGCGGCCTGCCTGACGACATGCGACTCGAGCTGGTCGAGCCTCTCCGTGAGCTGTTCAAGGACGAGGTCCGAAAAGTCGGACAGGAACTGGGGATGGACCCTCATTTCGTCCAGCGCCAGCCTTTCCCCGGTCCGGGCCTCGCGGTTCGAATCCTGGGCCCGGTCACGGTGGAGCGTCTCGATCTGTTGCGCGGCGCAGACGCGATCGTGCAGGAAGAGATCGAACGGGCGGGGCTCGAGCGGGAAACCTGGCAGGCATTTGCCGTCCTGCTGCCGGTCCGGAGTGTGGGTGTGATGGGAGACGACCGCACATACGAAAACGTTGCCGCGTTGCGCGTCGTCACGAGCATGGACGGCATGACGGCAGATTGGGCGAGGCTTCCCTACCCGGTGCTCGAGAAAATCTCCAGCCGGATCGTCAACGAGGTCCGCGGCATCAACAGGGTGGTCTACGACGTGACGTCCAAACCGCCAGGCACCATCGAATGGGAGTGACCCGGGAGTTCTATGACGTTTGTCCACCTCCATAACCACTCCGATTACAGCTTGCTGGACGGCGCGTCCAGGATCGACCGCCTCGTAGAGCGGGCGGTTGCGTTCGGCATGCCCGCCATGGCGATTACCGATCATGGCAACCTTTTCGGCGCCGTCGAGTTCTACAAGACCGCTCAGAAAGAGGGATTGAAGCCCATCATCGGTTGCGAAATCTACGTTGCCAAGGAGAGCAGGCACAAGAAATCCGGCGGCGGAGACCAATCCAATCACCTGGTTCTGCTGGCACGCGACTCCACCGGCTATCGAAATCTGAGCCGGCTGGCCTCGCTCGGCTACCTCGAGGGTTTCTACTACAAACCGCGGGTCGACAAGGAATTGCTCTCGTCTCACAGCGATGGGCTGATAGCCCTTTCGAGTTGCCTCAAGGGACTGGTGCCCCAGTTGCTGCAGATGGAGGAGTACGCGGCCGCCGAGGAGGAAGCTCACACGCTGCGCGACATCTTTGGAAGCGGCAACTTCTACCTGGAACTGCAGGACCATGGCCTGCCGGCACAGGCCCGCGTCAATTCCCTTCTGCTTGAGCTGTCCGCGCGCAGCGGCATCCCGGTCGTCTGCACGAACGACTCGCACTATATCGGCCGGGATGATTGCGAAGCCCACGACGTTCTGCTCTGCATCGGCACCGGGAAGACGGTCCACGACACCGATCGCATCAGGTATGCTACCGATCAGTTCTACTTCAAGTCTGCTGAGGAGATGGAGAAGCTGTGGGGCCACACCCCGGAGGCGCTGCGCAACAGCCTCGAGATCGCCGAGCGCTGCAACCTGAAGATCGAGACGTCGGACGCTCTGCCGCCGTTTGAAGTGCCGGAGGGGGAAACCTCCGACAGCTATTTTGAGAAGGTGGTACGGAACGGATTCGCCGAGCGCAGGAAGCACCTCGAGACCCTTTCGTCGGACGGCCTCCTCAAGCACTCGCTCGATGCATACGAGCAGAGGCTCGGTGCCGAAATCGAGATGATCCGGCGGACGAAATTCTCGAGCTATTTTCTCATCGTCTGGGACCTGATCAAGGCAGCGCGCGACCGATCCATCCCGGTCGGGCCGGGACGAGGATCCGTGGTCGGCAGCCTGGTGGCATACTGCCTGCGCATCACGGACATCGACCCTCTTCAGTACAGCCTCTTTTTCGAGCGTTTCCTGAACCCGGAACGCATCGCCCCGCCCGATATCGACATGGATTTCTGCATGAACCGCCGTGCCGAGGTGATCGAGTACGTGGCGAACAAGTACGGCAGGGACAACGTCTGCCAGATCATCACCTTCGGCACGATGGCCGCCAAAGGCGTGATTCGCGACGTCGGTCGCGTTCTCGACATCCCTTACGCAGAGGTGGACCGGATCGCCAAGCTGATCCCCAACGAGCTGAATGCGACCATCGACAAGGCGCTCGAACAGGAACCGCGCCTGCGGGAAGAGGTGAAGAAGAACGAGCAGGTAGCCAAACTGATCGAGATCGCGCGCAGGCTCGAAGGCGTATCGCGGCATTCATCCACGCACGCCGCAGGCGTCGTGATCGCCCCCAAGCCGCTGATCGAGCTCATTCCCCTCTACAAGACGGCCAAGGACGAAATTACAACCCAGTACAGCATGACCGATCTCGAGTCGGTCGGCCTGCTGAAGATGGACTTCCTCGCGCTGGCCACCCTGACGGTTCTCAATGACGCCGAGACGCGGGTCCGTGAGGAAAAACAGGTCAACCTCGACCTCTCCGATATCCCTCTGAACGATCCCCAGGTGTATCAGCTGTTCGCCGACGGTCGTACGAACGGGATCTTCCAGTTTGAGAGTGGCGGCATGAAGGCAGAACTGAGGCGCCTGAAGCCCGAGCGGTTCGAGGACCTGAT
>Ga0115026_10000224_pt1 | contig 13512 bp, 31 predicted proteins | sample Mud_0915_D1_FD_83878 | JGI IMG/M metagenome (GOLD analysis project Ga0115026, IMG submission 83878) | Wetland microbial communities from Old Woman Creek Reserve in Ohio, USA - Mud_0915_D1 | ecosystem: Environmental > Aquatic > Freshwater > Wetlands > Sediment ...
ACTTGCCGACGGCGTTGGGCTCGCTGGCGCCCCAGCGGAGCAACTACGTCGCCGCGCGGGGCGGCTTCACGGTGCTGGTATTCGCGGTGACCGACAACACCTTTCACCTGCTGCTGATGTTCCTGGCATGGGCAGTTCTGGGGCGGCCATGAAGAAGCCGCGTACTACGCTGGGTATCGCGCTGGTCAAGGCCGGACTGGTACAGCTGCCACCCCCACCCCCGCGTACGGCCCCGCTGGTAACGCGCCGCCCAGGTACCGCACTGCCTCGACCGCTAGTGCCACCGGCGCCACAGCTGCGCGAGTACTTTCGCGAGGAGCTGCCAGAGCCGCCCACGGCGCCACCTTTCGATCCGGCGCCCCGCCACCGGGCGCAGGATATCAAATCAGCCACCACGCAACCGCGGGAGCAGGTGGGGCCGCCGCGCACTGACGGCCCGGCTAAGTACACCGGCGAGATGGTGTGGCTCCACAAGACCGCCCCGGTACTGGAGATCCATGGACGGCCGCGCCTCACCCCCGAGGACTACGCCGCGGGACGGCGGCGCTGATGGGCGATCCTGTACGCGAGCAGATCCTACAGGCTACGCGCGGCATCCGGCCCGAGGACTTCCGCTTCACGGTCACGGTGTATGAGGTACCGTACGACGTCTACCGCATCGTCTGTCAGGGCCGCGAGGGGACGCTGGCGTTTCGCATCACGCCCGCCCCCGAGAAGAAGGTGATCATCGCGGTATTCGCCGCAGGTACGCTGACGCGCGAGGATGTGCAGGAGCGCATTCGCCACGGACTGGAGTGACACCAATGGCCTCTACGGCGAACAAGGCGGTTGTCTTCGTGCTAGAAGAGGAAGACCTGACCCACCTGGGCGGGCCGATGGGCTCTGAGTACACGACCCGGACAATCGTCGACATCTTCGCATCAGTCGAGGGGGCCAAGCGGGAGGCAGAGAAGCAGTACGCCAAGGTGGACGGGCGTGAGAAGGTGGAGTGGGACGGGCTGCGTACGGTCGATCTGCTCTCGCGCATGTACCACATCCGCAAGTGGAACGTGAGACCCTGATGGCGCAGCAGGCAGTGGTTCGCTGTACCAACCCTGGCTGCCGTGATGCGCGGTACGATGCTCGCGTGGGGAAGCTCTTAGCGCCCGTCGCCGAGGGGACGCCGTCAGTGTGCCCCCGTTGTAAAGGAGTGGTAGCGCGCTGTCGTCGCTGTGGCGGTACTCGGTTTGCGGCGCAGCTGATGCGTGAACACCTAACTCCACGTGATCCAGCTAGCCCCTACGGGGCTATTCCCGATCTGAAGGACTGCCCCAAGTGAAGAAGAGGTTCACCTTGAGCCAAGCCAAACGCGAACTGGAACGCCGTGCCAACGATGCCCCCTGGATCGACGAGGACGGCGTCGAGTGGACGCTGGAGACGTGCACGGTCGCCTCCGCGTGCGCGCATTGTGACGAGCCGCTGCAGCAGCATGAGCGGGCGCTGCACAGTACCACTGGCGACTGGCTGCATCGCGGCTGCTGGGATGGGCACGTGGGCTTCGCGCACGCCATGAGCCGGGATGACTGAGCATGGACAAGGGCAAGCTACTGAGTGACGCGTTGCGGGTGCGAACCCCCGACGAGGCGCTAATCGAGACCATGGAGCAGTTGGCGCTGCTGTGCCGGCCGCAGCTGCTTGATGATTCATTGGCCGCCGCGCGCCAGGCACTCGATCTGGCGCACCAGATCAATGCCGAGGAGAAGCGCACCCTCGGGTACCTGGAACTAACGCTGAGCACCATCACCGCGTTACTGGCGCACGTGCAGATCGACCTGTTTGGGCAGGTGCGGGTATCGACGCAGTACGGTGAACTGCGGCGCTACGCGCAGCAGTTGGTAGACATATTAAAACAACTACTACCGGAGAAGCCCGATGACCAAGGGGCGGAAGCAGTGGCGCGTAGTGACGCGCATCGACTCTCCCAAGGAGGGCGGTAAGCCGTTCTGGCAGATCATTGGCCGCGCGTTCGAAAGCGACCGTGGCGTACCGGGGTCGATCAAGCTCCTACTGAACGCGCTGCCGCTGGGAAACGAGGTGTTCCTGTTCCCGGCGGACGACGACAAGAAGCAGAAGCGCAAGACTCCGCTCCCTGCCGGAACCAGTCGGGGACGGGCCAAGGACGAGGACGACGGTGAGATCCCGTTCTAGGTCATGAGCGAACGCAAACCACCACCTACGCGTAGACCCTTGCGGCCCGTAGCAGGTCCGCGAGTAACGTCGAAGCCACAGCTGCCACCGACTCCGAAGGCTACGCCTCCGCGAGTTCGCAAGTTAAAGCCGCCACGAAGGAGACTGGTCATGGGTACTGCGAAAGATCTGGTAGGCAAGCCGGGTGATGAGATTCCGCCGCCGAAGCACGCCAAGCCGCCGACCAAGCCAACGCTGGACGACGTGCGCACCGGCAAGGCCGCCAAGGAACCGACCTCGGTGATCACCGACCTCAGTCTCACCATCGACAAGCTGGATCGTGCGCTGCAGGTCAAGCAGCAGGACATCCACACCGAAGGTCGGGCGATGGTGGCAGAGAATCACTACAAGCTGGGCATCCTGCAAGGCGCGCTGTCGTTGCTGCGGCGGGCGCGGGCGATGCTGCAGGACTACGGTACCGATCTGGAGCTGACCATCCACCCCGACGCGGACGAGGACGCGGTCGACGGCGAGCGCCTGGAGGAGGAGAGCGACAACCAGCTATTCGCAGGCAAGAAGGATCCTACGGGCAAGTGCTGAGATGACCGCTGAGGAGGAACAGGCACTAGTCGCCCGCGTGGCGAAGTTGGAAGCCACTGTCGTAGCGCTCGACCGGGTGGCGGCATCACATCAGCTGCAGATTCTGATGCTGCTGATGCATACCCACCTGCCGGCTGACGTGCTTAACGAGGGCGCGGAGATCGCCGACATCATGATGGCCGGCGACGGTGAACCCGACGCGGCGCTCCAGGAGCGCTACACCGCGTTCATGCTGCGGCTCAAAGCGGAGTCCGACAAACCCGATACCAAGTCCATCGAACGGGTCGAGCAGATGTTGCGGCTACCGTGGTTGTCGGCGCCACGCCGCGCGGAACTGCAGACGATGCTGGCCAAACTGCAACGTGGCGAGGCGCTGTGATGCCGACACTGGCGCAGCGCTATGGTTTGGCGTTGGCCGAGCGACTGTTCCGTGACTTCCGTGATCATCCGGAGTGGCGCGGCCCCAAGTTCACGTGGCGGGGGTTCCCGTACATGGTCCGGAATCTCGCCAAGGTTAGTGTGTTCACCATCTACCGGCGTAACCGCTTGCCGGTGGACGCCATGCAGCAGGCGGCTGACGCTGCCAGTACCCGCGCCCGCTACCTAGCGGCTACTTTACCGAAGGAGGCTGTCCATGCCCCTGCAACTGAACCGCAACTCCAGCGCCGCGGCCGAGCTACCCCAGCGCATTCAGTGGGATCCCGCCCACGCGATGTCGCGAACGGAAGCGCTAGGCCGGATCACCGCGCTGATGGCCCGCGGCTTCACCGTCAAGGAGCAGCACGAGGACGAGATGCTGCTGGTGCCGCCGCCCCGCGATCCGCACCAGATCCTGCTGCGCATTCTCGACGACAACGGCGACTCGCGGCTGCTGTGGGATCGCCGCAAGCCCGCCGAGTGCGAGGATGCCCGGCAGAAGTTCGACGAGTACATGAAGAAGGGCTACAAGGCCTACGTGTGTCGCAGCGACGGCAGCAAGGGCTCACGGGTGGAAACCTTCGACGCGCTGCTGGAGGAAGTGATCGTGGCCCCCATGGGCAGCGACAAGCCGCTGGGCGAGTACCTGCCACCGACGCGCGACGCGGTGCTGGTGCCGCCCACGCATCCGGGCTAGCAGCTACTACCAAGCCTACCTACTGCCTCACCGCCAACCACACCTTCGTGGCCACGGACGGCGAGGTGCTAGGCTACGGTAGCGACTGTCCCTACTGTCACTACACCAACCGGCTGCTGTATCAGCTGGAGCATCCGGGCGAGCTGGAACTACGCGACGAACATCGGTGTCAGCATCTGTTCGAAGTCGATGCGCGGCACACGCTACGCGGTGGCGGACCACCCAAGTTTGTGTTCACGCGGATTCCGATGACCTGAGAGGTACCATGTACGCCGACGGTCTGACGCGATGGGAACGCAAGCAGCGCACGCACGGCCGGGGCTGGGTCGCCCCTGGTACGAAGCGGCACGAGTACATCGATACGCTCAAGCTCAAAGCCGGTGTACCCCTGGCGCCGAAGAAGTCGGCGGTCTACGGCGGCTTTGCGGATCCGGCGTTGTACGGTCCTACCGATGGCGGCATCCACATCAGCAACGTCGACACCGGACTCACCATCAACGCCAACTACGCCTGGCCCATCGCCATCAACTGGCCGCCGACCGCGCTCCGCGGCGAGCCCGCTACGCCTACGGTCACGTGGGCCACCAGTGCCAATGCGGGTACGGCCACCAACTCCATCTACGAACTCAACCTGAACGGTAACCGGTTCGTACCTGGGCAGCGTACGTATACGTGGACGTCAGCTACCACCGACGCCTGCATCTACACCGATCCACGAACGGCGGGGACCGGCGCCATCACCGATGCTACTGGTAATGTTCTGGGGTGGAACCACGGCATCAACCTGTGGCAGAACGGCTACCCGATCACGGTCAACGGCAACTACGTGTGGCCCGCGGTCGACCCCAAGGCCATGGCGCGACAGCGGTACGCGCGGCAGCTGCTGGTCGAGGATCCGAAGAACCACCTGGGCAAGCCGGTACGCGCCGTAGGCATGACCCGCACCTGGGACACGGTGTCTGGTCCCGAGCTGACGGCACTGGAGCTGCTCAAGACCATGCTGCCGGTCGACGAATGGCGGCGGTACCTCATCTACGGCTTCGTGTTGACGCAGGGCAAGAGCGGCCTGATGTACCAAATCGTGCGCGGGCAGCACCTGGTGCACGTATTCCGTAAGGGCAAGCGCATTGCCGACCTGTGCATCTTCACCCGCGACGTGCCCCCGACCGACGAAGTCATCACTAAGAAGGTCATGGTCGAATGCGACGAGCTGGGCGTGTGGATGAGCGCCAACATTCACAACCACGCGGTGGCGTGGCCTGCCAAGTACGCGCCTACCGACGCCGAGCTGCAGCAGCTGGCAGACGGCATGACGCCCGCGGCCCGGCAGATGGCCACGGCCCCGGCGCCGCGCAAGGACAACGTGTTCGTCTTTGGCGGCAACAACCACCTCTACCTCAACCTGAACGCGGACGTGCGGCAGGCCTAGTCATGGGGTGGGATGGGCGGTGCCCGGCAGGCAAGCACGGCCTGGACTTTGAGGGCCAGACCTGCGACCGCTGCGCGGTGACGCTGCCGGCTCTGAACCCCCAGGACTATTCAGCCCCGCGCTGGGCGACGATTCTGCACCATGCGTTGCAGGACTACCGCGAAGCCGCGCAGGCGCTGCTGGCCACGCGCTACCGTGACGGCGAGTGTGACGCCGTGATGCTGTCGCGCTTCGAAGCGCGGGTGCAGGATATCGAAGACGCGCTGCAGGCGAGTAAGGACTGATCATGGCCATGCAGTTCTTCGGGCCGGTGCCGTGGGGTCTAGCTTTAGATGACCCCCGGCTGCAGGGACCGGCACCTATCGGATCACTATGTGACTGGTGTGGGGAACCCATCGCCGCGGACGACTTTGGCGTCACGTTGCCCCTGCTGCAACCGGCGGCGGCCCCAGCGGATGCCAAGCGAACTACAGTGTTTCACCGCGAATGTGATCTGCGGCAGGTAGTAGGCTCCGTTGGTCACCAGCGCGGTCGCTGTTCCTGCTACGGCGGTACCGAAGAGGATCCACCCGCGCTTACGCGCCGCCAGGCAGCGCAGGCAGCGGTGGCCCATTTCGCCCTGGTAGCTCCTAAGCTGAGTTAGACACCATGACCCTCGCGCTAGGCAAACTGCGACAGGTGCACACCTGCATCGTCCACGACAACTGCAGCGACGGCATGGCCGCTGCCGTGCTAGTGCACGATGCCCTACCCACTGTGGCCATCCGCTTCATGCAGTACAACACCGCCGAGCATGAGCAGCTACCGGCCGAACCGGGGCTGCTGCTATGCGACTTCTCGCCGCCGCCGGCGCGCATCGCGGAGTTCCGCGCGGCCGGTACCCTGGTGCTGGATCATCACCATTCGGTCAAGGACGCGGTGCTGAGCCTGGGAGCCGACGGCGTCTACGCCGAGGAACCTGGGGTATCGGGTGCGGTGCTGACCTACCAGCAGGTGTGGCTGCCGCTGGTGGGCAAGACGGCCACCCTGTACGTGCAGCAAGCTGCTGCCCGCATGGTGCAGCTGATCGGCATCCGCGACACGTGGCAAACCCAGTCGCCCGACTGGACCTACGCCGAGTGCATGGACGCGGTGCTCAAGTTCTACGACTGGGACTACTGGCAGCAGCCGTTCTATCGCCACGACTGGGCGGCGTTGCGCACGCTGGGTGAGCGACTGGTACAGCGCAGTGCCCAACAGGTGCAGCGCCTGCGAGCGGGGGCGTACCTGGCTACCAGCACCCATGGCGTACGCGTGTTGCTGGTGCAGGGCGTGACGCAGATCAGTCAACTATCAGAGGTGGTGGCTACCGCCGCGGACATCGTGGTCGGGTTCCTCTACTTGGTCGAGGATGGACAGACGCGGCTGGTCTACACCTGTCGCTCTCACGCCGGAGTCGATGTGGGCGCCCTGAGCAAGTTCCACGGCGGTGGCGGACACCAGAAGTCAGCGGGCTTCACGCTGACTGTCGATCCGGCGACCGCCCCCAATCCCTACCAGCAGTTTCTCGCGTGCCTCGATGCGTACCAGGAGGCGCCGTAGCACATGGGCCTGTACCTATTCTCGCGGTCAGCGCACGACCGCTACGGCCAAGCGGAATCGCGCCAAGCGGAATCACCACCCCCGCTACCGGATCCCACGCGCTACCAGATCCTGCGCCACGAACAGGTGGGGCGCTATCTGGTACTCAGCCTGCAGTACCTCGACTGCACCAACTATGAGGGCCGCAAGATCCTGCTGTATGCGGACTGCACCCTGGCCCAACTCAAGCGGCAGCGCGTGATCGATCCGCACTTCTGCGACAACCCTAAGTACCACGCGCCCATCGCCCGCTTCGTGCCCACCGCCGACGGCTGGGCCATGGCGATGGGGGTGGCGCAGGGCCTGCACCAGCACGGAGCGCATTCATGTCCTACGCCGACTTGAAAGCCTACCTGGAGCAGCACCCACACGCAGATGGTGCGCTGGTACTGTGCCTCGCCGGGCTGTGCGACGACGTGGAGCTGTACTGCGACGACGTTGACGGCACGCTGCGCGATGCCCGTCTGCACTGGCTAGGGCTGCCCAAGACGCTGCACTGGATGCCGGAGTTTGGCTTCGGTGGTGACGAGCAGCTAGTCATCGGTATGTTGTGGATCTACTTGCAGGAGATCGAGGCGGCGTTGGGCGCAAACCCGGTGCAGGAAGCCGCCCATGCTCTATCAGGCCTACTCGGTGCCATGGAGCTGCAGGAGAAGCGCGAGCTAGGCCTGTTTCACCTGACGGCCACCAGCGCCCGTGCGGTGTGGGGTGAAGCCAAGCAAGTCGCGCGCACGTGGTTGAAGCGGCGCGGCTTCATCGAGGATGATCGGCCGCGGTGTGTGCGCTGCCAGCAGCCGCTGGCCGAGATTACCGAGTTGGTGCACGAGCAGTGTCCCGCTGTGCCGGAGAAGGAGACGACCGATGGGTAAGAAGCTGTTTGTGGGTGGCCTGCCGTACGCGACCACTGAGGATCGGCTGCACGAGGTGTTCGAGAGCTACGGCCCGGTGACCGAAGCCAAGATCGTGCTGGAGCGCGAGACCAACCGGCCGCGCGGCTTCGGCTTCGTGACGTTTGAGGAGGAAGCCGACGCGCAGAAGGCGATGGCGGAGCTGGATCGCAGCGACTTCGATGGGCGCACGATTTCAGTGCAGCCCGCTACCGAGCGCAGCAGTGGCGGTGGTGGTGGCGAGCGCCGTGGTCCCCGGCCCGGTGGCGGACGACCCCCACGGCGGCGGCGAGACGAGGACTGAGCGCATGCCCACCATCACCATTGCGCTTAACGCAGCGGAGCTGTCTACTGCTGACCTAGCGGTGGTGGGCGGCATCGTGCAAGCCGCGTTGCGTCGCTGCGGCTACGTAGATGCTCATCGCGATGGGCCGGTGGAGGCGGTGGCGATTGGCCCGCCTGGAGCCAGTTACGAGTTCCGCTCGCTGACCATCACCGAGCAGCAGCAGATGGCGCAGGGAGAGTTGTGGCTGGCCCGCTCACTTACGGGCAACTGGCCCAACCTACCACCACACCCGCGCGCGGGCATTGCGCTGCATCTGTTCGAACCGTAGGTGAACCATGGCTGAGCTACCAGCGCACACCGAGATCCACTGCGAGCTGCCTCCAACGGACACGCAGCCGCACGGTCCCTGCACCAACTGTAACCAGCGCCCCGCGACTGCGTGGTGGTGTCCCTCCGGCACGCTAGGCTTCGTGCACGGCTATGCGGTGGGGTGGTGTCAGCTCTGCGTGGTGACGGAGCAGTTACGCCATGCCCGCGAGCAGGCGGCGCGGATTCCGGCGTTAGAGCAGGAGTTGCAGCGGCTGCAGGCGGCCGATCACGGGGTGCTGAACGAGGGCGGCGGATAGGAACCGGGTGCGGATGGGGGCTTGGTGTGCCGCACGTAGACGCGGGTGTTCCACTGCGGTGGGTTGGTCCCGTTGTTCTGCACTTCCTCAACTGCTACAATCTCCCACAGCTTAAGCGCATCCAGGTCGCGCAACAGCGTACCAATCGTTAGGCGATTGGGCAGCGCCTGGCCGTAGAAGATCAGCGTGGCCGGTTCCTCGTACAACGCCCGGTTAGATTCGCCGTCCCAGCGGTTGATGAAGTGGCTGTTGGCTGCGGTCTGAATGTAGACCTGGGTGTACACGATGCCGCACGCCATGCGTTAGCTCCTGCCTGGGCGCGTAGCATCTCCCGCACGCGCCGTCGTACCAAAGATAACTCCAAACCTGTGTAGCATCTCCGCACCCCGCGCAGCCAGGCTCACTTTCCGGCGCGGAAATCGCGTAAGTATGCGTAATCTCGACGGAAAAATCGCCGCCCTGGTGCTGTTTTCTGCTTGCCCCGTCGGAACGCTAGGTATATACTAGAGCTGTAAGCAGGAGTGCCAAACGGCAAGCGATTTGAAACCCGAACCGGAGGCAACGACCATGGCCAAGACGATGCTGAAGGGTGCGTTCTGGAACAACGTCAACGTCGCCCCGCGCAAGCGGAGCAGCGCCCCCATGGGCACCAACCTGGGGAGCAAGCTGCGGCAGCACAACGACGTGGCGAAGGCGGAGCGGGTGGTCGCGCTCTTCGCGTGGCTCCGCGACCTCAACGCGTGCTGGGACGCCAACCACGTGGAGTGGGAGGCGACGGCGCTGCGCATCGCCCGGCGCGTGGCCCGGATGGAGCGCGACAAGGCGATCATGGAGATGCTCAAGCTGCGGCGGCAGCACAAGGCGGGCGCCCCGGTGGCGCGCGAGTACTTCATGGAGCAGGTGATCAACCTCCGCGCGCTGGAGCGCAAGGCCAGCTAGAAGGAGATGCCGACATGGCAACGACCTACAACTTCACGGTGGCGGACGATGTGCAGGCGCATATCGTCCAGGCGTGGTGGACGCAGGCCACGTGGTACGAGTGCTTCCGCGGCTCGCAGGTGGCCTGCACCAACATGATGGAGTTCCTGGGCGTGGCGCTGCCTGCGTCCACGGACTCGCGCGACATCGATGCGGTGGCGGGCGCGGTGCGCGACCTCATGCTGCTCTCCAGTCGCTACAACGCGCTGCCGCTGGACGTCATCACCCGGCCGCTGCGATCGGCCACGCACCTGTGGACCGCGGAGATGCACGAGCAGCGGGCGCAGCTGCACGAGCGCTTCGCGCCGACTCCGGACCAGCACTTGGAGTTCGCGCACAAGTGGTTGGCGTCCTGGCACCGCCAGCGCGCGCAGACCGCAATGTCGCCGCAGGTGCGAGCGCGGTTGCTGAAGGATCTGCAGGCCCTCGGCCTGTACCCGGACGAGCGCTAGGGAGGAATGACCATGGCCATGCAGCTCAAGCCGTACAACGGTTGCCAGGGGCCGCGCATGGTCTGCACCACCGCGGAGGAGGTGGAGCAGGCCAAGCAGGCGAAGCGCGACAACCCCAACCTCACCTACGACGTGATCGAGTGGGAGGTGGAGGTGGTTGGGGGTGGCGGGCACCTCACGTGGGGCAGCTGGATCTGGACCGGGAAGCAGTGGGGCTAGGCCCCGCATCTGCGGCGCAACGCCGCAGCATACCCCGCCGCCGAGCACGGTTGCCGGAGCCACGAAGAACGTGGCCGAAACCCTCCGCAAGAGGGGATCAGGTGGTTCGACTCCACCCGGCGGGGCCAAGGAGAGCGACATGACGCGGCCGAAGAAGTTGCAGCAGCAGCTCAACGCGGTCTACGATCAGTTGAACCAGATCGACCGCGAGGCGCAGGAGCAGATGCGCAACTACCTGACGGCGATGAACCGTACGGGGCGGCGCGCGGCGCTGGCGAAGCTGCAGCAACTGGCGCGGGCGCTGCGACCCGCAGTGAAGCTGACCGCGAACGAGGAGGGCTAACCCATGGCGCGCTTCCAGTTCACGTGTTTGTACGGCCACGACCGGGACATCGAGGTGCCGGCGGCGCTGGTGGACAACCACTACGGTCCCGGCGCGCGGTGGATGTTGCAGGGCATCGGGCAGAACCTGCTCTACCTCAGCCCCACGCGCGGCGACCACCCGTGCGTGGAGTGCGAGCGCAAGCTCGTCGCCATGATCGAGGCGCGCAACTTCCAGCGCATCTGGGGGCCGCAGCCGGGCGTGTGCAGCTTCTGCGGTGGCCCCACGCCGTGCCTGCGACAGGACTAAGGAGAGACGCCTACGTGCAGCAGAACGTGTGACCCGATCAGTACGAGCGAAAGGAGACCCATGAGCACCGACCCGACCCTTCGTGCCCTGCAGCGCATCCAGGCTCTCCAGGACCGCGGCTCCGACCCCATCAAGGGCACGCTGCAGCGGATCAACGCTACCACCAACCCGGACAAGCTCCTGGGCATTGTGGAGGCGGCGCTGGAGATGGCCAAGACCGCAGCGTCCAAGGTGCTGCGCCAGCAGTGGGAGAACGTGGTGACCACGGCGCGCGGCAAGTACCGCAAGCTCGCCGCGTAGTGGAAGGAGGAGATCATGAGCACCAAGAAGAAGTCCGCGAAGAAGACGCCGAAGCTGGCGAAGCTGGCGAAGCCGAAGGTGGTGCCGACGCCGGACCCGCTGCCGAAGCTGACCCAGGAGATGGTCACCGAGTGGCTGGACGACGCGGCAGCGGCAGCGGCCGACATGGTGATCAAGCGGGCGACCGCGGTCTACGGCACCGTGAAGGCGGGCGACATCGACATCAGCGACCTGTGCTCGCAGCTGCTGAACCACAGCGAGGTCAGCGAGCAGATCGCGCGCGACCTGGAGCTGCCGTTGGAGGACGACGAGTCCGAGGATTCGGACGATGACGACTACGACGAGGATCCGGTGCCGACCGATTGCGGCGGCGAAGACGAGGACTCCGATGAGAGCGGGGAGTAAGACCATGACCACGACCAAGCTGCCGAACCTCAAGAAGCCGTGCCCGCGGTGCGGGCTGCCGCTGGCGCAGCACTACGAGATGCTGGGCGATGACGACGTGCCCAAGTTCGAGGGCTGCCCGCGCCGGCCGGTGGTGATCCACGGTACCAGCGAGTCGGATGCGGGCGAGGTCACGTACCACAAGTACTACGTGGACTACGCGCACAAGTGCTTGGAGCGCGTGACCGCGCCGGGCGTGGTGCTGAAGTTCAAGACGGTGCGGGAGCTGGAGCAGGCGGCGTGGCCCGACGGCGGCGAGTGCGAGTGCTGCGGCAAGTGGCGGCGGCACATCTACGCGTGGGGCGAGATCGGCGTGTGCTTCGTCTGCCTGCAGGAGGAGCAGCGCGGACGCACCTGGGTGGCCCAGCGTGGGCGGTACGTGGCGTACGGTCTGTTGGAGGCCGAGGCCATGGACGCGGCGCTGAAGCGTGGGGAGCTGGACGAGCCGCCGTCCCCGATCACCGGGAGGATCAGCTGAGATGCTGATCGCCGAGTACGTCAAACGGGCATGCGCGCACGTCAGTGCGCGCCGCCCCGAGCTAGGCGAGCGGGTGCAGCGGGCGGTGCAGATCAACGAAGATCTGTACCTGGACGCGGCGGCCATTGGCTTCGATCTGGAAGCCGGAGTCGACTGCACCGCGGCGGCGGAGCATCTGGCGCAGACCATCCTGCAGCAGGACGTGAGCCTGCGGCGGGCAAGCTAGGAGAAGACCGTGGCCAAGATCGAGTACTGGACGGTGTTTGGCGATCATGGCTTCCTGCGGATCTGTGACAAGCACGGTACGCTGAAGCGGGCGCGGGAAGAGGCTGACCGCTGCGAGCTGCGCGGTGGGGCCAAGCACACCATCTACAAGGTGCAGAAGATGCCCCGGCGGATCGCCCGGAAGGCACACTAGAGGGAGACCATGTCCAAGACGACCCGCGACCGCTTCAACGCTACCATCAACCTGCTGACCGATGAGGTCGAGCGGGCGTTTGCGCTGGGCGATGAGATCAGCGCCCGGCAAGTGCAGCAGGGTGAAGCGGTCTTCGGGCGTCCGCTTACCTGTGCTACCTGCACCCAGGGTCGCGGCTGCTGCTGCCAGAAGATCATGGTGCACATGGTCGAGGTGCTACCGCTGGTGCGGTACCTGCGGCGCACCGGTCAGCAGCAGGAGGTGCTGCGCGCCAAGTTGCGCAACGAGGGCGAGTTGATGGAGGGCACTGATCTGGTGCCGTGGTTTGATCAGGGGCGTCCGTGCCTGTTCCTCACCGCGGAGCAGCGCTGCAGCATCTACGCCTACCGGCCCACCGCGTGCCGCATCTACTATACGTGGTCGCCCGCTGATGACTGCCAACCGCCCACGCACGTGGCGACGGTGAAGCGGCTGCGCGAAGACCCGGCGCCGCTGCAGCTGATGAACGACATGGAAGGCGTCGTGCAGCAGATGTGGGGCCTGCCCACTGACCGCGTGTTCCTGGGCACGCTGCCGCGCATGACCGCCATCGTCATGGAGGCGCTGCACCAGCCGACCGAACGGGAGTTCCTGCGCACGCTGCAGCAGCAGGCGTACCCCGATCCGGATTTGCTGCGGCAGTGGGCCAGTGGCCTCAACCCCTTTCGCCGCAAACTGCTGTGACCGACGGCGTGCCGACGGCATTGACCTCGGGCCACACTACGTATATACTAGAGCCGGGACACCGATCAGCGCCACGAAAGCGAGGACGACGATGACGCGATGCCAACACGGACGGCACGAGTGGTGCCAGCAGTGCTTCGA
>Ga0115026_10000225_pt1 | contig 13499 bp, 11 predicted proteins | sample Mud_0915_D1_FD_83878 | JGI IMG/M metagenome (GOLD analysis project Ga0115026, IMG submission 83878) | Wetland microbial communities from Old Woman Creek Reserve in Ohio, USA - Mud_0915_D1 | ecosystem: Environmental > Aquatic > Freshwater > Wetlands > Sediment ...
AAGGAAAGAGTGGAATTTCGGGGACAGGCTACTCAACCTCGAAATTGCGGAAGGCCGCCGTGCCCGGAATTGCCGGCTGCAATATCGTCATACAGTTGCTGACGAGCCAGGAATTTCGAGGTTGAGTAGCCTGTCCACAAAAATTGCCATATAGTTAAGAGCGCAACCTTCCTTCCGGGTGGGGACCAATGGAAGAACAACATCTCGGCACGCATCAGAAGGCCTTCAAGATCAATCTCGACGGGCAGAGGTACGGCACCTTCGCCGAAATCGGAGCCGGGCAGGAGGTAGTGCGCTGGTTTTTCAGGGTCGGTGGTGCCGCCGGTACCGTCGCCAAGACCATGTCCGCATATGACATGGCCGTAAGCGACGCAATCTACGGCCCGACAACCCGCTACGTGAGCCAGCAACGGCTGGAGGCGATGCTCAAGCGCGAGTACGACCTCCTGCTGGAGCGCCTGGATACCTCCATCGGCGAAAAAATCGCCTTCTTCGTCTTCGCTAACACCGTCTGCACCCGCAGCTATACGCACCAGGAAAACGCCCACGGTTGGATGGGGATCCGTTTCCAGCCGAGACCGCGCCAGGAACCGTCGGAGATTGTGATCCACGTGTGCGTCCATGACCTCGAGAGGGACAGGGAGCAGGAGACGTACGGGATCGCGGGAGTTAACCTGATATACGCTGCCGCCTATTTCAGCGATCGACCCGAGGATCTGATCCGTACTCTCGTGGACGACCTGACCAGGGACCGCATCGAGGTGGATATGATCCGCTTCAGCGGACCCGTCTTCCGGGGCGTCGACAACCGATTGATGGCGCTGCAGCTGGTTCAGAACGGGCTTACGGAAGTGGCCATGTTCCGGGCTGACGGCGAGGTGGTTCAACCCGGCGATGTGATTTACAAGAAGCCTCTATTGATCCAGCGCGGCAGTTTCCGTCCGATGACGATGCCGGTGATGGAGATGATGGAAAGCGCGGCCCGGCAGTTCGCGGCAGAGCCGCAAGTGCAGGGTTCGGAGGTCCTGACTCTGCGCGAGATGACGTTGCGCAATCTCCTCGCGGACGGGGCGATCGATCATGCGGACTTCCTGGCCCGGGTCGACATACTGAGCGTCTTCGGGAATCCGGTCCTCATATCGAACCTGGCGCGCTACTGCCAAATGGGAGAATACCTGGCGCGTTATACGCGGAGACCGATAGGGATGGTCCTGGGCATCCGCCATGTCCAGGAGATCTTCGATGAAAAGTACTACACGGACCTCGACGGCGGGATCCTCGAGGCCCTCGGAAGGCTTTTCAAAGCGCAGGTCAAGCTGCTGCTGTACCCGTCAACCGACGCCCGGATGGGAAAGGTCATTACGGCGGAGACCGTGGCGGTCGCTCCCCACCTGCGCCATCTCTACGCCTACCTGCTGGAGAACAGGCTGATCGAACCCATCCGCGAATACAACCTCGCAACCCTTCACATGAACCCCCGCGACGCGCGCGCCCGGATTCTGAGCGGCGACAGTTCCTGGGAGGAGATGGTCCCACCGGCCATCGTGCGAACCATCAAGGAAAAGCGGTTGTTCGGATACCACGGCTGATACGGGATTGCGGCGCGTCGAACTACCCTCTGGCTCGGAATCGGAATCGGTATCGACCGGGATTTAACCCCCAATCCCGAGGCCTGTCGGCACACCATGATCTCGAATGCCGATACCGAAAGCGACCCCGATTCCGATTCCGACATGGATGCGGGTGCAGGCCGGGCAACGTCTATTTGAAAAAAGGAGGCTCGTTACCCGCCCTCCATTTGATGTTGCAGCCCAGGCTGGGCTTCTGGTCCTCGTTCACCGGCCTTCCTGCGATCAGGCAGTCAAGCGCCGACCGCAGGTCGTGACCAGTCAGCGGCTTGCCGTTGCCGGGACGGCTGTCATCGAGCTGTCCGCGGTAGACCAGTTTCCGATTGCCGTCAAAGAGGAAAAAGTCCGGCGTGCATGCCGCCGAGTAAGCCTTAGCAACTTCCTGGCTTTCGTCATAGCAGACCGGAAAGTTGAATCCTTCCTCCAAAGCCATTCGTTTGAGATTGGCGGGTGAGTCGTCGGGATAGCCGACGATGTCGTTTGCGGAAATGGCTACAATCCCTACCTGTCCCGCGTAATCCTTCCCTAATCTGGCCAGTTCCTGCTTCACGTGCTGGACGTAGGGGCAGTGACGCGAGATAAACATCACGAGCAGCCCCTTCTTCCCATCGGCAAGAGAAGATGAGACCGTCCTGCCTGAAACCACGTCGGGAAGGCTGAATTCGGGGGCTTTGGTCCCCAGTGCGAGCATGGTCGAAGCTACGGCTACCATGGTTCTTTCCTCCTTCACAGAAACAAGTTAAGACTCATCGATGGTGCCCTGAGTCAGCCGCCAGTCCTCCTTTGGCTTTGTGCTCTCAGCGGAACCGCAGCATCCAGTCCCTTCCTCATCTCCCCGGCCTCGGCTCGAACCCGGGAGAGAAGCATCAACATATCCCCGCGGCGCAATTCTTCGACGGAGATCGTGAAGGATTCTCCCGATAGGAATCTCCTGATCCGCTGATCCAGCTGGAGGATTTGATCTCCCATAGCCTTGGTTTCATTCTCGAACCCGGAGTCGAGTTCCAGGGTGCCCATCTCCAGCGTTGACAGGTCCTTGGCATCATTTCCTCCGCCGAGGACGAGACCCATGATGCGATGCAGGTCCCTTGCTTCGTCAGAGACGTGCCTGAGGGATTCTGACCACGCTGCCCGCAGCGCTGGTCTGGCTTCTATGGGATCACGGAGCGCTTCCGATCTGGCCAGCTGCAGCTGGTCGAATCCCTGCTTGAGCGCATCGAGTTTCTCGTCGACGCGGATGCAGAAGTCCCTGACAAGAGCGCAGGCGTTGCTGTCCAGAGACCGGACATCAACGTCCAGGTATCTTCGCCCGTAAGCGTCTTCACGCACGTATAGTTCAAGGAGCTGTTGGCGGAAATAGCTCAATAGAAGCGGATTGGTTCGTGCCGGCTGGTGGCGATCCACTGCCGGAACCGACACGCTCATCGTCACGACCGATAACAAGGCGCAAAGCCTGGCCCCCCCGTTCGTCATTGCCTGCCTCCACCCACCCGACTGTGATGAAAGGATACCATCGCCTGACGGAGTTGTCAGCCGCGCCTGTCCGAGCCCCTTCAACACATGGGCGACAAAAAAGGGGGATGTCCTGGACATCCCCCTTTTTGTCGCAACCTAAGTTCGCGCAATCGGCGCAACAGTCGTCCAGACCCGCGGTTATTTCTTCGCGGCGACCTCCTCCAGCATCGCGGTAGTGACCGACTTGGGCCGCTCGATCGGGTAGCCGAGCGCGCGGTCCCAGACGATGTTGGCAGCGACGCCGATTGCCCGGCCTACACCGAACAGCACGGTGTAGAAATCGTACTCCTTGACCCCGTAGTACCACTGAATGACACCTGATTGTGCATCCACATTGGGCCACGGGTTCTTGGCCTTCCCCTGCTGCTCAAGGATCGGGGGAACGACCCTGAACAACACGTCGACATATTTGAAAATCAGATCGTCGGGCAGGTGTTTCAGGCAGAACTCGCGCTGGGCCATGTATCTCGGGTCAGTCTTGCGCAGGACCGCGTGGCCGAAGCCGGGAACAACCTGGCCGGACTGCAGCGTGTCCCAGACAAACTTCTTCATCTCTTCGTCGGTCGGCACCTTGCCGCCCATCTTGTCCATTACTCCCTGGATCCAGCGCAGCACTTCCTGGTTTGCCAGGCCGTGCAGCGGCCCGGCCAGACCGTTGATCATGCCCGAGAGCGAATAGTAGATATCGGACAGCGCGCTGGCGATCAGGTGGCCGGTATGCGCGCTGACGTTCCCGCTCTCATGATCGCTGTGCAGGATGAAATACAGCCTCGATACATCATCGTAGGGCTTGCCGATCCCCATCATGTGGGCGAAGTTGCCACCCATATCGAGGTTGGGATCCGGAGGGATGATCGTGTCGCTGCGATATTTCATGCGGAATATGTAGGCCGCGATCTGCGGCAGCTTGGCCAGCAGGTCCAGGGCCTCCTCGTAGGTAGGATCCCAGTAGTCCATCTTGCTGATGCCGGCGTTGTATTTCTGGACGAAAACCGATTCCCTCTGCATAGCCAGAATCGCCGCCGAGAGCATGGTCATGGGATGCGTATCCCTTGGCATGGCGCGCAGGATGTCAAACACATACTGCGGAACAGCCTTTCGCTTCTTGAATTCCTCCGCAACCTCGACCACTTCATCCATGGTCGGGATGTCGCCGGTCAGTAGCAGGTAGACATGCCCTTCGACGTAGGGCATTTCGCTCCCCGGCACCTTGGGCAGTCTTTCCAGAGTCTCGGGGATCGTATATCCGCGGAAGCGTATGCCTTCCAGCGGATCAAGGTATGATATGTCGGTCACAAGACATTTGACTCCCCGGGCTCCACCTATCGCCTGCCCGATCGTGACGTCGCCGAGCTTGACGTCGCCATGCTCTTTGACCAGCTTTGCCGTCCGCGGTCGCCATGCTTCGATCTTTTGACGTAGTTTTTCTTTCAGTCTGGACATTTTCCCCTCCTCAACCCTTCGGTCTGCGTTTGAAGACCCTGCGGCCAGAATCAGAACTCGCGGACATGCCCCATCGGCATGCCCATGAGTGAAGAATAAGGGATTGCATCCGGCTACTCAACCCGAAAACGGAAGGTTGTGAGATCATATAGCGACCGGGAGGCGGCGGAGTTGTTATGCATGAGTGGATGAAGCGGCACCTCGCGTTTCTCGAGGAGAACGGGGAATGGTTTGCCCGGGTGTTCGCGACCTACCCCGACCAGATGCAGTGCGGTCGCGGATGCGCTCTCTGCTGTCACGGGTTGTTCGATATCTCGTTTGCAGACGCGTTTCTGCTGGCGGAGGGGTACGGCAGGCTTCCCTCAGCGCAGAGGGAGCAGGCTGCCGCCCGGGCACAAGTCACCCAAAATCTCATCGAGCATGAGGTCCCCGGGCTTGATCCCCCGTTTCTGCTGCACGGTTTGCCCCATAGCGTCCTGGATCGGATTGTCGAATCGGCTCGAAGCCCGCGATGCCCTCTTCTCGGGAGCTACGATGAGTGCCTTGTCTATGAGTGCAGACCGCTGGCATGCCGCCTCAAGGGCGCGCCGATGGTCGATTCCAGGGATGGACCTTTCGGCGACTGGTGCGAGCTGAATTTCAAACAGGGACTGCCGTCGGGCTCCTTGGACATTCTGACCCGCGATTACTATGCAATCCAGGCAGCCGAGGACATCTCGAACGAGGTGATGAGCGACCTGCTGCTGGGCAAGCGTCTCCCTGAGGTCACGGTGTTCATCCCCTCCGTGGTTACGGAATACCGCTCCTTCTGGCACAGCCTTGTTTCGGCGGTTTCCCGCGACTGCCAGAACAAACACCGGTCAGACTGATCGGAAATCCTCCGTGGCTGCATCTGCGATTCAGAAGTGATCGACCACGCCTGCGCGGCGTGGCTTTGGCATGCTCCGCACAGCTGGGCGAATCGAAGTGCCCCTCGGGGTCGGTATCGGAATCGGGATCGGCTACGGAATCGGTATCGACCGGCAGCTGGCTTCAATCCCGAGGCCTACCGGTTGATCATGGTTTCGAATCTCGATACCGATTGCGACCCCGATTCCGATCCCGATGGCGATTGCATTAACCACCTGCTTGCGGATGCCGATCCCCGCCGGTGTTATATTCTTCCTGTGGAGAAGCTCTTCCATCCGCTGGTACGTGAGTGGTTCGAGCGCCGCTTCGGCACTCCGACGCAGGCGCAGGCACTGGGTTGGCCGGCGATTGCCCGAGGCCGGCACACACTCATTTCCGCGCCGACGGGATCGGGCAAGACGCTGGCGGCCTTCCTGATCTGTCTTGATCGCCTGATCAAGGCGGCCCTGGACGGGACCCTCGAAGACGTCGCGCAGGCGGTCTATGTCTCACCGCTCAAGGCCTTGTCGAACGACGTGCACACCAACCTGCAGGTGCCGCTCGATGAGATACGTGATCTGGCCCGGCAGAAGCAGATCGAGCTCCCTGAAATCAGGATAGCACTGCGCACGGGCGACACACCCGCACACGAACGCCAGGCGCGGGCGAGGAAACCGCCCCACATCTGGATCACGACTCCCGAATCGCTCTACATACTTCTCACCTCGGCGAGCGGCCGCCGCGGCCTCTCCGGTGTGTGCACCCTTATCCTGGATGAAATCCACGCTGTGGCGGGCAGCAAGCGCGGCTCTCATCTTTCCCTCTCTGTCGAGCGGCTGTGCGCGCTGGCCGGTTCTCCGGTGACACGCATCGGCCTGAGCGCCACACAGCGCCCTATCGAGGAAGTAGCGCGCTTTCTGGTCGGCACCGAAAATCTGGACCCGGATGGCAGGCCGTCGTGCGAAGTTGTGGACATAGGGTACGGGCGGGAGATGGACCTCAAGGTCGAAATTCCCGGAGGCGAGCTGGGGCCGGTTGCGACCAACGTCCTGTGGGACGAAACGGTTTCCCGCATCGCCGAATTGGGCTCCGCGCACCGCACGACGCTGGTCTTCATGAATACCAGGCGGCTGGTCGAGCGGGTGGCTCACCAGCTTTCTGCAATGATGGGCGAGGATAACGTCGCGCCCCATCACGGCAGCCTGTCGCGCCAGACCCGCCTCAGGGTCGAACGACGTCTCAAGCATGGAGAGTTGAGGGTCTGCGTGGCGACAGCCTCGCTGGAATTGGGGATCGACATCGGAGCCATCGACCTGGTCTGCCAGGTGGGAACGCCTCGCTCGATCGGGATCCTGCTGCAACGAGTCGGCAGATCGGGGCACAGGCTGGGAGCGGTGACGCGAGGACGCCTCTTCCCGCTCACCCGCGACGAGCTGATCGAGTCCGCCGCCCTGCTGTACGCCATACGGCAGGGCGAACTCGACCGCCTCAGCGTTCCTTCCTGGCCCCTGGATGTACTCGCGCAGCAGATCGTAGCCATGTGCAGCGCGGAGGCATGGCACACAGACGATCTCTTCCGGCTGGTCCGGCGTTCGTATCCCTACCGGCACCTTCCCCGCAAATCCTTTGACGACGTGGTGCGCATGCTTTCCGAGGGACTTGCCGGGCGGTTGGGATATCGCTCCGCTTTCCTGCACCTCGACGGCGTCCACAATGTTGTGAGAGGCAGACGCAGCGCCAGAATAGCCGCTTTGACCAGCGGCGGCGCCATTCCGGACAACGCAGACTATGACGTCATTCTGGAACCCGACGGCACTCGGGTCGGGACCGTGTTCGAGGATTTCGCCGTCGAGAGCATGACGGGCGACGTCTTCCTTTTGGGCAACTCGGCCTGGCGGATTCGGAAGATCGAACGCGGTCGTGTGCTCGTCGAAGACGCCCGTGGACAGGCGCCGAACGTGCCCTTCTGGATCGGCGAGGCTCCGGCACGAACACGCGAACTCTCCGCATGTGTATCGACCGTGAGGCAGGCTATTGCCGACCGTCTCCATGATCGTGACGACTGCATACGATGGCTCGCCGAAAATGCCGGGCTCTCGGAGCAGGCAGCCGCCGCGGCCTGGGCATACGTTTCGGAGGGAAAGCGTGTTCTCGGCGCCGTCCCGACGGACCGGCGTGTGGTCGCAGAGCGCTTCTTCGATGAGAGCGGCGGGATGCAGCTGGTCCTGCATGCGCCGTTCGGCAGCCGGATAAACCGGGCGTGGGGCCTGGCGCTGCGCAAACGTTTCTGCCGCAAGTTCGACTTCGAGCTTCAGGCCTCGGCGACGGAAGACGGCATAAATCTGTCGCTTGGAGCGCAGCATTCATTTCCCCTCGAGGATGTCTTCCAGTTTCTGCGGTCGCACCAGGTCGAAGAAACGCTAGTCCAGGCGGTCCTCGCCTCCCCTGTCTTTACAGTCCGCTGGCGGTGGACCCTCGCGCGTGCTCTCGCACTGCTGCGCTTTGCGGGAGGCAGGCGGGTTCCGCCGCAAATCCAGCGCATGCGCGCCGACGATCTGCTCGCCGCGGTCTTCCCTGCCCAGGCAGGCTGCCAGGACAACCGGGCGGCTCCGGACATCGAAATCCCGCAACACCCGCTTGTGTCCGAAGCCCTGCGTGATTGCCTCCACGAGGCGCTCGATGCCGACGGCTTGCGCGAGGTTCTCCGTTCCCTGGAACGGGGCGAGATCGAGCTTCTCGCCAGGGACACCCCGATGCCCTCGGTCTTCTCCCACCAGATCCTGAACGCCATGCCCTACGCTTTCCTGGACGACGCCCCGATCGAGGAGCGCCGGGCCCGCGCCGTCTTCATGCGTCGCGTTTTACCGGAGCAGGGCAGCGACCTCGGGACCCTCTCCCCGGATGCTATCCGGGGCGCGTCGGAAGACGCCTGGCCGGAAGTGCGTGACGCAGAGGAACTGCACGACGCCCTGCTGGGCCTCACCATTTTCCCTGAGAGCCAGTTGCACCGCCTGCAGCGGGAGGCCGGCTCCTGGTTCGAATCGCTGGTTGAAACGGGGCGCGCGGTTCGCCTGGAGCGAGAGCGCACGTCCTATTGGATAGCCGCGGAGCGGGCGGAGCTGGTTGCCGGAATCCCTGACGACATCGAGGCGGTGACCGGGGCAGTACGGGGGTGGATCGAGGTAAGCGGGCCGCTCACGGTTGAAGGCCTGGGAGAAACGCTCGGACTCGAAACGGACACCGTAAGGACTGCGCTGGCGCGCCTCGAGGCAGAAGGCCTCGTCCTGCGCGGCCGTTTTACTCCCAACGGCGAGGAGGAGTTCTGCGACCGGCGGATCCTTGCCCGGATCCATCGCGCCACGCTCGTGCGACTGCGAAGAGAAATCGAGCCCGTCCCGCCGTCCACGTTCCTGCGCTTTCTCTTCGAATGGCAGCACGTCTCGCATGAAGCGCCCCTGGAGGGCGAGTCCGGAGTGCTCGACGCGATCGAGCAGCTCCAGGGTTTCGAGACCGCCGCGGCCGCCTGGGAAGCGGAACTCCTCCCGGTCAGGGTGCACGGCTACAAGCCAGCGAGCCTCGACAGCCTTTGCCTCGCGGGGGAGGTAGTCTGGGGGCGCTGGACTCGGAGAACGACGCAGTCCGAGGTGCCGGCGCGCCGGCCCGGGCTCACCCGAACTGCAGTCCTTGGCCTCGCCCTGCGGGAAAACGTGGGCTGGCTACTGGATCCTGTTCCGGCAGACGAGTCAGCCCTCTCTGTTCCTGCAGGAAATGTCCTCGCGTTCCTGAGGCGGCGGGGCGCGTCGTTCTTTGCTGAAATCGTAAATGGGACACACCATCTGCCGTCGGAGGTCGAGGACGCCCTCTGGCAACTGGTCGCAGCAGGCCTGGTTACCGCCGATTCATTCGCTGCCCTCCGAGCCCTCGTGACCGGGGAGGCGCGCCGGCTCGAGCGGTCGCGCCACCGCCGGCGCCCCCCGCGTCGGACACGCGAGGGAAGATGGTCCCTGCTCGAACCGGAAGGCCCCGCCCCGGACGACCTTGCCGAACTCAGAACCAGGCAGCTGCTCAGGCGATACGGCGTCCTCTGCCGCGAGCTGCTGGCCCGCGAAATCTCGTCACCGCCCTGGCGCGACATGCTGTTCGTGTTGCGCCGCCTGGAGTCCCGCGGCGAGATCCGGGGCGGCCGTTTCGTTGCGGGACTGGCGGGGGAACAATTTGCACTCCCGGAGGCTGTCGACGCATTGCGCGCCATCAGGCGCCGGGAGCCGACCGGCCTGTACGTGCGGGTTTCCGCATGTGACCCGCTGAACCTCGCCGGGATAGTCACTCCGGGTCCGCGCGTTCCGGCCGTTCTCGGCAACCGGGTCGTCTACCGCGACGGAATTCCCGTGGCATCAGTCGAAGCGGCTGAAGCTCGCATCCTGATGGAGGTGCCGCTGCACGAGGCCCGGACGCTCGAGCGCCTTCTCGATGCGCGGCCCGCCTCCGCATTTGACCGCACGCCTTGAGCAGGTCCGGTCCGACAGACCGGACCTGCGTCACGACAGGGGGGAGAATCGGGTGTAATATGACGCTTCAACGTCGACCGGCGGCGGGCCGGTATTGATACACCCGACAACCATCCCTGCTTAATGAGAGGTGAAGGATGCAACTCACGGACAGGATGAAGCGCATAGGCACGGAAACCGCCTTCGAAGTGTTCGCACGCGCCCAGGCGCTCGAACGGCAGGGCAAGAACGTGGTGCACCTCGAGCTCGGCGAGCCCGACTTTCCGTCACCCAAGGCCGCGATCGAGGCAGGGATCGAGGCGCTGCGGGCCGGGATGACAAAATACACCACATCACCCGGTATTCTCGATCTGCGTGCCCGAATCGCCGAGGTGGAAGGCCCCCGCCGCAGTCTCAAGTTCACGCCTGAGCAGGTAGTGGTGACTCCCGGCGCGAAACCGATCATGTTCTATGTGCTTCTCGCGCTTGCCCAGGAGGGGGACGAAGTCCTTTACCCCGACCCCGGGTTCCCGATCTATGAGTCGATGATTCGATTCTCGGGGGCGACCCCTGTGCCCTACCCGCTGCGGGAAGAGAACGACTTCTGCATGGATCCCGGGTATATCGCGGCCCGCCTCTCGCCGCGGACCCGCCTGGTGATCATCAGTTCCCCGAACAATCCGACGGGAGGGGTGGAACCGCGCGAGAACCTTGGCAGGCTTGCTGACGCGCTGCGCAAGAACGATACCTGGATACTCTCGGACGAGATATACAGCCATCTGATCTTTGAAGGCTCCCATCATTCGATCGCGGGTTTTGAGGGCATGCCTGAAAAGACCATAATTCTCGACGGGTTCTCCAAGACCTACAGTATGACCGGTTGGCGCCTCGGCTGGGGGATAATGCCGCAGGAGCTCGTGCCCCATATTACGCGGCTTGTCATCAACTCGGTTTCGTGCACATCCGGTTTTTCGCAGAGGGGCGGCCTGGGAGCCATCTCGACGCTGGAAGAGACGCTCCCCCCCATGCGGGAAGAGTTCAAGCGCCGCCGCGAAGTAATCGTCGCGGGACTGAACGAAATCCCAGGGGTGCGGTGTGCAAGGCCGCACGGGACATTTTACGCGTTCCCCAACGTGAGTTCCTTCGGGAGGAAATCCAAGGAGGTAGCCGACTATCTGCTGGAGAAGGCTGGCGTGGCGTGTCTGTCGGGGACCGCTTTCGGGAACGAAGGGGAAGGGTACCTGAGACTCTCCTTTGCCACCTCGATCGACAAGATCCAGCTTGCGCTCGCCCGGATCAAAGAGGGACTCGCGGACTTACCGGCCTGATCCTCGCGTCAGAGTCGCCTGGTCATGAAGATCGTTTGCACCGCGTGGCCGTGGACCTCGAGCGTCTCGCCGCCGCCTGCGTGAAAACCGCAGGCGCGGTAGAAGCCCTCGGCATCGGGGGATGCGTAGACAAATATGTCCTTGAACAATGCGGGCGGCACCAGGGACTCGAGGTGCTCCAGGATGAGTCGGCCTACGCCGACACGCTGGCACGACGGCGACACTGCAAGAAACCGGATTTCGTTCAGGTCCAGGCCGCCGACCCCGGCGACTCCAAGGTCGTTCTCGCACACGGCCACGTAACAATGCGCTGCACGCTCGAGCATGAGATCGGGCACCTCGGCCGTCAGCAGCGCCTTCCGGAGGTCGGGAGGGCAACCGGCGTCGATTTCGATATTGGCCCGCAGAATCTCACAACAGCTGCGGGCGTCCTCCGGGCGGAACTGACGGCACCTGCCAACCGGCACAAGCACCTCCTCGCGCGGCCTGCGGCCTACGGGATATAGGCGATGGCGTCGATCTCGACCTTCAAGTCCTGGGCCGGCAACAGGGCAACCTGAACCGTTGTGCGCGCGGGACGGTTGTCGCCGAACATGCGTGCGTATACGGCGTTCATTTGCGGAAAGTCACGGATGTCGGTCAGGAAGACTCCGCAGCGCAGGACATGGTTCAGGCTCGAGCCGGCCGCTTCCAGGATTGCCGAAATGTTCTTGAGCACCTGCTCCGTCTGCGTTTCGATGTCCGGTCCGGCCAGGCTGCCGGTGGCAGGATCAGTAGCTCCCTGGCCGGAGACGAATATCAGCCTGTCATAGACTACTCCAGGTGAATAGGGACCGCGCGGTGCGGGAAGATTTGCAGACTGTACCGGTGTATGTCGTGTCAGTGGACCCATCTTCGTCTCCTGATCGAAACCAAGTCTTCAGAGTTCAATTCTTATCCTTCCGGCCCGGCAGGGGCAAGCACTTCTGAATCCTGCATTCTGAATTCCAGGGATGCTGAGACCTAACCGCTGATAGCTATTCACCGAAACATCGGGACTGATATAATTCGCTTTTTCGCGCGAGTTCCCCCGCCGCGGATGCTGCAGGAGAGGACGGGAAAATGAAGCAGAGGCTGCTGATCTTGATCACGCTGCTGGCAACCGGCGGCATATCCCTCAATTGCGGCGGTCCGCGCACCTCCGAAGCACTGGAAATCGGCCAGCCGGCACCCGAATTCAAGCTTCCCGATCTCTCCGGCAATGCCGTATCGCTTACCCAGTATCAGGGAAAGATCGTTCTGGTCGACTTCTGGGCAACCTGGTGCGGCCCCTGCCGGCTCAGTATGCCGTTACTCGAGGACCTGCAGAAGGAATATCCGAACGAACTGGTCCTGCTCGCGGTGAATCTGCAGGAACCGTTGGACGAGGTGCGCCAGTACGTCACCGCGCAGCGCATCCGGTCCAGGGTCCTTCTTGACGAGGAAGGCACGGTCGGGAGAGCCTACGGAAGCGAATCGATCCCGATGCAGGTTCTGATCGACCAGAAGGGGATTGTGCGGGACATCCAGATGGGGTTCAGCACGAGCATGGGGACCCGCCTCAGGGAAGAGGTCCGGAAGCTCCTAGGAAGCTGACCGTCCCCTCGGCAGCGTGCTGTTCTTCTCCAGATATGCAGTTACCTGCTCGGCCGTTTCTTCGGCCGTACGCACGCATGTTCCGATCGAGAAGCCACGCAGGTAGTTACCCGTGAGAAACATCCCGGGTATCTTCGCGGATTCCGCCTCGATCCGCCGCACACGATGCTCGTGCCCGAGGGTGTACTGCGGCAGAGCCCGCTCATACCTCTGCATGGCAACCACCTCCGGCGCGATGATGATCCCGAGCGTGGATTTCAGGTCCCTCTTCGTACCTGAAACCCGCGGGGTGGCTCGCACTCTGCAGGAAACCGCCGACACGATTGGCGGCCTCCAGGACAGTGACGTTCCAGCCGCGTTGCTGAAGCCGATAGGCACAGGTCAGCCCCGAGACACCTCCGCCGATAACGATGACGTGCTTCCTGGCCGCAGACATGTTTCAGGTGCGGATCCCGAAGCCTCCGGGCCGGAGGCTCGAGCCGCTGAAGGTTCCTCAAGTCACTGAAGAGCGATTGCACACTACCTCCGTCACACAATTCTTTCCATTCAGACGCATGCGAGGCTCGTGAGCAATCCGCCTGGAGGCTGAGAGCTGA
>Ga0115026_10000228_pt1 | contig 13479 bp, 11 predicted proteins | sample Mud_0915_D1_FD_83878 | JGI IMG/M metagenome (GOLD analysis project Ga0115026, IMG submission 83878) | Wetland microbial communities from Old Woman Creek Reserve in Ohio, USA - Mud_0915_D1 | ecosystem: Environmental > Aquatic > Freshwater > Wetlands > Sediment ...
CGCGTATGCATCCTGGCCGCCTGGACTGACGAATTGGCACGTCTTGACGGCGCAAAGCGTGGCCTTGTGACACGCCATTGGGCAGGCACGGCTAACGTCGGTGGCGAAAACCATTCAGATTTCACCTCTTCCACATGACGCCAACGGGAGCCCTTTGGGGGGGGATTTTTCGGAATGGTTGGTGCAGGTAGACGAGAAAAGGCAAGACTGCCGATTGTTGTCATGGGTTCAGACCCCGCGCCTTCGACGAGACCAGGTACCCAAATTCTCGATAGGGAGGGCGGAGAGATGTTTGAAGCGATTGTTGTTCTCGTTGCGGTAGGGATCCTCGCCGTCGAGGTCATCGAGGTTCGTCACAAGTGCAATTGATTTCTCGCCGGCAATCAAGACGGAGCTCCTCTACGTCTGGGCGTTGGCCTGGGTGACGGGGGGAGATAGGGACTGAGCGTCACGAGCTTGGAGGATGGAACATGATACAGCGCATCTGCCCTCGCACCGTTGGCCGACACGCTTGGCTCGTCATCACCCTGGTGATACTCCTCGCCGGCTGCGCCGGGGCGCCCGTGGACCAGAACGGCGCGTCGTCCAATCTCAATTGGCGGCAGTTCCAGGGGACGACTCTGCGCGTGCTCCTGGTCCAAAGCCACTGGCAGCAGGTGATTGTCAAGTACATCCCGGAGTTCGAGGAGTTGACGGGCATTCGGCTGGAGGCTGAGATTCTCACCCAGGAGCAATTGTGGAACCGGCTGGAGACGGATCTACAGGTGTCCGGGAAGGTGGACGCATTCAGCGTCATTCCTGCCCTCGACAATCTGCGCCTCCACCGCGCGGGCCGACTGCAGCCCGTGAACGCATACCTGGCGGACCGGGCCCTCACGGGAGGCGGGTACCAGTGGGAGGATTTTCTACCCAAGTTCCGTGAGGCCATGGAAGTTGACGGAGCCGTCGTGGGCCCGCCGGTCATGGTCGAGCACTTGTGCCTCATTTACCGCAAGGACCTCTTCAAGCAGCACAACATCGCCGTGCCCAAGACGCTGGACGAACTCGAAGCGGCTGCCCGCGTTCTGAACAAGAAGCCGATGGGCCACCAGGGGGCGCCCGGCTTCGGGATCGTGACCCGCGGCCAGGGCCAGTACCTGACCGGAGTCTACGCGGGCCTCTTGCACGCCATGGGCGGGACGTGGTTTGACGAGCGCCACCAGACGACGCTGAGCAGCGCGAAGAGCCTTGCCGCCCTGGAGTGGCTGCGGCGCGTCCTCGGCCAGTACGCGCCGCCAGACGTGGCGCGCTACGGATGGCAGGAGGCGTCCTCGCTCTTCCTCGACGGTCGGGCCGCCATGTATCTCGACGGCAGCTCCATCTATCCGTTGATTGAAGAATCGGGGAATTCCCGCGTGTCCTCCCAGGTCGGCTATGGGCCCTTCCCGGCCGGGCCCGGCGGGTCGGCCGCCGTGGTTGCCGTGCGCGGGATGGCCATCGCCAAGCAGAGCCGCAACCCGCAAGCGGCCTGGCTGTTCCTCCAGTGGGCGAGCGGCCCGGCCATGGTCCGGAAGGCGCTCATGCATGGAATCCTGGTCGCCCGCCACTCGACGTGGCAGGACCGTATCGCCCGGAGCGAGGTCCCCGCGGATCTCGCGCAATCTCTCCAGGACGCCGGCCGGACGGGCGTTCCCGCCTGGGCGCCGCCCGTCGTCGCCATCACCTCTGGACGAGAGATCGTGGGTCGCGTCCTCACGGCTGCCGTGAAGGGCGAGGACGTGCGGGGCGCGGCCACGACGGGGGCGCGCAACCTCAGGGAGCTCATGGCGAAAACTGAGCAACGGTGAGACAGCGGTGGGGCCACGCGTAGGCAGGGCCCTCGCCACACACTCGACTGTTCGCGCGAGCGCCGGGGATCCCCTCGGCGCTCGCCGTGTTTCCGGCCGGAGCGGCCGCGGAGCGTGACGGTCCGCTGAGGGACGCGTTGCTGCCCGGGCTGCTCACAACGTTCCAGATGCACGGCGCCGTCGCCCAATTTCGATGGGTACCCGGCCGATGGGCGCTTTTTCAGCAGCCTGCCAGTGGCGACGACGCTCGCCACCGCATTGCATAATGCCGGCGGACGAGCGGCGAGGTCCAATCGAGATGCAGCGACAACCGCCTCGCCACGAGCTCGATGATTGCGACGGCGAGAAGGACGGGGAGCAGAAGAATCGAACGGAGCGTCGTGCCGAGCGGAAGACCGCTGGCGGCCAGACTTTGAACCACAGGAACCGAGAAGCCGCGGCCGATGGCGTGCCACAACCCGTAGACGACGCTCAACGGAAGCGCCGCGAACAGCATGAGGCATTCGAAGACCCAATCAAGACGCGGTGACCGGTCGTAGATGTCCCGGCCCGTGCCAGGTCCGCGGTACGTGTGAACCACGCCTGGCCGCACGGCCTCGATCCCCCACTTCACCATGAGGTACGAGATCACATAGCACGAGATGCCGGCCACGTCGCGGATGGATCGAAAGTGCGTTGGCTGCCCCGGCGGATAGAGGGCCTTGATCGGCAGCGAGCGAACCCGCCCCCCCGAGTCTCCCACCTTGACCAGGATCTCCGTCTCCGTCACGTACCGCTCTTTCCGGAGCGCGATGGATGCGATCACCGCGAGGGGATACAGGCGGAAACCGCACTGCGTGTCCTCGATGAACTGGTTGGCCGCCAGGGACACAAAGAAGCGCGCCACGACCATGGAATTCCGTCGGTGGCGCGGAATTCGGTTGGGGTCGTCCATGCGCGAGCCCGTGATGATCGCCTCCGGATCGTCGCGATGGGCCTCCAGGATGGAGGGGATGTCGTCCGGGTCATGCTGGCCGTCCGCGTCGATGGCGATCACCGCCGAGAAGCCGCGCGCCCTGGCCTCGGCGAACAGGACACGCAGCGCATGACCCTTCCCGCGATTCGTCCCCAATGGCACAACATCGGCCCCTGCCTGCCGGGCCGCGTCGCCCGTTCCATCCGTACATCCGTCGTCGGCCACGATCACGGTCCCGAGGTGGCGCCGGACCCCGCGGACGACGCCCGCAATCGTTTCGCAGGCGTTGTAGGCGGCGATGACTCCGCAGACGGACGCGTCGGGACTCACGCGCCGCTCCTCAGGATCCGGGCAGCCGCTTGCATCCCCGAGAACGTCGCAGCAAGGACGCCGCCGCCGGTCTCTGCCCAATGTCCCGCCAGGTGAAGGTTGCGGATGCCGTGCCGAACGCGGGCGAGTTGCGGGGTCTGCTCCCAACCGTACGCCGCACCCTGCCGATTGCGCGTGCAGCGCTCCAGCGTGGCCGGCGTGGCTGCCTCGCAGCAAACGAGCCCCGTCCGCAATCCCGGGAGCACGCACTCACACTTGTCCAGGAGCCGGCCCAGAACGGCGTCCTTGTCCTCCTTCCAGTCGCGCACGTACCCCGGCGGAATGAGCTCGTGCACGATGCACACATCGTAACCCGGCGGAGCCAGAGTCGGATCCTCCACCGTGGGAATGGTGACCCCCAGTGGGTCGGGGCTGGAGAATGGGGCGTACCGCCCCAGCACTCCGTCCAGATCGAAATCCGGAAACGAGCCGATGCTGGAGGCCGGAGGCGGCGCCTCCCTCCGCACACCCGCGTACGCGACATAGAATGAGGGCGAAAGCGGTTGGCTGCCGTGCTCCGCCAGAACCGCCTGCCCGACCTCTCCTCCAATCAGGCGGCCAAACGTCTCGGCGACGTCTGCATTCGAGACCACGTGGTCCGCCAAGAACTCGGCGCCGTCTGCCGTCACAACCCGGTCGCACCTATCGCCGTCCAGGCGGATCGCCGTCGCCGGTCGGCTCAGGTGGACCTCCCCGCCCCGGCGACGGATGCCGTGGACCAACAGGTCTGGGATCTGCTGGTGGCCGCCGCGCGGCCGAAAGGCCCCGGAGCGAAAGTAGCTCATGATCAGCGAGACCATCCGTGTTGCCGAAGCCCGCATCGGGGACACGCCGAGGAACGGACACCGATCGGACAGAACGGCGGCCAACCGCCGATCCCGGATATCCAGCCGCAAGAGATCCGCGTACGTCAGGTGGCCGTGCCGCAACAAGGCGCCGGTCGCGGGGGGCGCCGTGGGGGACGGGTCCGCGACGGCCTCCATCATACGTGCGACGTCGGCGTAGATCTCCTCTGCGCGGCGGAAGAAGGCGGTAATGCCGTCCCGCTCCGCGGGGAAGAGGCCGCACAGCCGATCCACGTAGGCTGGCAGGCTCGCGTCCACGCATACAGTCAGACCCGGGAACCGGCTGACGCGGATGGGGTCGAGGCGAATGGGCGTCAGCCCGCCGGCCACGCCCAAGGATTCGAGGAGGTGCGTCAACAACCCAGCCGAATCGAGCCCGGCGATGCAGTCCACGGCCGAGTCGAAGGTGAACCCCCCCCGTTGGAATGAACTCAGGTACCCGCCGGGATTTGCCGCCTGCTCCAGCACGACCACGGCCCTGCCGCGGGCCGCCAGCGCGCCCGCGCATGCCAGACCCCCGATTCCACTGCCGATGACCACCGCGTCCCACCTCATGACGTGCGGCCCGAGTCATTCCGCGCTACGAGGCACACCGGCAGGAGGAGCAAAGTGGCACAGAGGCAAAACAGCGCGCCGAGACAGAGGACGACCGCGATGGAGGCGAGGCCGCGATAGTGGCTGGTGATGAGACTGCCGCAGCCTGCCAGCGTCGTGGCGGCACAGAGCACAATGCTCCCCCCCACGGAACGCACGGACTCCGACCCCGTGCCGGCCGCCGGCGCTCCCTCGACATGCGCCTGCATCAAGTAGATGCCATAGTCCACTCCAAAGCCGAAGATGAGCGCGATCCCTGCCACGTTGAAGAAGTTGAAGGGAAGTCGAAGAATCCCCATGGCGCCCACCGTGAAGACCGTGCCCACCGTGACCGGGAGCATGACCAGCCAGACCCGGCGCCACGTTTTGAAGTGAAGGCGAAGGATCAGGAGGTTCGCCGCGAAGGAGAGCACGACAGCAAGGCCGGCCTCCCAGATGATCGCCTGCCGGATCTCGCCGAGGAATATGGCGGGCCCGACGAGTCGGAAATCCGATCCCAACCCGTTCACGTCGTCTCTCAACGCGGCCAGCGTGGCCTGGTCCCAACGCGGCCCGGGCGGGCCGAGGTGCGCCGCCAGGGCCCGCGCCGTTGGATTGTAATAGTACGCGGCCCGCGGATCGTTGGCCTGGGCATAATCGCGCGGGCCAACCTCTTCGCGCGCGGCCACGGCCCGCGCGATGCCGGCGGCGTAGGCATCCAGCGAGGCGTCCGGTATCAGCCCTTGCCGGTCCATCTCGGTCCGCAGAGCCCCTGCCAGGTTCGGCCCGTCAACACTTTCCCTGAGGCCGGCGGCCGCGAGGCGCGTCAGGACTTCCCGCTGGACCGAAGGCGACGGAAGCAACATCCCTAGCGAAGAAAAACCTCCTACCATAGCTTGACCCCGCCACCGCTCGCCTGCCCGCTCCAGCGCATCGAAATCGCGGAGCAGTTGATCGTCGTTTGCAGCCCGAGCCACCACGAAGAGCGGCTCCCCGCGTCGCCAAAGCGCCTGCCCGATCCTTTCCTCCACCGCCTGCACGGCGCTGTCCCGAAGGCCCACGGACTCCAGGCTGGCGTCAAACCCGACACGCGTCGCAGCCACGATGCTAACGGCGAGAAGCAGCGTGAAACCCACAACAAGGGCTCGCCCGTTCCGGTCGACGAGTCGCGCGATCCAGGTCTCCCCGAGGTCGGCCGGGCGCTCGGTCAGCAGTCGCGCCGGTCGGCTCTGGGCGAGCCATGCCAGCAGGGATGTCAGAAGGAACAACGTGGCCGCCAGGCAAAAGAGGATGCCGAAGCCCGCCACCACGCCCAGTTCGTGCAAACCACGGAAGCTGGTCACTACAACCGAGAAGAACGCGAGGGAAGTGGTGAGGGCGCCGCTCATGATCGCCTTGCCGGTTCCGGCGAGCGTTCGCTCCATGGCCTGCCTCGCGTTTCCGTCCACCCGGAAGTACTCTCGGAAGCGTCGGAAGGTCTGGATAATGTAGTCCACGAACAGGCCGATCAACATGGCCGCCACGATGCTCGTGACCACGTTGAGTGTCCCGTAGAGCAGGTAGGCCAACAGAAGCGTCCACGCCAGCGAGGCGAAAAGCGTGATCACGAAGATAGCCATCACGATCAGGGAGGGGCGGAATGCCAGGTACAGGATGAGCAACACCAGCACGAGCGAGACGGAGAACGAGACGACCATGTCCTGCCAGATCACGGCCAGCGCCTCGGCGGCACGCGCGTAGCCTCCCGCGAGACCCACCCGGAGGCCCTGGGAAGACCCGACCGGGGCGATGGCTTGGGCGGCGATTCGGCTCACGTCCTGGTGCAGCCCGCGCACGAAGGCGATGTCCCGGACGGAGCCGCTGGGTCTCACCGTCAGCAAGGCGAGGCGGTGAGACCTATCCAGGTAGTAGCCCGTGGACAGGTCAAGGGTCGTCGCAGGCAGACGTTTGATCAGGCTGGCCTGCACGAGTTCCCGAATGTTCAAGGGGTCCCGGCTGATGAATTCCCCCTCAAAGGGGGAGGCAAGCGGCGAGAGGAGCGCCTCGCGGTTCTTCCGAACCTGCGCGCGAACGCCCTCCGGTGACAGGCGTGCCGCCAGCCGCGTGATGGCCTCTCCGTCGAGATAGAGCGGAAAATGTTCCGCCACGAAGCGCGAACCGGATTGAAGGAGGTTGTAATCCACCGAGGCCGCATACGGCGATGCGGACAGTTGCTCGCCGAGAGTCTGGACGGCGGCGATCAGGGCATCGGCGGACGGCTCTGCGCTTTCCACGACCACGACTAGCCCGTTCAGAATACCGAAGTCTCGCAGAAAGTCCTTGAAGGCGACGATCGAGGGGGTGTTCTCGGGCATCACGTCGAGGAGATCGGCGCTGACCGGAATCCGCACGACCAGGGCGGTCGCGAGCCCGGTCGCGAGCAAGCAGACAAGAGCGATGCGACGAGGGTGGGCGTCAATCAGCCGCGCCAACCCGCGGAGGAGCGAATCCGGCATTACCGTACCGGTTTCCGGGCCAGCGTGGTCTTGCTCACACCGGGAAGGAGAAGTTTCCCCCGAGTCACCGTATGGAGCCACGTGGCGACTGCGCCAAAGAACGAGGCGGCGAGTCGCGGCCCCAGATGCAACGGGACAGTCGGCTGCCCAGGAAACGTCCGGATCTCCACGAAGCCCGTCCGGCGAAGCATTTCTTGGAGGACCGCCGGCGCGAAGTCGTACAGGTGAAACGGTGGGTCGTAGAGTCCTCCGCCGAGACCGAGCGGAGCAAGGAGACGGAATATCGGAGTCGTGTGTGGGACGCGGGCAAGAAGAACTCCCCCGGGGACGAGGACCTCGAAGACTTTCCGCAGGGCACCCTTCGGGTCCCGGAGGTGCTCAAGCACGTAGAACATCGTGACCGCATCGTACGGGCCATGGTCGGCTGAGCGTTCCTCCAGTGTCCCCAATCGCACGTTGCGGCCTCTCCGTGACGCAGCGTCCACAACCGCCGCTGACGGGTCCACCCCCTCCGCGTCCCATCCCCGCTCGCACATGAGTTCCACGAAGCCGCCGAACCCGCACCCCACGTCGAGGAGGCGCGGACGGGCAGACCCCTTCCTCGCCGCGCACAGTATGTCCGCCGATTGGCGAAAGACGCGACCCATGAGCCGTTGCCACGAGGCGTCGCTTCCGCCATCGCGGGCATGGTAATCCGTGTAGAGTGACGCCAGCTCCTCGGTTTTCGGCCGTGGGTTAACGTAGACGAGGCCGCACACACGGCAGGCCTGGATCTCAAAACCATACTGCGTCGTCACGCGCCGAGCCGCTTCGCCACCGCATGAATTGCAGCCAACGAATTCTCGTTCTCTAAAAGACACTGCGGCCCCTTGATTTCGGGAGATGCTATCCTTCGCCCGATGGTTTCGGGTCGTCTGAGAATCCTCGCGGGTGCTCAATAGCTCAGAATACATTCGTCGTCGCCTGCGACGTCTCTGCGAGCACGATCTCCACCTCAGCGACCGGGGCGTCGTCGACCGACGCCTTCACTGCGAAGCGGTGCAGCCCGCCCAAACCGCCAAGTCTCTCGGCCTCGATCCGCACCTGATCTCCGGGCACGACCGGACGCCGGAAGCGGGCGTCCCTGATCTGCGCCAGGACCGCCGATGAACCCTCCGACAGCAAGAGCCCCGCCGTCTGGGCCATTGCCTCCACCAGGAGGACGCCGGGCATGAGAGGATTCCCGGGGAAATGCCCTTGGAGGTAGGGATCGCCGACCGTGACGTTCTTCAGCGCGACGACGCGCTTTCCCGGCGTCATCTCCAGGACCCGATCGACAAACCGGAAGGAAATGCCGTGCGGAAGGTGAGAGAGCGGATCGCTGTTCAAGCAGTTAGCCCTTTCCCTGGGACTGGATGAACTCGGCGATGGTCCTGATCGAGGTGAGCACCCGAATCGCGACGGCGCGGTCCTCGACGACGACACCGAATTCTTTCTCCAGGCCGAGCACCAGCTCCAGGGCGTCGATCGAATCCAGGCCCAAGCCGGTCGGGGCAAAGAGCGGTGCATCGTCACTGATCTCGTCTACCGCCTTCGCCAGCTTGAGCCGCGTGGCAAGCAACTGTCTGACCCGCTGAATGATGTCATTCATGACCGAGAGATCCCGCTGTGAAAAGGCCCGAGAAATCTTACCGCGCCCGATAACACACCGCCACCGCGCTCCGCCCTGACGAGCGCGTCGGTATCTGAGACGACGGCCTATGCCAGAGTGCCGGTTCCGACGGGGGCCTACAATACCAAAAGCGGCGGTGGATCGTCAAAGCGGTTCTATATCGATGCAACTGCAGAGGTCATCGGCGTGCGATGGGAGATGGACGTCGGCAGAAGTCACTGCCTTCAGCCGTTTCGCGGTCGCCCGGTCCGGTGCGTGGCGAGCACCTACTGGGGGGCTCAGTCGCCACGAGCGCGCCGGCAGAGGCGAACATCCAGGCCGGTCAGATCCCCCCGCTCACCTGGATTACCTGGCCCGTGATGTAGGATGCTTCATTCGATGCAAGGAATTTGACGACCGCAGCGACCTCGTCCGGAGTGGCCATGCGTCCCAGCGGGATTTTGGAGAGCAACCGTTCGCGTTGCGCGGCGGGGAGGGCCGCTGTCATCTCGGTCTCCACCAGGCCCGGCGCGACGGCGTTCACCCGGATGCCGAACCGTGCCACCTCTTGCGCCAAAGCCCTGGTCAAGGCGTTCACGCCCCCTTTGGCGGCGGAGTAGTTCACTTGCCCCACCAAGCCGGTGATCCCGCTGAGCGACGAGACGTTTACGATCGCGCCCCGCCGTTGTGCCATCATGGGGCGCACCACCACTTTGCAGCAGTGAAACACGCTCTTCAGGTTCAAATCGAGGACGGCATCCCAATCCTGCGGGCTCATGAGAGCCAGCAGTCCATCGCGGTTGCCGCCGGCATTATTGACCAAGACGTCGATGCGGTCATAGCGGGAAAGCAACCCCTCCACCATGGAACGGACCTGGTCCATATCCGTCACATCGGCGTGTAGTGCAACGCCGGTCGCGCCTCCACGGCCAACCTCGTCCACCACACTCGCCGCGCCCTGCGCGTCGCTCCGGTAATTCACCGCAACGACGGTTCCCGGTTCGGCGAATGCCAGCGCGACGCTGCGCCCTATCCCCTTGCTTCCGCCCGTGACGAGGACAACGTGATTCATCTCACACTCCAGTCATGTCGCAACGGGCACATCCGGCTTCGCGTCTTTTCGGCCCGATACAGCCACTCAGCCATCGCGTCATCAACGTAGAACGTGGCCGAAAAGCCGGCGTTTCCCTAGGCTGCTCAAAAAGGTCCAGATGCAAGGCGGTCCGCGATGGGCGGGGTACCCACCGCAGGTGGGTCCAGGCGTACTCCAGGTACGCCGCAGTGAGCGCCCAAGTGGGCCAACGCCGCAGATGGGCCTTTTTCAGCAGCCTAGTCCTTCCCCCAAATGCCCTCCGTCCTGTTCACCAGTCCGGTCGCGGGGTCGAACGCCACACCGATGTTCTTGCCGAACCTGCGCCGCGCGTACACCCACAGGTCGGATGCCATGATCTGTTCATACGTCATGGTGTTCGTGCGCGTCTTCCCTAGGTTGGTGGGTGGCCCCATGGCGATGTACACCTGCTCCTTCGTCATCCCAACCTTGGCGATCGCCTTGCGAATGCTGTCGCGGACGTCGTCCGGAAATCGCTCTACGTCCACGGGTTGCCTCGTGACGAACTTCTCCAGATAGGAATCGCCGTCCGCTCCAATGTCAAGCTTGTACGCGACCTTGGACTCCAGGTTCACGACGGATGCCGTATCCTTCGTCCTCGTGACCTGCAGCTTGGTGCCGGCCGCGATGAAAGTGGGAGCCGCCTGCCAATTGATCCAGGTGATTTCGTTGCCCTCTTGGACCTTCAGATTGCACCGCGCGTAATAAATTCCCTCCTGAGCGCTTGCCGCAAGAACATACGCAATAGACGCAACCCACAACAACAGCAGGTACCATGCACCCCGTCGCATCGCGACCCCTCCCTTTGAGCTCATCCCAACAGATCCCACAACGGCCCCCGGCGTCCGCTCCGGCGCAGGAGGGCCAGGAATGCCGGGTCCGACCGAATTCCCAGCGCGGGGACGACCCAGTTCCGCCGCGCCTTGGCGTGGGAGCCTACGGCCGCGATCAACGCGTCCTCCTCGATTCGCGGCGAGATGTAGAAGCGCGGTAGCAGCAGGTCGTCGCCGCCGGCAACGACCCTCTCCGAGACGGCGATCCCGTGGAGCGGAGTGTTCGGGTAGATCCGGATTCCGACAAACGCAAGGACCGCCTGCGGGCGCAGATCGTCGATCAGGTCGCACGTCTCCGCGACCGTGTGGGCGGTCTCCCCAGGCCCACCGAAGATGAGGTAATACGCGGCCGGGAGCCCCGCCTCGCGGCACGCGCGGGCGGCGGCGCGAAGGTCCTCCTGGGGGAACGGCTTGCCGAGAGCGCGCAGGATCGACGGCGAGGCCGCGTCCGCGCCGAACTCCACCCCGCGGCAGCCGGCGCCCTTCATCGCCCGGGCCAGCTGCGGTGTCATGCCGGTGGGCGTCGCGAAGCAGGTCCACCCGACGCGAATCTGTCGCGCGATGATCGCCTCGCAGATGCCCAGGGCATGGTCGTGCGGCTGATTGAAGATGTCGTCGACGAAAAACGCCTCGTCGATGTGCGCCTCCTCGACCATCCCGGCCAGTTCGTCGGCGACTTTCGCGGGAGGCCGGAGCCGGAGCGACGGCCCATCGATCTGCGGATACGTGCAGTAGGTACACGCGAAGGGACACCCTCGCTTCGTCTGCAGGTTGGCCATTCCGCCCAGCGCGAGATACCGCGCGTTGTCGAGCAGGTCGCGCGCGGGCAAGCCATTCTCCGCAAAATGTCCGAGCCGTCTGGTAACGCGTCGCGCATCCTCTCCCCGCCGGATCAGATTGGGCAGGCCCGGCACCTCGCGTCGGTCCTGCAGACACCGGGCCAGGGCGCAGAATGTCTCTTCCCCCTCCCCGATGACGCCGTACTCCAGATCCAGGGCGGCCAGCAATCGCTCCGGGAAGATCGAGAACCCCGGCCCGCCCGCCACGATGGGAGCGTCCGCGTGGCGCTTGAGGCTGGTCACCGCCGCCAGGATCTCGTCGAGGTAGGAGACCGAGGTGGGATACGTCAAATTGTCCACGTTCCGGATGGAGATCCCGATCAGCTCGGGGGCAAACGGCCGCACGGCGCCCGCGACGTCCCCCTCGACGTCCTCCGAGAAGCACAGGTCCAGCAGGCGCACCTCGTGCCCGTCGCTCCGCGCCGCGCCGGCGACGTACGCGACGCCGAGCGGCGCCACGGGGTACGGCACCGATTCCCGATTCACCGACACGAAGAGAACGCGCACCGCGGGCTACTCCCCACCGCCGCACGCGCAGGCCTCGCCCGCAACGGTGGATTTGAGCCAGCACCCGGGATCCGCAGCCAGGTAGCTGCCCGTGGCCTGGTAGGCATTTCCCCGGCAGCCGTAACACGTGCCGGCAAAGCGGCACGCCCGGCACGCCGGATCGATCTGGCGATAGATGCCGCGGAGGTCGCGGATGACCCGGCTGTCTCGCAGGATGGCGCCCAGCGGCTTCTCGCGCACGTTCCCGACCGAGATGTCCACGCCGGGACACGGTTGGACAAACCCCTGCGAATTCACCAGACAGCTGTACAGATGCCGTCGGCAGGTGAATCCGGCAATCGGCGGCCTGGCGTTCCAGGATATCCCGAAACGCCGTCGATCGATCTCCGCGAGCTCCTGGAACACCTGCTGAAGCTCCTCCGCCGACAGCGTGAGATCCGGGTGCTCTCGCGCCCGCCCCTGATCCGTGAGCGCCTCGAAATACGGGGTGATCCCGTGCTCGCGAGCCCAGACCCACATGTCGCCGATCTCTGCCCGGTTGGCGCGGCAGATGACCGACTGGACGCAGAGCCGGTGCTCGGCATCGGGGTACCCCGCGTCCATGAGCAGCCGCAGGCCGCGCTGGATTCCTGCGTGGGCCCCGCGCACGCCGGCCAGCGCATCCTGCACGGCGGGGAGGAAGCTGTTCTGCTTGACGGCCACCGTCACCCGGTTCTCGAACAGGAATCGGCACAGCGCCGTGTCGAGGCAGATGCCGTTCGTGAAGATGGCCTGGGAGAGGCCGAGCGCGTCGATGTGCCGGATGATCTCCCGCACGGCGGGGAAGAGCAGCGGCTCGCCTCCCCCCAGGAGAATGATCCGTCGCGCCCCCAGATCCCTCGCGTGCTCGACGACGGCGCACAGTTCATCCAGCGACAACTCGTTCTCTAGCGCTTCCCCGGCCGAGGAATAGCAATACGTGCAGCGCAGGTTGCACGCCCGGGTGAATTCCAATTCCAGGGAAAGCAGGCCCTGCCGGGCCAGACACTCGGCGATCTCTTCTTGGGAGAATCCCAGCTCGGAATCCAGCTCGCGGCTCACCGCAACCCGCCTTGCGCCTTCCGCAGATCCACAAACACCCTCGGCTTCCGGCGCCCGCCCTCCAACAGGAGGCCGTCGACCTCCGCGGGGGACGCGAGGCAAATCTCCGGTGTGACGCGCGCCTTCGCGTAGAGCGCCTCGCCGACCGTACGAGAGAAGTGTGGATCGCCACGGAGCGTGCCGACGCGGACCACCACGCGATCCGTGTCGCCATCGCCCGTGTGTGCTTCGATGACGAAGTTCTCCACCCCGTCCACGGACAGGAGCGCCTCCTCGATGACCTTCGGATATATCGTCGTCCCCTTGACCTTCATGCGCTGTTGTTTTCGCCCCAGAACCGGCCCGATCCGGGCTCCGCCCCGCCCGCAGGGACACACGCCGGGGACCAGGAATGTGACGTCCCCGCTCCGGTACCG
>Ga0115026_10000229_pt1 | contig 13453 bp, 17 predicted proteins | sample Mud_0915_D1_FD_83878 | JGI IMG/M metagenome (GOLD analysis project Ga0115026, IMG submission 83878) | Wetland microbial communities from Old Woman Creek Reserve in Ohio, USA - Mud_0915_D1 | ecosystem: Environmental > Aquatic > Freshwater > Wetlands > Sediment ...
CGCACCAAAACTGTCACGAATAAATTCGGCTACCGCCGTTTCTACTTCGAGCGCACCGACAATATCCTCCCGGAAGCCCTCGCCTGGGTTCCACAATCCACAGTCGGAATCTACATTGATCGCGTGTGGCTCAACATCTACCACAACCTCCCCCAAGTCCAGATCCTCCTCCAAGTCCACGATTCTCTCGCAGGCCAGTTCCCCACCGCCCAATCCCCCACCCTCCAACGCGCAATCCTTGAGGAAGCGAAGAAGGTAGTAATTCCATACGACGATCCACTCATCATCCCCCTGGGGATTAAGACGAGTGAAATTTCCTGGGGCGATGTTAAATAAGGAGCCACTTTCGTGGCGCGAAAATTACACAACTGGCTCGAGTCCTACCTCGAGTACGCGGATAAAACTGAGTCCCCCCGCCGCCTGCATTTCTGGGCGGGGGTTAGCGCAATTGCAGGAGCACTTCGGAGGAAAGTGTGGATAGATCAGAATTTCTTTAAATGGTATCCTTCATTCTACATCATCTTCGTAGCAAAGCCAGGGATTGTAAGTAAAACAACAACCCTCGACATTGCAATGGATCTCCTCCGGGAAGTCCCTGGCATCAACTTCGGCCCAGACATCATCACCTGGCAATCAATGGTCACTACCTTCGCCGGGATTTGTGAGCAATTCGAGTGGAACGGCGTCCTTCACCCCATGTCCGCTCTTACCTTTGCAAGTGGGGAATTGGGAAACCTTCTCGATCCCCAGAACAAAGACCTAGTGAACCTGATGATCTCCCTGTGGGATGGGAAGAAGCGGATGGAGAAAACAACGAAGATGAGTGGGAATGATGTCATTGAAGCCCCTTGGATTAATATGATTGCAGCTACAACTCCCCACTGGATTGCGGACAACATGCCTGCAGCAACCGTGGGGGGCGGCTTCACTTCCCGTTGTATTTTTGTATTCGCGGAGAAGAAGGAGCGCTTCATCCCTTACCCCAAGTTCGAGATGAACGGCCATGAGGAAGCCATTCGCCTCGACCTAATCGAAGACCTCAACCACATCGCAAGCACCCTCTCCGGGGAAATGCAATTGACGCGGGAGGCGGCGGAATGGGGCATTGCATGGTACGAAAGGAACTGGACAACCCGCAGTGACAACCTCGATGATGAACGCCTTGATGGCTACATCGCGCGGAAGCAAACCCACCTCCACAAGCTCGCAATGGTTCTAAGTGTCTCCCGTGGAGATGACCTCCTCATCACCCAGTCCGACCTCATCCTCGCGGAGACTATGCTCAATGAAACGGAGGAGGATCTTTCCCGAGTCTTCTCCCGAATCGGCCGATCCTCCGAATCCCTCCAATTCGAATCCTTCCTCTCCATCATCAAGAAGCACAAGACCATCCCATATGAAGAAGCCTACCGAATAATCCACACTTCCTACCAAGACTTCCACGACTTCGAGGGGGCAATTTCCGGCGCGATCAAAGCCGGGTACATCCAACTCATCACCCAGGGCTCTGGGAAGATGGCATTGAAATGGGTGTTGGAGGGGAAAGATAAATCGTATGGTTTGTGATACCTATTATGAAGGAATACCAGATGTCCAATAGACGCCCCCTCACGGAAAAGCTAATCGAAGATGGCCTTGGGTACTGTTGTACCTGGGCTTTCTTCTCCCTCTTCCACAACAAGCACGACATCTCCAACCGCCTCGGGATTTGTGAGGCCCGTGCGAAGCTTTGGAAAGCAAAGCATAAGCGTGGGGAGTTGGAATGTAAATGCAAAGAAAAATGCCTTAAGGATAAACTCCCTAAGGCACGGCGGCAAATTGAACTTCTCCGTTCTATCGAGCGGGATGCTTCTTCTTCCGAGGAGGTTTAATCTTCCCCGTCCCTTTATCCGCCTGGTTGAATTCCTTCGCTACCTTCATTGGAATTCCAACCTTTTTTGCGAATGCTGGATTATGGGCGGCTGCTGCCATTGTTCTTGCCTGCTTCCGTGTTTTTGAGGGCATCATTCTCTCCTAGCAAAGCTCGAAGCTGTTGGTCATCTTGCGCCAGCTTCTTCAACGCATCCACCATCACGGAGATGATAGTTTGAGGGGTATCATGGGAGGTGAGTTGGGTAAGAGCTGTAAGGTTCGGCTTGGGTGGAAGGGCGGGTTGAGGGCAAGGGACTTGAACGGGAACCGGGATGCGGACAATCTGTGGAGGGGTTACCGCGCATCCCCCAAGGAGGAGTACCACCGGCCAAATGAATTTCATTTCCCCTCTCCCATAAACAGCCGCCCAATCTGCGCGGCATTGATCGCCCCTGCTGCAACAGCTCCAGGACAATCCGTGGGTACTTTAACTGGAACTAGTTGAGTCTTCCACTTCACCTCAACCTGCTTTTCCACCCGCACCCGTTCCACCACCTGCGCCTTCGCCGTCGCAACTGCCCGTTCCCCAGCCGCCTTTACCTCCCCAATTTGTTGATTCTGGAGTGCGATCTTCCCTGCATAAAGACTGATTGTTTTTTCATCTAACGATATATTCTCTCTTAATCGAGTCTCTACTCCGCGCTGCCCCCAAATTACTAGGCTTAAAAGAGCAATTGGGATAATCCACCACACTTTCTTAAGAACCATCAACACCATCGTGCCCATCTTTCCCTCCTAAAGGTCGTCCAATCCATTTCCCACCAGCTGCTCCAGCAATGAGAGTTGCACTCCCAATTCCATACCCTTGATAATCAAACGCAACCCCACGCAGTACTGAATACACTTCAAGCCCCAGACCTACAAGAGCGAATACAATCCCCAGCACATACGCAAACTCCAATGTATGATTATCATCAGTTGTAACAATATCACGCAAGGCCATCTTTGATATCCCAATCTGTAAGGGAATGTGCATGGACTATCGCAAGAATTTTCATGGCATACTTTGGGTCAGTTGCGTAACCTGCAAGTTGTATCGCGGGGGCGAATTGTTCCACATCCCCCTTCACTTCCAGCGCCTGCTTGTAGCGGGGTTGGGTAAAAAGAAAATGTGCATGGTCATCAATAGAATTCTCCCAAGTAGTATAAACACACCACTGAGCGGAAACAGTAACCCTCCTACCATCTTCATACTCCGTCGTGGGAAGAGTCATCGCAGCCCCCTCCCACCCTGGGTATACCTTCACCCCGAAAAGATTCTTTCCCCTCTGCGCAAGTTCCGACTGCCCCCATCCACTTTCAAGTGCTGCCTCCGCAATGGTGAAGGCGGCAGACAGCCCCGTTTTCCGCATTGATTCCCGCGCAGCTGGCCCGATGGTGCTGATAAAAGTTGAAACTGACATATCATTTCTCCAAGTTTTGATCAGTGGAAGTCATCGCCCTATTACAATGCCCAGGGTCAAGCCGATTAAGAACCCAGCACATCAACCGCGCCCACAACTTTGGACGAGCGTGCGCCGCCCGGCTACTGATAGATTGTCCAAGTGCCCCATTCGTCGCCACATTTCCCAGGTCATCAAAGGCAAGTGCAATAATCCAAGCCTTTTCCGGAGCTGTGAATATCGCGTAAAGCATTCGGAGGAGAGCTAAAGGAGCTACACCCCAAAGAACAATCCAAATTAAAATTAAAGGAATCCGTGGTTTCATATTTTATCTTTCCTATTAAGCTGCTGCGTAATGGGCCGCAATTCGTGCGGCTGAAAGTATGGTTGGATACAACGCAACTTCTTGCAATGATCCATCTGGACATGGTGCTTCCTCAGGCGACGGTGATCCCGTAATAGGAGCCTTGATTGCGTTCCAGAGTCTGCCTGTCTGTCGTTGATAATGGAGCGGCAAAGAGGGTCAGTTCACTGAGATTTCCTTGGAGCCAATTTGCGCTGTCCCCCCGCCTTCCGATGGTCACAGGATTTGTCGTATCGGCGTAATATGTCCAAGTTTGTGACAGTGCCTGAGTGCCGTTGCCATAGACAGTGCCAGCCAGCGATGACGCCAAGATTTGATGCGTGATCACGGAGAGCGTATTATACGGGATCGAAAATGACCCTATACTTTGTACTGATCCATTTCCCACGTATAGTCTATTCCAGTTCCCATACTGACCAAACATCTGCCAAGGAGCTCCTATACCACTTGCGGTAGATTTGTCTGTAATGGAGACGTAGGCTTGCGACCCAGTATTTATGACGACCGCATTCAGTGCATATCCAGAAGAAAACGCATTGATCGTTGTGAGCAACGAGCTTATGGTGCCGCCAATATAGAATTGTGGTGACGGTTTTGTGTTTTGCGTAATGACAGCGCCCGCATTGACAATCTGCGGTTGATTTGCTGCGACTGCCTGCGTCGCATTTGCCCCGTTGCCGCTCTGGTCGTACTGCGTCACGATAAAGGCGTTTCCGCTTCCAGCGAAGGCAAGCAGGGATGTGGTGTCCAAATCGCCCGCGCTGGTGAATCCAATATCAGTCGTTGCGTTGTCGGAGGATCGACGCACGTTGATTGCCGCTCCTGTATAAGCAGCCCTCAGTCGCCGCAGCGAAAACGCACCAACCGCTGAAACGGAGAGTGAATCCAGCACATAGGACGAGGCTGCACTGCGATATTTAGTGAAAGCTGGAATCATGTCATATCCCCACCAAGTACCCAGCTATTCGCAGCCACCTGTGTAAGGACAAGAGTGCTGTATTGTGCGCGAGCCGTGAGTGAGCTGGGGGTTGAAACTGTAACTCCAGCATCAGCTACAATTGCCGTCTGCCCGGCACCGAATTGAACAACTTGCACTTGCGCACCAACAGGGAATGCAACGGAACTATTAGGAGGTACTGTAACAGTATTAGCCGCCGCGTTGTTCATTGTTACAATACCTTGAGAAGCATTCGCCACGGGGGCATCTGTCAAGGCTAAAATATAAGCCGTCCCCGTCTGCGCATTAACGGGAAGGGGAGGCGGCGTATAGCCCCCCGCCGCAGCCCACGCAGGCACCCCTCCCACAACTGTAAGCACTTGCCCCGCCGTCCCTACCCCCAACCTCTGCACTGCCCCCGCAGCACCTCCAGTAATAATATCCCCCGCAGTTGTCATAGGGTTGGAGAGTGCTCCTATGAATGCCGCTGCTGCCCCCGGGGTAACTGTCCCCCCGAGTGCTCGATAGATAGTATTATTAACATCCTGAATCCACGCGAGAGGAATTAATTCCCCCGAAACAAAATTGGTATCGCTCATGGCACACTCCAACATCCAACAGTTATAAATCCCGCTTGAGTCTTAGTCGCAACCGTACACACATTAAGGGGGATAAAAGTCCAAGCAGGCATTGGCTGTGTCCAGGGAGGGGTTTGAATATCCTGTATCCCTCGTACAAAGTCCTGTGGATGCCGCGGCTCCCAATGTTCCGGGCACACATAGTACCCTTGCCAATGGCGGCGGAGGGTGGAAGCTTTTCGCTTCCTCCCACACTCATAACAAACAGTATTCCAATCCCCCAGGGAAAGGAAATCTGCCCTTCCCTTTCCATAGGGACTAGCCATTCCGCCCTCCCATAGTATCGAGAAGTCGATACACTAATGTCCGCTCTTCCAGGAATCGCGCATTGAATTCCTGCCTCATCCGCTCATCCCGCTCATCAATCTTCTTCTCAATCTCATCCACTTTATCCATAAAAGTATCTGTCTGTTCATTGAGGGTTGAGGTAAGGCGATTCAGCCGACTGAGAGTAATCCCCACAAGAAAGGAGATAAAGGGGAGAAAAAGCGACACCGCAATGTCGAAATAGAATTTGTATTGTTCGTAGTTACTCATACTTCATCCCCGTTGCATAGCCATATTTTTGCAGACTGGGGAGCATCTCCTCCAACCTACACCCAATGTCAGTTCGATAAATCCTATCGTGCGGCCAGACAATCCTATCCGCCACCTCATACGCCGCCTTCCGCGCATCTTCCACACTTCCCCCCAATCCAGTTGTAACGAGAACATAACTACCAGCTGTTAAATAAGTATCCTGTTCCTTCACTTTCCCCCCAACCATCGTCGGAGCCTTTCCCCACATAGCACTGGTGAGACGGAGGTTGGGAAGATCCCGCATTTTCATCCCCTCAAGAGGGAATCCCGTGGTCGCCTCGGGCGGCAATTTATCCCAAGGGAAATCCCCATGCGCCATCACCACCCCTACACACACCTCCTTCTTCCACTCCAGCGTATCCTTCCCCTTCCACAAATCCAGCATCCATTCCACCGGGTCGCCTTCATGAAGGGTCATGCAGAGGTTGAAGTGGGGCCAGCCGAAGCGCATCGTGAATTCGAGTGGCCAAGGTTTACCCTTCCCATCCACAATACAATTCATATCCACATAGCCCACATACCCCGTCGCAGCAAGTTTTTCCGTAACAGGTTCCAGGACTTCCTTGAACAGTTTCGAGCGAGCTACATACCTCATCACCGTCCCCATCTCCCCTGTATTCGGCCCCTTCCCATCATTCATCAACCTCTTTTCTTCCCAATTTTCATTAATCGGAGAAGCCCATCCACCCGGCCCGAACCACCCTCCCACAGCCATTTCCACACCTCCCTCAACTGCCTTTTGAAGGAGGAACTTCCCCTTGAGCTTGTTCTCTTTCTTCCACCGCTCAAGCTTGAATACCATGTCAGCTGGGGACTTGGACACGTAGGATAGACTTTTATCCGGATTCCCTCCCCAAGGCTTCGATACATAACACTCGTTCGTCTTTTTGACATATTCAATTGCTTTATCGTAGGAGGTAAAGATTTCATAAGGGAGGGTTTCAATATCACATTCTTCCAGGATTTGCTGACCCACCTCCCGATCCAGCTCCCATTTTCCCGCCTCCTCATTACACCCAAAGATGGGGTAGCCGGCTTTGAAGTAGGGTTCGAGGTCTTTGATGGGCTTGGAATTGTCTGTGGTGAGGATTAGGTCTGCCCAGCCCATTGACGGCTTCCAAGCGGCAACCTTCTCCACAAGTCCATTCCCAATAGGGGAAGGTGGCTGCCACAAGCGGACTTGATGCCCCGCCTTCTTCGCCGCCATACTAATTGGCAGCCCCACTTTATCCGCATCAATCACGAGAACTTTCACGGCTGATTCTCCCTACGTTTCTTTTCCCGTTCCCGGATTGCTTCAGGTGTGTGCTCTCTTGCATACCGCTCCCGTTTAATCTCCCGCATTTGTTCTCTTGTATGGCCGTAGATGGGGAAGCCAGCCATACCTGCGAGGGCTTCTTTCGGCCCTGTTGCTTCCGCGGGAAAGGGGAGAAGCCCCTTCGCGGCGTGCACTACCCGATTCTCCATCATAGGAGGGCCGCCGATATATTCCTTCCCTGTGAGTTGGTCGATAGCCTCACTCGGGAGGTAGGATAATTTCCCCGCGGCAGTCCTGGCGGGCTGATGAAACCATTCCAGCGGCTCTGTGAGGTGCTTTGAGAAGATCATCGTCTGACCATCACCCAGGTCAATTCGGAGGGGATTCTTATTCTGCCAAATATGATGGCCACTCATCATGTAGTTAACTGCATCCCCGACCATCAGGTAGTAAACAGCCCCCCGCACCAAGGCGAGACGGTGGAGGTCTGCAAGCTCTGTGGGTTTGAACAGGCCCTTCGCTTGCTCAAGCGGCCCCCCGGAGCGTCGCATCGCCTGGGTGATCTGTCGAATGGTGGAAACTGTCCAGTCCGGGGCGAACATCATAATCTGACTGACTGTCCGCATCTTAGGATGGAGCATCGCCATCGCTACATCCCTCCCCCAACGAGACCTCGCTCCTTCCGCAATCCGCCGCCAGTTCAGCCCTCCAAACTGGGTGTTGACAAAGTTGGAAGCAATCTCCGCCGCCTTCTCCCGGGGAACTCCATTCTCCTCCAACCTATGCATCGTCTCGCTGCCCACTAGGAACTTCCATCCCGTCTGAAACCGAGCCCAGGTGAGGGTGTCGAGTTTATGATTAGCCTCAATGAAGGCCTTACTACCTTTAGCGAGGGGGGCGGCGTATTCATCCAACCAGTTCTGCGCATTAGTCATTCCTTCATAGAATGACCCTCCAATATCTTCCACCCCAGGCGTACCCCGTTCGAGGCTGAAAGTAGTTCCCCCTTTTATCAAATCCTCTACATCCTTTCCCATCCCGCCTTCATTAAGTTGCCGGAGGATGTCATCCTTCCCCATAGCGAAGTTAACCATCCTTTTCGGAGTGGAAAGAATTTTCCCCACTTCTCTACTCCCAAGTGCAACCTCCCCGAGAGTCTTAAGGTGGAATAAACTCCCCACTACTTTAACCCGCTTAACCGCCTGCATCGTCTCGCTCACCACTTGGAGGGGGCCTTGGAGTCGCCCGCTTTCAAGCATGGAGAGGGATTGCGCAATATCCGGGTGGACGAGACTTCCTCGAAGTTGCGGCAGATCCACCGGCACGTAGCCGCGAGGAGCACCATCCACCTTTGCAATAAGCGGTCGCCCGTCCGGGCCTTGCAGTCCCTTGAGGGTATCGATGAATACCTTCCCCTGGATAGCTCGATTCATACTATCCGCGTAGGCTTCTGCAATATCCGCAATGTTCTCCGTCCGGGGGACAAGTCCTGCCGCTTTCCCTTCCGCGAGAGTAGTGAAGGTTCTCGCCTTTGCAAAGGGACTAGTTGTTGTCAGGGCGGAGCCGAAGCGACTCCTATTAATGGGGGTATCCCAAAGGTGGGTAACATAGTTATCCCGCAACTCCTTCACCACCCCGTGCTTCTTCGCCTCCTCCCCAACTGTGCGGAAGAAATCTTGGACACTTGAATAGACCTTCGCCTGTTCAGGAGTTGCTGGGGGACGACCTTCATCCAACGCGTAGGTAACAGCCGCCTGATCTTTCTCATCCGGGAGGGCCTTCTGAATGCCCTGCACAAATTGGTGCGCCCGAACTTTCGCGAGTTGGGAGGCGGCCTCAAAGTCATTCACATACTTATCAATCCGGAGGCGGGTGTCAGCCTTCAGCCCCTCCCGAATATGGGGGGCGGCCCAGACACCGGCCAGTCCAAGCGCCGCCCCCGTTGCGTAGGACTTCCAAGTATCCTGTGGATCGAGGTAGTTGAATAGAACCGCCCCACCTGCAACGATCCCAAGTTTCTTCAACACCTCCGGATCCGCAAAACCCCCTTGCTTCGAAGGAACTTCCAGCCCAACTCCCCCTCGTTGCGGGGATTTATTCCACGCAACTTTTTCCTCCGAAGTCATATCAAACCGTTTCCCCGCTTTGATCTTCTCCACGGCACGATCAAGGGCAGGTTTTTCTTCCAGCTTCATATCTGGGCCGATTTTCAGCCCATCTGTGAGGCGGGTTTTGATGACCTCCTTTGGAGGAAGGGCAGGTTCTGGTTTAGGTGTAGGCTCTGGAATTTCTCCAAGTGCCGCTCGGGCATCTGCCCTTCGGGCAGCAACCTGCTTCACTGTTTCCACCAATTGGGGGCTCTTCCGGAGGGCGGCATCCGCCTTACCCTGGGGGATTTTTCCATCCAAAATATCCTGCGCATGGGCTTGCAGGGCGGAGTCGATCTGTGGCTTGAGTTGCTCCATTGGGGGTTTCGGAGGTTCCTCTTTCGGAATGGGAACCGGTTCTTCCGGAGTTGGTGCAGCCTTAGGGGCGACTTTCGGTGCAGTTACTTTCGCTGTAATCCCCTTTGCAATCTCATGCATCCCTTTCAATCCAAGCGTGCCCATCAGATCATCAATAACAATCTGGGTTGTTGCTGCGGGAATCCCTGCCTTCTCCCCTGCCTTCTTCGCCGCCTCCGTCGCGGTTCCAAGCAGGGAATTACTGACATGCGCCAGCCCAGATTCCCCGACCTGCTTCCCCTCAATCGCCTCTTGGAAAGATTTGAGGGGGGTAAGCCAGGGTTTGAAGATGGGATTGTTCGCCAGTTCTTCCCCCGCCTTCACCCCTGCATTCGGGTCCATTTTGTATGCCGACACGGCACTTTCCACCGCCCCCTTCACCAGCATCGCGGGCCCCCCTGCGATCATATCGCCAAAGTCGCGGAGATTGGAGGCTACATTGCCAGCGAATGTTGTCGCGGTATCCATTATGCCGGTGGAATGGGTATCCAGTTTAGCTCCTCCCTTCAACCAATCCTCTACCGACTTCCCCGCAGCCAAGCCCTTTCCAGCTGGTTTAGTTTGACTCGGAATCGCTGTTGGTTGTGCAGGAGTTTTAACCTGACCACTCAACCATTGGTCAACACTATAACCTGCAGCCAGGCCTTGAGTAGCCATTAGTGTGCTCCCATTGCACGGAGGAAATTCTCCGCCTCAGCCTTGGGAATTTTCCCCTCTTTATATGCAGCTACTACTTCCTCCGGAGTCTTCACAGACAATTTCACCCCCGTTCCTTGCGGGTTGAATTGCTCCTTCGGACTTTGCCAAAACTGCCCAGGGACTGTCACCACCTGGCTATCCTTCAATTCATTGAGGGATTCCATAATCGCCTGCTGAGCATCCATCCCGGGATTCTTCACCTGGAGTGCCTTCGCCCGTGATGCAACACTGTAGGCGAAATCCGACGCCTCCGCCGTTTTCATATCCGGGAATTGCTTCGAAATCATATCCTGCGCTTGCATCTGCATGGAGGTGGGGGGAGGGGCGACTGTTTTCCCCGCACCTACTTTATCCAGCCTCTTCGCTCGCTCCGCGGAAGCCTGGGCTTGGATAGTCCTCGCCTGCGCACTCACCTGTTCCACCGCAATCCTCGCCTGCCCTAGGCGTTCCATTACAGTATCATGCCGCTGACGTTCCTCCATCGCGGCTTGCTTTTGCTGCGCATCCAACCGTGCCTTCGCTCCAGCAATTGCATTCTTCGCCCCGAGCATTTCGTACCGCAAGGAATCTACCAGCTGAGGGTTGTATGGAGTTCCAAGGTATTCCTTATCCCCCCTTTGCGCTGCAAGCTGCGTGTAGCGATCCCAGGAGGCCTGATCATGCACACTATCAAGCGCCCCTGCAAGAGGAAGCATCTGCTGTTCATGTTGCTGAATTGCGAATTGCTTCTGGGCAATATCCGCCTTCACCTGATCTGCCCGCCCACGATTTGCCGCCGCTGCTCCCATTGCAAGTTTATACTGCGATTCCACAGCCTGATTAACCAGCTGCACTCCCTGAGGCAATCCCGCCTTCATCGCAGCCAATCCCATCTGCATCATTTGATCCGAGGGTGAACTTCCCTCTTTAGAGGAAGTCGCCATCTTCTGCAGCATCTGAGAGTATTGCTGTTCCTGGTGGAGTTGCAACGCCGCCTGTTGATTACGGAGTTGGGTTCCTTGATTCTGCAATTGCGCATTTTGCGTTTGCAAAGCTTGCTGTTGCAGAATCTGCCCAGTAGATGCCCCTTGGATAAATGGCTGTGCAAGATTAGGCATTTCAATTTCCCCTTATTGTAAGCTCTGTCCAAGAGTGGAAAGACCACTTGAGAGGAGCCCCATTCCACTAGCCTGGGATTGCCCTGCTGATCCGATAAGCGACCCTGCTCCAAATGGATTAATATTCCCTCCCGCAAGTCCGTACAGATTCTGGAATTGTTGCTGGTACAGTTGGGAACCAATTTGACCCAAGGCGGCAGCTTCCATCCCACCATTAAGTTGCCCTCTCGCACCCATCTGCCGTTCAATTGCCTGGATGGCCGCATTATACCCGGGGGTTCCTTGGATACTAGAGGGATTCGCTTGCAATTGCGCAAGTTGCTGCGCGTACTGTTGTCGATAGGGGCCAAGGGCATTTCCCTGCTGAGCAACTTGCATCAATTGCTGGGCATTCTGATTTGCAAGGTGGGATTGATACAACTGCGCAAGCCCGGAGATCATATTATTCCCTCCGAACATTTTCGCGGCCCCTGCAATATCCCCCCCATAGGTGGATGCAAGGTCACTCAGCAGACCTCCTGAACCCGCCCCAACGGAAGGGAGAACATACCCAGGAGCCGTGGCAGTTCCCAATCCCAAGGCGGAATCTGTAAGAGGGGCATTCCCCAGCAACCCAGCGGCATCTTGAGTCATCCCGCCAGCAGCTCCACCTCCACTCAGCGACCCTAGAATATTCGCCCCACCACCTCCTGCAAGATACCCTCCCGCACCGCCCAAGGCAGCACCTTCAAGTGTACCTCCAAGATGGCCTGTTTTCGCATACCCAGAAAGCGCCCCTGCACCTGCCCCCACAAGCGCACTCCCTGCCGTTGCTCCAATCCCTAGGGCAGCGCCTGCTGCAGGGCCAAGGAATACCCCTGCCGCAATTGGAGCAATATCCTCAATAGTATTCCTAATACTTGTCCACCAGCTCATTTCAATCTCCTACCGTGGAATTTGCCCAACAGTTAGTGTACCTGTGAAAGTAATTGTTACCGAATCCCCCGCCTGCACATCCACCATTGACACTGCTCCCAATGTCATAACACCCGCCCCGCGGGTATAGGTGATAGCACTGATAGTCCCGCTCAGCACTAAAGTTGTCAATGAAGTCGCGGTGAATGTATAGGGACTTGTAGTTTGGGAAGCACTTGACATAGCCCCTGTTGGAACTTGGGCGGCATAATTAACTGACGCCCTAGCCCCTACTTGAATAAAATACTGCAGCCAGACTGGATTGAAAGAAGTCTTCTTTGTAGAAGGACTTGTTACAGTCAAGTCTGCCCAAGTTGGGGGCGGCTGAACATCATTCACAGCGTCCCCTTTTCAATATATAAATCCACCGCTTGCAGTCGCAATGCTTGTGGTCCGCTGTGTTTGAAGTGGAATACTCGCCGCCTGAATCTCCCGCAATTAACAAGGGATGGCCGACTCGACGCCAGATTGACTGTACGGAAGGTACTCCAAGTCTGCTGGTCATCATCCGACCAGCGTACTTGCAAATCCTGCGCAGGAGTATTATCCGTAAGGAAATCCATACGAGTCAAATACTTCCATTCCCGCGTCCCGCCGTCGAAGGTAGGAGTGTAGAGTTCCCAGACAATCGCCCCTCCTGTAGCATCAACTCCGCTATTCGGATTGAACTCAAAGCCTCCCTGGAGAGGTGTGTAGAAAACAGAGGCTCCGTAGGATGGAATTACCGCTTGAACGGTGTTTGTAATTCCTAGTTGCCATTCACACCAAACCCCCAGATCAATATCATATACCAGTTGAGTTGTTACATTTGAACCACTCAGGATATAAAGGCGATGCCCATTAACCTTAACCGCAGTGGCATCGGTGTAAAGAGCACTCCTAAGCAACCGCTCAATTGCGGGGGTAGAGATTTTCTTCGCACTAATGTTTTCCATCAGTACTACAAACCCTTCACCACTGCTCGCTCCCCGAGCAATCCATAGATACAATTCATCTATGAATACAAGACTATTTATCTGTGCAACTCCAAAGGGAATCCTAGCACTTTGAACGGGAGCTAGTGGGCTCCCCGTCGCATTCGCGGCATCGTAAAAAAATAAAACTGTATCTGTTTTGAAAGCTACCACATA
>Ga0115026_10000231_pt1 | contig 13436 bp, 15 predicted proteins | sample Mud_0915_D1_FD_83878 | JGI IMG/M metagenome (GOLD analysis project Ga0115026, IMG submission 83878) | Wetland microbial communities from Old Woman Creek Reserve in Ohio, USA - Mud_0915_D1 | ecosystem: Environmental > Aquatic > Freshwater > Wetlands > Sediment ...
CATAGCAGAGTGGAACCACCCCTTCCCATCCCGAACAGGACGGTGAAACGCTCCCGCGCCAATGATAGTAGGCACTACGCCTGTGAAAGTAGGTCATCGTCAGACTCCTTATTCATGCCCTCCGGGCATTCGTAACCGCTCAGCGGTTGCAATCTAACCCCCTCAGATCCTGAGGGGGTTTTTTATTGCCCAAATATTCAGATATTCCAAAACACAATTAAGTTCGGCAGCTCCGGATTGGCTGGAGATGTAAAATCAAGCAGTCTTCAGCTCTGTAGAATCCGTATCACAACAATTCGGGTGCAAAAATGAACGAACAATATGACCTCGACACGCTGGCAGTTCGCGCCGGAACGGTGCGCAGCCAATTCAACGAACACTCGGAGGCGATGTTTCTCACATCCAGTTTTGTGTTCAACAGCGCAGCAGAAGCTGCGGCGCGATTCAAGGGCGAACAACCGGGCCCGATTTATGCGCGTTTCACCAATCCCACGGTGAGTATGATGGAAGCGCGGTTAGCGGCGCTTGAGGGAGCGGAGCGCTGTGTTGCGTTTGCGTCGGGCATGGCGGCCATTTTGGCGACAGTGATGGGGTTGATGAAGGCGGGCGAACATGTGGTGGCGTCTCGTTCAATTTTTGGATCGACGGTGCAGTTGTTCAGCAATATTCTCGGGCGATTTGGCATTGAGACGACCTATGTGTCACCGACCGATCCGGCGGAATGGCGGGCAGCAGTCAAACCCAATACGAAGCTGTTTTTTGTCGAATCTCCGTCGAATCCGCTGACTGAGGTGAGTGATATTCGTGCGCTGTCCGAGATTGCCCGCGCCTCAGGCGCGTGGCTTGCAGTAGATAACTGCTTTTGCTCCCCGGCTTTGCAGAAACCACTGGCGTTAGGCGCAGATATTGTCATTCACTCCGCTACCAAATATCTTGATGGTCAGGGTCGGGTGCTCGGCGGTGCAGTCCTCGGCAGTCAGGCGCTGATGGAGGGGGTGTATACCTTTTTGCGCACGGCAGGTCCGACGTTGTCGGCGTTTAATGCCTGGGTGATATTGAAAGGCATGGAGACGCTTGCTATTCGCATGGAGGCTCATTCAAAAAGTGCGCTGGCGCTGGCGCAATGGCTGGAGGCGCAGCCTTCAGTTGCGCGCGTCCTGTATCCGGGCCTGCCATCTCATCCGCAGCATGAGTTGGCTATGGCGCAGCAGAAAACCGGCGGTGGCATCGTTGCTTTTGAGTTGAAGGGTGGACAGGCCGCGGCGTGGAAACTCATCGATGCGACCAAGATGCTGTCAATCACCGCTAACTTGGGCGACACCAAAACGACCATCACGCATCCGGCCACCACCACACATAGCCGCATGACGCCGGAGCAGCGTGCGGCGGCGGGCATCAGTGACGGGCTGGTGCGGGTCGCAGTGGGATTGGAGTCGATCGCTGACATTCAGGCAGATTTGGCACGCGGGCTGGTATGAGATTGCTCGTATTGCTGCTGTGGATGGGGGTAACGCAGGCAGCAGAGGTGTCCAGTCCACAGCACATGACCGAGTTGCGCTATGTGGATCAGGACGCAGGTGATCCACCCTACTTAACGCGCATTCTTGTTACGCCGGATTTCATGCGCATGGATGACGGTAAGGACGGCGGCGATTTCGTTGTGCTGGATCGGCAGCGGCATAAGCTGATCAACGTGATGCGTGGTAACAAGCTTGCTATGGTGTTCACGCCAGGCGCGTTGCCGCCCAAGCCTGCTGGCTGGAAACCCAAACTCGTCACACACCTGGCTGCGAAAGGAACCCAGCGTTTCAGCCTGACCATGAATGGGATGACGTGCAATGAAGGCGTGGCGGCGAAAGGTGCTGCACCGGATGCGGCACGAGCGATGGCTGAACTGAAGTCCATACTGGCTGCTACGCAATATCGGGTGTGGCGGGATTCGCCGCGTGAGATGCAGCACGATTGCGATCTGGTGAATCAGGTGTGGGATTCTGGTGCCACGCTCCAGCTCGGGCTTCCGCTGGAAGAACGTGATTTCAGGGGAAAGACCCGGCAGTTCGAAAGCGAATCGAATCCACTGTTGAAGCCAGAATTGTTTCGCGTGCCGAATGACATCCCGCTGACCGACGCCCCGTCATAAGTCTTCGACCTTGAGCGCGCAGCCCTGCGCGTCACACACCACATAGCCCCAGCGCGTGTACCAGTCCGGCACCACCCAGCGCTCGCAGTCATGGCCGTCGACCACATGGATATGCCGCGCCGGGCGATGGGTGTGACCATGGATCAGGCGTCGTGCATGCTGTGCGTGCAACGTGTTCGCCACCGCATCGGCATTGACATCCATGATCGCGCCGGGCTTGTCGGCTTTGGCTGACTCGCTGCCAGCGCGTGCCTGACGCGCCAAGCTGCGGCGCATGGCGAAAGGCAAATGGCGTAACAAACCCAGCATCATTGGATGCCGGATCCGGCGGCGAAATGTTTGGTAGTCGACATCATCGGTGCACAGTGTGTCGCCGTGCATCAATAGCGTGGGTGTGCCATATAGATCGACTCGGGAAGGGTCGGAGATAAGCGCCATGCCGGACTGTGCAGCGTAGCGTTTAGCCAGCATGAAATCACGGTTACCGTGCATGAAAAATATCGGTGTGCCTGCATCAGCCAGTGATTTGAGCCTGCGCGCAGTGTCGTGCGCAACTTGCTCGTCATGGTCGTCGCCGATCCAGGCCTCGAATAAATCACCCAGGATATAGAGTGCATCCGCGCCGGCCACTTCTTCATTCAGAAAATGAAAAAAACGCCCGGTGGCGACCGGGCGTTCGTCGGTGAGGTGCAGGTCGGCAATAAAGAAGGTGCGACCTGTACGCATTGGGCTGTTAGACGATTTCGGCCTTGGTAATGATGATGTCTTCCAGCGGTACATCCTGATGCCCGGCGCGGTTGCCGGTTTTGATTTTTTTCAGTTTGTCGACCACGTCCATGCCTTCGACGACTTTACCGAACACGGCGTAGCCGTAACCCTGCGGGGTAGGTCCGGTGTGATTGAGGAAGCTGTTGTTGGCGACGTTGATGAAAAACTGCGCGGTTGCCGAGTTAGGATCGTTGGTGCGCGCCATGGCAACGGTGTAGGCCTCGTTTTTCAGGCCATTGCCCGCTTCATTCTCGATCGCGGCGCGAGTGGGTTTTTGCGTCATGCCGGGTTCGAAGCCACCGCCCTGAATCATGAAGCCGTCGATGATGCGGTGAAAAATCGTCCCGTCAAAAAAGCCGTCACGCACGTACTGGAGAAAGTTTTCAACCGTTTTGGGCGCTTTTTCGGCGTCGAGTTCGAGGGTGATGATGCCGTGGTTGGTGTGCAGCTTGACCATGTGTAATCCTAAAGAGAGGTTTCGTGAATGATTTTCCAGCGGCCGTTTTCGCGGCTCCAGAACTGGCGTTTGGTGGTGCGGTCGTTAAGGCTGTTGCTCTGGTAGTTCTGCACAAAGCTCACGAGCGCGAAATCGGAGCGATCCGGGTAAAGCATCAGACTGACGTTGTCGAGGCCGACCTTGATCCAGGATTTCTCAGCGTTGACTTTTTGCTTGTTGGCAGCAAAGGTCGATAGATTCTGGGTGCCGCTATGGAACGATTCGCTGTAGTGGCTGAGCAGGCGCGCAGTGTCGCGACTTTCCCAGTCCAGCCGCCATTGGTCGATGGCGGCTGCCAGATCATTGCGGCGTGCGTTGAGGGCATCCTGTGCAACCCACTCGATTTGTTCGGTGATGATGACCGGGGTTTTACCCGGCTTGATATATTCGCCCAGCCGGGCAAGGTCGTCGTTGGCAAGCACCACGCAGCCCTCACTGGCGCGTGGGGCGCGGCTGTATGTATTGCTTGGGCTGCCGTGGATCCATATGCCATGCCCGCTACGGCCCTGGCGGGTGTCCCATTCGTTGGGATACGACAGGGTGAAGGCGCCACTGCCGTAAAAGTCGCCGAGTTCACTGGATGGCTTGAAGCTTGAAATGGCGTAAATGCCAACCGGCGTGCGGTTGTCTCCCTCTTTTTGCTTGCCCGCACCGGCTTTGCCGATGGTGACGTAAAAATCAGCCACACGCAGCGGCAAGCCGGCGCGATTTTCATAGACATACAGGCGTGAGCGGCTGGCATCGACTACCAGTGCGTGCCGATAACTGTCGTCCAGATTCAGCAAATAGACGGGAACCTTGTTGTTGGGCTGCAAATCGGTGACGGCGCGCATCCGTTGCCGTGCTTCATCACGTAATTGCTCCAGATCGGCACTGGACGCGCCGTTTGGGTTGCCTAGCGTGTGCAGGGGCTGGGCGCGTGCCAGCAGCATGTCGCCCTTGATTAGCTGCGCCAGCCGAAAATTGGGGTGTCGTTCAGTCAGTAAATCAAGGGTGTTGAGAGCTTCCGGCATCCGGGTTTGCGAAATGGCCAGCAAGCTGTTGGTCAACTGTTTGTCCGCGTCAAGTCCCGCAGCGTGAAGCGCTGGAGCCGCTAGCAGTAGCGTGAGCAAGAGATGTCGCATGGTTAATTCGTTGTTTCGCTGATGATGCGCCACTGGCCGCTTTGCAAAGCCAACTTCAGTGTTTTAGTGACAGTGGATTGGTGGCGGTCAGAACGGTAGGCCTGGCTGAAGGTGGCACTGGCGGTGTCACCTTGCTGTTCGACTTTCAGCTTGCTGATTTTGACGTCGATTGTAGCGGGTGCCGTAATCCGGGCACGGCGCTGGGCTTCCCACTCCTTGTGGGTCAATCCATCCGTGGCGAAATTGCTGCTGTAGGCTGCGAGATAGGCGTCTACATTGCGTGCTGACCAGGCTTGAGCCCAGCGCATCACAGCAGCCTCGACATCCTTGTTTGCCATGGCTGGATTAACCGGGCTGGACTTGGTCGGGGCAGGCTTGATTGGGGTTGGCTCGGCAGCAACAAGTTTGGCAACGGGCTTGGAAGCCGCAGGGATTACTTTCGATGTCGCCGGTTTGCCTGGCTGCGCCCCAATCAAGTCTTGAATCAGCGCGAGTTTGGTTTGAGCCGCTGTATTTTTGTTGTCCAGCGCCAGCGCTTTATCGTAAGCGATCGATGCCATTTTGGCGTAGACGTCGCCCAGGTTCTCGTGTGCGGTGGCGTAGCTTGGGTGCGTTCGAATAGCCATTTCCAGCGCGTTCTTGGCCTCTGCGTACTTGTTTTGCGAAGCATATAACACGGCCAGATTGTTGTAAGGCTCGGGCAGTTCGGGGTAGTCCTCGGTCAGGCTGGTGAACACAGCGATTGCATCGTTGGTCTTGCCCTGGTCTGCCAGGATGAGTCCTTTGAGAAAACGGGTTTGCGCGTCTTTGGGGTTTTTGGCGAGATAGGCATTGGCGCGGGTGAGCGCCCCGTTCAGGTTGCCACTCCGGTATTGCTGGTTGATCTCCTGGACTTCGTCTGCCAGTACGGGCGGCGCGGCGAGCATGATGCAAGCAGCGGCAACGGCGATGAAGCGGGATAAAGCCATGTGATATGCTCGAAATGACGGTATGAGAGTACGAATTCTAGCAATTTCGAGCGTGCTAAGACAGCACGCTCGAGGTGGCTTCCCGCTTGCCCACTTGGTTTTCACTATGCTGCACATCCACAATTCCCTGACACGCGTTAAAGAAGCGTTTGTTCCATTGACCCCGGGCATGATCCGTATGTACGTCTGCGGCATGACCGTGTATGACCTCTGCCATCTCGGGCACGCCCGGGTGTTCGTGGTATTCGATATGGCGACACGCTGGCTGCGCGCCAGTGGTTATCAGGTCGAGTACGTCAGGAACATAACGGACATAGACGACAAAATCATTAAGCGGGCGGCTGAAAATGGTGAAACGCCCGCCGCGCTGACCGAGCGCTTTATCCGCGAAATGCACCAGGACGAACACGCGCTCGGCGTGTTGCCGCCAGACCACGAGCCGCGCGCTACGGCCTATGTGGCGCAAATGCTGGCACTGATTGGCCAGCTGATCGACAACGGCCTGGCTTATGCCGCGCCGAATGGCGATGTGTATTACAGCGTGCGTGGTTTTCCCGCGTATGGCCGGCTGTCGGGTAAAAGTCTGGATGAGTTGCGGGCAGGCGAGCGTGTCGAAATCGACACCTACAAGCGCGATCCGCTTGATTTCGTGCTGTGGAAGGCCGCCAAACCCGGCGAACCGGCGTGGGAATCCCCCTGGGGATCAGGCCGTCCCGGCTGGCACATCGAGTGTTCGGCGATGAGTGCCGACCTGCTGGGCAAGCATTTCGACATTCACGGCGGCGGTCAGGACCTGCAGTTCCCGCATCACGAAAACGAAATCGCCCAGTCCGAAGGCGCGCACGGCTGCACTTTTGTGAACTACTGGATGCACAACGGCTTTGTGCGGGTAGACAACGAGAAAATGTCCAAATCGCTGGGCAATTTCTTCACCATCCGTGAAGTGCTGCAGCAATACGATGCCGAGGTGGTGCGCTTCTTCATTTTGCGGGCACATTATCGCAGCCCGCTGAATTACTCCGATGCCCACCTGGATGATGCCAAGAGCGCGTTGACCCGGCTCTATACTGCGTTGAAGCAGGCGCCGCAAAACGCCGCGCCGCTGGATTGGAATCAGCCTGCCGCAAAAGCCTTCAAAGCGGCGATGGATGACGATTTCAACACTCCGGAGGCACTGGCGGTGTTGTTCGAACTGGCCACTGCGGCCAACCGGGGCGACGCTGACGCCGCGCAACTGCTGCGTAATTTAGGCGGCGTGCTGGGGTTGCTGCAACGCGATTCCACCGATTTTCTCAAGGCAGGTGCCGTCGCCACCGGTTTGTCCGAAGCCGAAATCGACGCCATGATCGTGGCGCGCCGCGCCGCGCGGGCCGCGAAAGACTTCGCCGAATCCGACCGCATCCGCGACGCGCTCCTGGCAGCGGGCATCGTGCTGGAAGATGGGGCGGGCGGAACGATCTGGCGGCGCGCTTGAGCGCATCGCGTCTGATTTTCATCGGAGCGGAAGACTGGCTGCATCCGGCCTGGCGCGACCATTTCTACCCCGCTGGCCTGCCCGATGACTGGTTGCTGTCTTACTACAATACCCAGTTTCAAGCGGTGTATTTGTCGGCGGTGCGCTGGCAAGCCGCGTCGACAACTGAATGGGCGCAATGGCTGGACGACACGCAGCCAGGCTTCCGCTTTTTGCTGGAACCTGGCACCGTACCGCCCCCCTGCGATGCTCGGGTGATCGAGGCAACGCCTGATTGGTGCGCTGCGCATCTGTGGTGGATCGATGCCTCTCCCGACCTGCGTGAACTGGCACGGTACGCGAGCGCACGCGCAGCCAGCGGTGAGCCGTTTTTTGTGATCAGTCGCAGTGGCAATCTGGGCCTGCTGGAGCAGGTCGCGACCTTGAGCCGGGTGCTGGGCTACTGAGCAGACCAGAAATCACACCGGCGGCAAGGGATTAGTTCATGGCTATTCGGTACAATGCGCGATTCCTTTCCCACCTGATGGGGCTTGATTCCCTTTGCAAAACGACAATCTGATCGAAATCGAACAGTTGGCTTTTGGTTACGGCGAGCGATCTATCCTGAAAAATATCAATCTGACCGCAAGGCGCGGCCAGGTGGTTGCCATCATGGGTAGCAGCGGCTGCGGCAAAACCACCTTGTTGCGCTTGATTGGCGGGCAACTCAAGCCCAGCCAGGGCGTGGTGCGGGTGGCGGGCGAAACAGTGGGTGAGCTCGACCAGGCCGGGCTGTACCGGCTGCGCCGCAAAATGGGCATGTTGTTCCAGTTTGGCGCGCTGTTCACCGACATGTCGGTGTTCGACAACGTGGCGTTCCAGTTGCGTGAGCACACCGACTTGCCGGAAGACGCCATCCACGATCTGGTGCTGATGAAGCTGCATGCTGTCGGCCTGCGTGGTGCGGCGCAACTGATGCCGGCCGAACTCTCGGGCGGCATGGCGCGGCGGGTAGCGCTGGCGCGCGCGATTGCGCTGGAACCCATGCTGGTGATGTACGACGAGCCGTTTGCCGGGCTCGACCCCATTTCCCTGGGCGTGACCGGCAATCTGATCCGCCGCCTGACCGATACGCTGGGGCTGACCTCGATCGTCGTCACGCATGACGTGCACGAGTCGCTGAAAATCGTCGATTACATCTATTTCATCTCGGAGGGCGTGATTGTCGCCGAGGGAACGGCGGATGAAATGCGTGCCTCCGGTCTGCCGTTTGTGCACCAGTTCGTGCATGGCGAGGCCGACGGCCCAGTGCCGTTCCACTATCCGGCACCGTCCTACGCCGACGACCTTAAGCTGGGAGGGCAGGGTGCTTAAGCAGGCGATCGAAAATCTGGGAAACCGCACCATTCAGGGCGTCTGGCGTATCGGTTTCGCCAGCCGCTTTTTCCTGGCGATGCTGCTGCATTCGGGAACCGCATTTCGTCGCTTCGGCTTGACCATCCGCGAGCTGTACTTCACCGGCGTACTCTCGCTCATCATCATTCTGGTGTCGGGCCTGTTCGTCGGCATGGTGCTCGGCCTGCAGGGCTACGAGACCCTGCAGCGCTTTGGCTCCGAATCGGCCCTGGGCACACTGGTGGCGCTCTCCCTGGTGCGCGAGCTGGGGCCGGTTCTGGCAGGGCTCTTGTTTGCCAGCCGCGCCGGATCGGCCATCACTGCGGAAATCGGCCTGATGAAGGCGACCGAGCAGCTGTCGGCGATGGAGATGATGGCGGTCGATCCGATCGCCCGCGTCGTGGCGCCGCGCTTCTGGGCCGGCGTGATTTCCATGCCGCTGCTGGCGGCGCTGTTTTCGGCGACGGGGATATTCGGCGGCTATCTGGTCGGCGTGAAGCTGATTGGCGTTGACGAAGGCACGTTCTGGTCGCAGATGCAGAGCTCGGTCGATTTCCAGCAGGACATCATCAATGGCGTCATCAAGAGCGTGGTGTTCGGTGTGGCTGTCACCACCATCGCGCTGTTCGAGGGCTACGATGCGCCCCCCACCGCCGAGGGCGTGTCGGGCGCCACCACCCGCACCGTGGTGACCTCCAGCCTGGCCGTGCTGGCGCTGGATTTTGTTTTGACCGCATTCATGTTCCGGGGACTGAATTAAATGAACAAGACCGTACTCGATCTCTGGGTGGGATTATTTGTCATCACAGGCATCGCCGCGCTGCTGTTTCTGGCGCTTAAGGTCGGCAGCACGAGCGCCATCAAAGCGTCGGACAGCTACGAAGTCGTTGCCCGTTTTGAGAATATCGGCGGTCTCAAGCCGCGCGCGCCGGTCAAAAGCGCCGGGGTGGTGGTCGGCCGTGTGGCGGATATCCAGTTTGACAATAAAACCTATGAGGCCGCTGTCACACTTCGTCTCGACAAGCGCTATGCTTTTCCTAAGGATAGTTCGGCGGCCATCATGACCTCCGGCTTGCTGGGTGAGCAATACGTCGGCCTGGAGGCGGGTGGGGATAGCATGAAGCTGAAAGCAAACGACCGCATCCTCATCACGCAGGACGCTGTGGTGCTGGAAAATCTGATCGGCCGGTTTCTGTATGGCAAGGCTCAAGAAGGAGCGCCACAATGAAATTCAATTCACCGGAATTCAATACCCTGACCCGCGCCTTCCTGGTGGCCGGCATGCTGATGACCGCTCTGCCAGGACAGGCTGACACCATCAATTTGCAGCAAGCAGTGGAGATGAGCTTGACAGCCGACCCCCGCATCAAGGAAAGCGAGCAGGTGGTTGAGGCCGCGCGCAGCCTGTTGCAGGAAGTGCAGGGCAACATGGGCTGGCGGGTGAGCGCTAACGCGTTCGTTGGCCTGGCGCCGCAAGTCGAAGGCGGGTTTTATCAGGGCGGCGCGCAATCGTGTACGGCTTTTCCGTGCACCCCGCGTAGCGACGGCTACGAACCGAATGGTCTGTCCGACTGGACGCATATCGGCTTTGCCCTGATCAAGCCACTCTACACCTTTGGCAAGGTTGAACATTACGGTGACGCCGCGCAGGGCAACATCGACATCAAGCGCGGCGAACTCAAGCAGACGCGCACCGATACGGTGTATGAGACCAAGCGCGCTTATTTCGGCTATCTGGCCGCCCGTGACATCCGGGTGTATCTGGAAGACCTCCAGCGGCGTCTGCAAAAGGAACTCACCAGCGTCGAACAAAACCTGAAGGCCGAAACCGGCACAGCCAAACAATCCGACCTGTATGCCTTGCAAACCATCAAGGGTTTGCTGGCGTTGTACAGCAACCAGGCGCGCGCGCTCGAAAAAATCAGCCTGGATGGGCTGAAAGTGTTGACCGGCATTGGTTTGAAGGGGGAGTTGAGCGTGGCCGACGAGCGGCTCGATCCGGTACCCTTTCCGCAGACAGAGCTGGCCGAGTTTCAGTCGCGTGCGTTGCAGAGCCGCCCTGAAATGGACCAGCTCGAAGCCGGGCTGCGTGCCCGCCGCGCCCTGGTGGCGGCCAAAAAAGCGGACCGCATGCCGGATGTGTATGCCGGTGTGATTGGCGAATTCAACTATGCTTCGCGCCGCGATAGCCTGGACAACCCCTATGCCAACGATTTCTTCAACAGTGGCGCCCTGACCCCCGTCGTCGGCGTGAAATGGGACACGATATTCGAGGTGGCGAGTGCGCGCGTTAATCAGGCGCAGGCCGAACTGGAGGCGCTCAATCACAAGAAAGCGTTCGCCCTGGAGGGGGTTCCGTTTGAAGTGAACGAGGCGTATGCCCATGCCCAGGCCAATTTCGAGTCGCAGCGTGAGCTGGCCGCCGGCGCGACAGCGGCGCGGCGCTGGGTGGTGGCGTCACTGGCCGATTTTTCGGCTGGCATGGAAAGCGCCGACAAGATGGTCGAAGCACTGAAGAACTATGTGCTGGCGCAGACCGAGTATGTGCGCGCCATCAACGACTACAACATGAGCGTGGCCCAACTCGCGCGCCTGACCGGTGAACTCAAGTAAGCAGCGGGCGTCTACCCGCGTACTTGACCCGGTTATGAACAGGATGATTTGATTATGTTGCGCTCTTTTTTTCTGTCGCTGGCACTGGTGCTCAGCTTGAATGCCAGCTTGGCATGGGCTGGCGACACCCCGCCTGACGTGCTGGCACGCACCACGACGCAGGAAGTCCTGCTGATTCTGAAGCAGGACAAGGATATTCTGAAAGGCAACCAGTCCAAGGTCTATCAGCTGGTTGAAGACAAAGTCCTGCCCAATTTCGACTTCAATCGCATGACCCAGCTGGCCGTCGGCAAGCACTGGCCGGGCGCCACGCCACAGCAAAAGCAGGCACTGGTGGCCGAATTTCGCAACCTGCTGGTGCGAACCTATTCCCGTTCACTCACCGAGTTCTCCAATCAGACGGTCGAATTCAAGCCGCTGGCGATCACGCCGGAGGATACTGACGTGACGGTCCATACCGAAATACGCCAGCCGGGCGCGCAGCCACTTCCCATCGACTACAGCATGTACAAGACGGCTTTCGGCTGGAAGGTGTACGACGTGGCGATCGACAACGTCAGCCTGGTCACCAATTACCGCGCGTCCTTCTCCAGCACCATCCGCCAGAGTGGGATTGACGGACTGATCAAAACGCTCGCCTCCCAATCCACCCAGGGCGCAACCAAACCGGCGCCACGCCCTGGCTCATGATGACCTGTGAGGGCAGCTGCTGCCGCATCGCAGGCGCGGTCACCGTGGACAGCGTCGGCGGGCTGCTGCGCGAATTGCAGCCGCAGCTTGAAAGTGGAATGGATACACTGGACTTCAGCCGCGTTGAAACCGCTGATTCGGCCGCGCTGGCGCTCATCTTCAGCGCCATGCGCTACGCCCGGCAAGCCGGGCACCCCTTAGTCTGCACCGGTCTGCCTGCCAGCTTCACCACCCTCGCCGAACTCTATGGCGTGTCTGCGTTGCTTCCCCAATGAATCCGGCCAGCCCTGCAATCAGCGTGCGTGAGCTGTGCAAACGCTTTCGCACGACCCAGGCGCTCGACGGCATTTCGCTCGACATTCAGCCGGGCGAGTTTTTTGGCCTGTTGGGGCCCAACGGCGCCGGCAAGACCACGCTGATTTCCATCCTCGCCGGGCTCACCCGCGCAGATTCCGGCCACGCCGCAATCATGGGCCATGACGTGGTGCGCGACTACCGGCAGGCACGGCGCGCGCTGGGCGTGGTGCCGCAGGAACTGGTCTACGATCCGTTCTTTAATGTGCGCGAAACCCTGCGCATCCAGTCCGGCTATTTCGGGCTCAGGCACAACGACGGCTGGATCGACGAGATCATGCATCACCTCGATCTCACCCCGCATGTCGACAAGAATACGCAAAGCCTGTCGGGCGGCATGAAGCGTCGCCTGCTGGTGGCGCAAGCGCTGGTGCACAAGCCGCCGGTGATCGTGCTGGACGAACCCACCGCCGGCGTCGATGTCGATCTGCGCCGTTCGTTGTGGGAATTCATCAGCCGTCTCAATCGCGAAGGACACACCATCCTGCTGACCACGCATTATCTGGAAGAGGCCGAGGCGCTGTGCGGCCGCATCGCCATGCTCAAGGCGGGGCGCATTGTCGCCTGCGACACCACGCGCAATCTGTTGCAGCGCACCAACGAACATTGCGCCGCGCTGCGCCTGGCGAGCGCGCCGCCTGCCGCTTGGGCGGCACGTTTGCACGCGCAGCCGGATGGCGGCTGGCGCGTCAACTTCAGCGATTACAGCGAACTGGAAACGCTGCTGGCAGACGTGCGCAGCGCAGGCGGACGGGTGACCGAGCTGCAACTGCTCGAACCCGATCTGGAGGATGTCTTCACCGACATCATGCGCCAGGCGTGAATAGATAATCCGGCCATGAACGGCTTTCTCACCCTGCTCTACAAGGAACTGCTGCGCTTCTGGAAGGTGGCGGGGCAGACCGTGGTCGGGCCGGTCGTCACCGCATTGCTGTATCTGCTGATCTTTTCGCATGTGCTGGAGTCGCATGTCGAGGTCTACCCCGGCGTGAGTTACACGCAGTTTCTGGTGCCGGGGCTGGTGATGATGAGCATGATGCAAAACGCGGTCGCCAACAGCTCGTCGAGTCTGATCCAGTCCAAGCTCACCGGCAACATCGTGTTCGTGTTGCTGCCGCCTTTGTCCTACCTGCAATTGTTTGGCGCCTACCTCATCGCCGCGATCGTGCGCGGCCTGGTGGTGGGGCTGGGTGTGTGGGCGGTGACGCTTGGGTTTGCCGGGTTCACGCTGCCGCACCTTGGCTGGTTGCTCGCGTTTTCGCTGCTGTCGTGCGGGCTGATGGGGGCGCTCGGCATCATGGCGGGCATCTGGGCAGAGAAATACGATCAGCTGGCGGCGTTCCAGAACTTTCTGATTCTGCCGCTGACGTTTTTGTCGGGCGTGTTTTATTCGATTCATTCGCTGCCCGCCTTCTGGCAGGGGGTGTCGCACTGG
>Ga0115026_10000232_pt1 | contig 13435 bp, 17 predicted proteins | sample Mud_0915_D1_FD_83878 | JGI IMG/M metagenome (GOLD analysis project Ga0115026, IMG submission 83878) | Wetland microbial communities from Old Woman Creek Reserve in Ohio, USA - Mud_0915_D1 | ecosystem: Environmental > Aquatic > Freshwater > Wetlands > Sediment ...
AGCTCGCGCAGCACCTCGCGAATGACGGCGTCGAGCGAGGTGACCAGTTCCTCGGGATCCTGTTCGACCCAGTCCGGCTGCGGGTGGAAGGCCCGCACCTCGCGCAGGCTGCGCGCGAGGGTGCGGCCCTTTTCGTCGAACACCAGCGCGCGGCTGGCGTGGCCGCCCTGGTCGAGCGCGAGGTAGAGCGGGCCGCGCCGGTCAGGCGGCATTATCGAGGAAGGCGCGCCAGTCGTACTGGCCGCCGCCGGTGACCAGGAAGAACGGGTTGAGGATGTCCGGCTTGTTGTACACCAGCGGCCGGCCGTCGAGGCCGATGACCGCGCCGCCCGCCGTTTCCACCACGCACTGCGCGGCGGCCGTGTCCCACTCCGAGGTCGGCCCGAGGCGCGGATAGATGTCGGCCGAACCCTCGGCCACCATGCACAGCTTGAGCGAGCTGCCGAGGCTGGCGGTTTCATAACCGCCCTCGCGCGATTCGAGCCGCGCCAGGAAGCGGTCGACCGCCTCGCCGCGGTGCGAGCGGCTCGCGACCACGGTGGCGCGCCCGCCCTTGTAGCTGCGCACGCGGATCGGCGCGCGCTTGCCGGCCTGCTCCTTCCACGCGCCGCGGCCGCGCTGGCCGAGGTAGGTAACGCGCGTCACCGGCACGTACACCACACCCAGCACCGGCGCGCCGCGCTCGATGAGGGCGATGTTCACGGTGAACTCGCCGTTGCGGTTGACGAACTCCTTGGTGCCGTCGAGCGGATCGACCAGCCAGAAGCGCTGCCAGCCGGCGCGCTCGCGGTAGTCGATCTTGGCCGACTCCTCGGACAGCACCGGCACGTTGGGCGACAGTTCCTTGAGGCGCTCGACGATCAGCCGGTGGGCGGCCTCGTCGGCCAGGGTGAGCGGCGAGCCGTCGTCCTTGTGCGCCACGTCGAACGGCTTCTCGTAGACCTCAAGGATGCGCGCGCCGGCCTCGGCGGCGATGCGGGAAACGACGTCCAGCCAGGTATCGGGAATCGGGGACAGCGTCATGCCAGGGTTTCTCCAGGTTGGTGCGGGATGCCGCCCCGAAGCGTAGACGGTTACGCCGCCGCCGCCAACCCGGACTCAGTAGCCGAATTCGCCCTGCCAGCCGCCGTGCCGCCAGTCGAGCCGCAGCCAGCGCGGCACGAACGCCTCGGGGCGGCGGATCGGGAAGGTTTCGAGCTCGGGCTGGCCGGCGACCGCATCGACCGCGCAGGCGCGCGTCATCACCGGCCGGAAGCAGACCGTGAGCCGGTCGTCGACCACGGTGCACAGGGTGTCGGCACGGGGAGCATCCAGTATCTGGACGCGCTTGCGGATCAGGCAGGAGAAATACAGTTCGCACTCGACCACCAGCGGGGTGCTACGGCCGGCCAGCGCCGCAGCGGCCGCGGGGCTCACGGTGACGGCCAGCGGCCGGCCGGCGAGCATGATCGGGTAGGCGGCGGTCATGCGGCGGTGTGCGAGCGCCGCGTCCAGGTCCCGGCCAGCACCACGCGGTTGCGGCCGAGCTCCTTGGCGCGGTACATGGCGCGGTCGGCGGCCTCGAAGATGCCCTCGAAACCGGCCACCGCATGGCCGAGATGGCTGGCAGCCCCGATGCTGGCGGTAATCGGCAGGCCCTCGGGGCTGAGCTGCTCGATGCGCTGGCGCAGCTGCTCGAGCTCGGTGAGGCAGTCGTCGCCGCTGCGCCGCGCCAGCAGCAACACGAACTCCTCGCCGCCGGAACGCGCGATCACGTCGCCTTCGCGGAAGGCGCCGCGGAACAGCGCTCCGATCGCCTGCAGCACCCGGTCGCCGGTGGCGTGGCCGTGCTGGTCGTTGACGATCTTGAAGTGGTCGAGGTCGAGCACCACCACCCATGCCGGGTGATTGCGCTCGTCGGCCAGGAACTGGTTGGCGCGCTCGACCAGGTAGCGGCGGTTGTACACCCCGGTGAGGATGTCGAGGCTGGCCATGCGCCGCATCTCCTCGGACTGCACGCGCAGCAGGTGGAACTGCTTCTTGATCACCATCAGCGAGCGCAGCCGCGACATGAACACCTCTTCCACCACCGGCTTCAGCACCACGTCGTTGCCACCGGCGCGGAAGATCTCGGACTGGATGTCGGCGTTGCTGGAACCGGTGATCACCAGCACCGGCAGCTCCTCGTGGCCGAAGCGCCGCCCACAGCGCAGGGTGTGGAGGAAATCGCCCCCGGACAGATCGCCTTCGAGATAGAAGTCGCTCACCACCAGATCGAAGCTGGCATCGATGCGCGCCAGCGCCTCCTCGGCGCTGCGCACCCGCGTCACGGTAAGACCATGGCGGTCCATGATCTCGCTGGTGAGCGCGGCCTCGACGTCGTTGTCCTCCACGTACATCACCTTGCCGGACAGCCCGGCGTAGCGGTCGACCAGCCCGCGCACGAACGGCGCGAACTCGTCCATGCCGCGGGTCTTGTCGTAATAATCGGTGACGCCGGCGCGGAAGCCGTCCTTCATGTGGCGTTCGTGCGGCTCGGCGGTCACCACGACGAACGGGGTGAAGCGGTGGCCGGGGTGACGGCGCAGCAGGCGGCACAGATCGATGCCGTGCATGTCCGGCAACTGCAGGGACGAGGTGACGAGGTCGAACTTCTCGCCGGACAGGCGCGCCAGCGCCTCCGAGGCCGAGCCGGCGGTCGTGATGAATACTCGGTCGGACTTCGCTTGCGCAGCAAGCGTGGCGCTGATCATGCTGCGCGACACGCGCGATCCATCCACGACCAGAATCTTGAGATTCTTTTCCATGGCTCCCAGTGGTCCCAGCGTCGGGCGGGCCCTCTCTGGCGGTGCCGGGGAGCCTTTTTTGGTTTGGAGAAAAATAGCCCAAGAAACCGCGTGGCGAAAGCACTAAAAAAAAGTGCTTTGACGGGGCAGGATTAGGCGGGGATTCTCAGTTGCGGGATTAACTCGAAAGGACAGGAAAGGCAACCGCGCTCACCGCGGAGGCGCAGAGACGCGGAGAAAGGCAAAAAAAGAAATACTCAAGGTTTTCTCTGCGCCTCTGCGCCTCTGCGGTGAACCCTGACCGTCAGGTGCCCCCAAGGGATTCCGCCAGCCGCTGCCGCAGCCGTGCCACGTCCACCGCATGGGCCACACCCTCGCGGCGCGGCGCGGCCCAGACCGGATCCGGGAAGTGGCGATCGTCGGCGAAGCGCGGGATCACGTGCCAGTGCAGGTGCGGCACCACGTTGCCGAGCGAGGCGAGATTGATCTTGTCCGGCGAAAGCAGCGCGCGCAGCACCGACTCGACCGTCCACACCACCGCCATCACCTGCGCGCGCTCGTCCGGCGCGAGGTCGGTCATCTCTTTCACATGACGGTTCGCGATCACGCGGCAGAAACCCGGGTAATGCGGGTCGTTCACCAGGATCACGCGCAGCAGCGCATTGCGCCACAGCACGGCTTCGTTCTGCGGGGCACACAGCGGACAGGCGGCTTCGGCATTCATGGAGTCATCCCAAGTGCTGCTTTTTCAGGGCGGCGAGGTCGTTCCAATGGCGCACCACGGCCGGCAGGTCGGGCGCGGCCAGATCGAGCCCGAGCAGGTCGAGCACGGCCTGGCTCGAGACCCGTTCCCGCCCGTGCAGGAACAGCCCCTTGACCATGCCGACTGCGCACAGCCGTCCGCCGGCGATGAAGCGCTGCTCGATGTAGAAGTACTTCTCGTCCCAGGTCAGCAGCCGCGACACCAGATCGAAGCGCTGCAACGGGTTGATCGGGCGGATGAAGTTGATCTCGGCGGCGGCCAGCACCGGCGCCCAGCGGCGGCGCAGCAGCTCGCCGAGGAAGCCGATCTGCGCGATCAGGTGCACCCGCCCCAGGTCCATGAAGGTCAGGTAGCGGCCGTTGTTGAGATGCAGGTTGAGGTCGCAGTCGTTCGGCCACACCCGGAACGCCAGCCGCCCCGGCTCCAGCAGCGGCCGGCGACGTACGAACGGCAGCCGCAACAGCAGCTTGAGCAGACGCAGGTAAAGGTTCACGGTGCCGGGCGCCGGTGAAGATGCCTATGAGTATTTGTCGCAAAGACGCGAAGGCGCAAAGAAAAGCCCCTGAAGTTGACCGATGATCATGCCGCAGGCCGCCTGTAGCATCGATGAATCGTATTGATCCGGCTTTCTCTATAATACCCGCTGCGGCCGGCGGCCCGGAAGCCCGGGCCTCCCGCTGGCGTTTAACCTGCATTCCGCACTCCCCGAGGATCTATGCTCGACTGGACCCGCATCGACACCGTGCTGCTCGACATGGACGGCACGCTGCTCGACCTGCATTACGACAACCACTTCTGGCTGGAGCACGTGCCGCGCCGCTACGGCGAGAAGCACGGGCTGACGCTGGAGGAATCCAAGGAGGCGCTGCGCAGCCGCTACAAGTGCGTCGAAGGTACGCTCGACTGGTACTGCGTCGACTACTGGACCCGGGAACTCGGACTCGATATCGCGCAGCTCAAGCAGGAGGTGGAACACCTGATCAGCGTGCACCCGCACGTGCTCGATTTCCTGCACGCGGTGCGGGCGCTGCGCAAGCGCGTGCTGCTGGTCACCAATGCCCACGGCAAGAGCCTCGACATCAAGTTCCGCCGCACCCAGCTGGGCGGGCACTTCGATGCCGTGGTCTGCTCGCACGACCTGCGGGTACCCAAGGAACACGCCGGCTTCTGGCACAAACTCGAAGCCAGCCACCCATTCGACAAGGGCCGCGCGCTGCTGATCGACGACAGCCTGCCGGTGCTGCGCGCGGCCCGCGGTTACGGCATCGACCAGCTGCTGGCCGTCTACAAGCCCGATTCGCGCCTGCCGGAAAAGGACGTCGGCGAGTTCCCGGCGATCCGCAGCTTCCGCGAGATTCTGCCCTGAGATACGGTGTTCACAAGGAGGTCGTCATGGTTCGACTGCTGATAGTGCTCCCGCTCGTAATACTCGGCGCCTGCTCGCTGACGCCGGCACGTGACGAGGCCTCGCCGTTCTACGTCCCGCCGGCCGGCAGCCGGCTGATCCTCAACCAGACCCTCACCATCCCGCCCGAAAACGTCGGCGTGTTCATCCAGGGCGGACGCGCCGTCGGTAACCGCGAGGTCGATCAGTACCTCCCGCATTGCCGACTCGAGCTGCGCGACCGCCGCGAGGCCGCCCAGACCGTGAATCCGGACGAGTTCCGGGTCGAGCGCGTACGGCGCGATGTGCAGGTGGTGTCGAACACGCGAACCGGGCCGCTGGTGCAGGTCGGCCACGGTCCGAGCTTCTTCATTTACCGTACCCTGCTCGACCTGAGCTCGGCACAGCAGCCACAGGTGCGCACGCTCGTCTGCCAGCACTGGGGCCACCCGGCGCTCGACGATCACCTGAGCATCCGTGACATGCGCCGGGCACTCGGCGAGGTCATGAGCATCGAGTTGCCGGCGACCGACGGCCGCTGATCCGGTCGCGGCCGGGCGGGCGGCCGCGTGAACCGCGCCCGCCGCGGGTTATACTCGCGCCATGCTCGGCGACCCGCTGCACCTGCTCGCGATCCTGATCCTGCTCGGCGTGGCCAACGGCACGCCGATCTTTGCCAGGAAGCTGCTCGGCGACCGCCTGGGCGCACCGCTCGACGGCGGCCTCAAGCTGCGCGACGGGCGCCGCCTGTTCGGCAACTCCAAGACCATCCGTGGCGTGCTGGTGGCGATCGCCGCCACCGCCCTGGCTGCCCCGCTGCTCGGCATCGAGGTCATGATCGGCGCCGGGCTGGCGGCCGCGTCCATGCTCGGCGATCTCGCCTCGAGCTTCACCAAGCGGCGCCTCGGCCTGCGCCTGCACGCCAAGGCCCTCGGTCTCGACCAGATCCCGGAGGCGCTGCTGCCGTTGCTGCTGCTGCGCGTCCGCCTCGGCCTCGGTGCCGGTGACATCGTGCTGATCGTGACACTGTTCATCGCGCTGGAGCTGGTGCTGTCGCAGTTTCTGTACCGGATCGGCATTCGAGACCGGCCTTATTAGGCGGAGTTTCGAGTTTCGGGTTGCGGGTTTCGAGTTCGGTGACCTCGAGCCCGAGGCCGAATCCGCACGAAGTGTTGATGTAGGGCGCAATGAGCCAAGCGAATTGCGCCGCATGCGGCTCGATTCCCGGATTCCGCTGCGCTCCATCCGGGCTACGTAAATGCTGTTCATCGCACTGGAGCTGGTGCTGTCGCAGTTTCTGTACCGGCTGGGGATTCGCGACCGGCCTTAATTGAAGAAAGGCAGTTGCAAGTTTCAAGTTGAAAGGCAACACCAACACCCGTCTTGGTAGGACGCAATGAGTGTAAGCGAATTGCGCCGCACGCAGTCCGCAAGCGGGCACGCAGTGCCCACGTGATCACCAATTGAATCGATGGACCTCAACGCGTGGGCATAAACGACGTGCCCACGCTACCCGGCTACGTAAATGCCGGTTTCGTGTTGCGGGTTGCGGGTTTCGGAACCCGTAGCCGCCGCCGAGCATCGCAGCCCCGGCCGGGGGAAGTCGCGAGCCGCTGTTCGAGCCCGAGCGGCGTTTTCCAGCCGCCGGCGAGTTCGGCTCGCGCCCGGCCGGGGCGAGAAGCGCAGGGGTCGTCGGCGGCTCCGGGCGTGCTTTCTCTTGCCTACTTCTCTTTGCACGAGCAAAGAGAAGTAGGCCGCTCGCGGCGCGGGAGCCGCATCTTAGCCGTTCACCGCATCGCCGCAGGCGATTCCATCAATCTACCCCTCCACACGGCGCAGCCGGTGCAGGGTGATCTCCGCCGGACAATTGAGCCGCACATCCACGATGCAGGAACCGGCGCCGGCCGAGGTGTATCCGGCCATGCCGTGGTAGCGCCACGGTCCGCGCGCGAATTCGCGCGGGCTGTCGGCATCGGTCAGCACCGGCAGCCCGCCGGGAAGGCAGATCTGGCCGCCGTGGGTGTGGCCGCACAGCATCAGGCTGAAGTCGGCGTGCGCGGCGTGCCGGTAGGCCTCGGGGGTGTGCGACAGCAGGATCGACACCGCGCCGGCCGGGATATCGTGCGCGGCGCGGTGGAAGTTCTCCATGTGGTAGTAGTGGGCGTCGTCGATCCCGGCCAGGTAGATGGCCGAACCGCCGCGCGCGATCCGCACCGACTCGTTGAGCAGCACCCGGTAGCCCATCGCCTCCATGCCCGGCACCAGGCGGATGGTGTCGTGGTTGCCGAGCACGCCGTAGACCTCGCCGTTCAGGTGCGTGCGCAGCCGGCGCAGCCCGTCGAGGGTGGGTGCGAACGGCCCGAAGGTGCGCGCCCGGTAATCGCCGGTGAGCACGCACAGGTCGTAGTCGACACCGCGCACGGCATCGATCAGTGCCGGCACGAACTCCGGGGTCAGGTCGACGTGCAGGTCGGACAGCTGCAACAGCCGGTAGCCGTCGAACGCCGCCGGCAGCTTGGCAATGGCGACCTCGTGTTCGCGCACCCGGATGTCGAGCGCGTTGCGCCGCCCGCGCCCGTGCAGACCGGCGAGGCGCAGGCCCCAGCGGATCAGCGCGTGGACCGAGTACCAGTTCTCGATGTGGAAGAAGTGCGTGCCGCGGCGGAAGATGTGCGACTCGTAGTCATGCTCCAGCCCGAGGCGCTGGCGCACGTGCACCCACCCGAGCCGCGCCTCCAGCGCGGCGAGCGCGGCCTGTTCATCTGCGGTGAGCTCGGGGGACTTCATCAGCCGCCCTCCGTCCGGTCAGGCGCCTGCCGGCTCCGGGATTTTCGGGGCCCGGTCGATCTTGTACAGCACGACAATCAGGCCCACGGTCGCAATCAGCATGAGATGGGGGCCGAACAGCCAGAACACCAGCGGCACCAGGAAATAGTAGGCGCGCATCCCGGCGCTGTAGAACCGCCCGGCGCGATTGAGGTGCACGGCCACGTGCTGCGGGGAGATTGCCTTGTGGCCGCGGCCGTGCGGCACGTTGATCATGTAACCGACGTGGTTGAACACGCGGATCGACATCGAGAACGCGAAGAACGCCACGAACAGGTCGAGCAGCAGCGCCAGCAGCTTGGTCAGCCACAGCTCCGGCTGCCGGGCCCCGAACAGGTTGAGTGCATGCCAGGTGCTGCCGAGCTGGTCACCCTGTTCGCTCAGGGTCAGCACACCGATGATGAGCAGCACCGCGGTCGAGGCCAGGAAGGTCGCGGCCATGGTCGAGTTGCGCAGGGTCTGGACCGCCAGGATCCCCTCGCCGTCTTTCATGATGCGCGCGACCCAGGCAGTGCGGGCGATGCGGTTGACGGCCTGTACCGTGTAGGCGGGATTGCGCCGCACGCGCAGCCGCAGATAAAGATGATAGAGCGCGAGCAGCGCGGCGCTGGCGGCGAATCCGATCAGGTCGGACCGGTAGGCGGCGAACCAGCCACCGGCATTCATGCGGACGCGCCGGCCGTCACTTGCGGGCCGGCTTCTTCGCCGGTTTGACCGCCTTGAAGCGCTTGTCCCAGTGCTTGAACTTCTTGCGGCAGTACTTGAGCAGGGCGGCGTAGTCGGGGAAGAACAGGTCGAAGTCGCCCGCGCCGCACGGGCCGTCGAACTCGCAGCCGTCGTTGGAGTGCTCACGGCAGATCTGCGGGCGGGTCTCGTAGATGCCGCAGCGGCCGTCGGCCTCGAGGTGCAGGCAGCGGTTGTTCACCAGCAGGAACCAGCCGTCCTCGTCCTTGTACGCCTGGGTGTTGGCGTGCGACACCTGCCACAGCAGCATGTCGAAGTCTTCCATCGAACGCGGCGTGTCGATCTGGTGGGTGAGATAGGTGCAGCAGGTCGAACCCTTGCAGAAGCTGCACTTGTTCTCGGGGGTGATCTTTACCTTGCCGGCGAGCTTGATCGGGATAACGGTGGTCATGGGTCTGCGGAAGTGAACGGGATGCGGCAGTTTATCACAGCGGCGCGGCGGTCAGCGCGGCGCCCGCGCGCCGACACGCGCCTGACGAAACCACTGTTCGAGCGCCGCCGCCTGCGGTGTGCCGTCGACCGGCGCCCACGGCGCGAAACCTTCCGCGATGAGCGGCGCGTACGGCCCCGGCTTGACCTCGAGCAGCACCGTGCCGGGCTCGAGCGCGGCCAGCGTGTGCCAGCAGCCGGCCGGGATCTCGGCCAGCGGCGTGGCGGCGTCGATCTCGACGCGCTCGGTGACCTCGCCGTCGTCATTGAAACCGAGCACCACCGCCCGCCCGGCGAGCCAGGCGAACAGCTCCCACTTGCCGGACGCGGCGTGGCGGTGCGGACGCAAGTAGGTACCGGGTTCGAAGGCATTGAGCAGCCGCTGGACCGGGTCGGCGAGCTCGGGGTGCAGGTTGAGATTGTGCCGGAGTCGCGGCGCGCCGCGCGCGGCCGCGGCCAGCGCCGCCAGCTCGGCGCGGGTGACGGTGCGCACGCCGGTCAGCCGGGCGGCCAGGCCATGCGGCGGCCGGCGATCACGTGCAGGTGGACGTGGAACACGGTCTGGCCGGCATCGGGGCCGGCGTTGATCACCGTGCGGAAGCCGCGCGCCACCACGTTCTCCATCTCCGCCACCCGGCGCGCGGCCAGGAACATCTTGCCGATGATGGCGGCCTCGGCCTCGGTCAGCTCGGCCAGCGTGGCGATGTGGCGCTTGGGGATCACCAGCACATGGGTCGGTGCCACCGGGTTGATGTCGCGGAACGCCAGCAGTTCCGGCTCGTCCAGCACCAGCTTGGCCGGAATCTTGCCTTCGACGATGTTGCAGAACACGCAGGTCATGCTCCCTCCTCGCTCGGGGTGCGCCGGGCAGGCGGCGCACGCACCGCCAGTGTAGCATCGCCCGGCACGCCAGCGGCCGGACTTTGGCATACAATAGGCCAAAACACCGGTGACCGCCGTGCGCCTCTCGCCCGAAGAATTCCGCCGCTGGGAAAACAAGAGCATCACCCTGCTCGGCATGTCCGGAGTCGGCAAGACCGTGCTCGCCACCCGGCTGCGGCGCAGCAACTGGTTCCACTACTCGGGCGACTACCGCATCGGCACCCGCTACCTGGACGAGCCGATCCTCGACAACATCAAGCAGCAGGCGATGCAGGTGCCGTTCCTGCGCGAGCTGCTGCGCACCGACTCGATCTTCATCCGCAACAACATCACGGTCGACAACCTGCAGCCGGTGTCGAGCTTCCTCGGCAAGCTCGGCGATCCGGAGAAGGGCGGGCTGCCCCTGGCGGAGTTCAAGCGCCGCCAGCTGCTGCACCGCGAGGCCGAGGTCGCCGCCATGCGCGACGTGCCGGAGTTCATCGCCAAGGCGCACAGCATCTACGGCTACCGGCATTTCGTGAACGATGCCGGCGGCTCGCTGTGCGAGCTCGACGACCCGAAGACCCTGGAGATCCTGGCCGAACACACGCTGATCCTTTATATCAAGGCCACCGACAAGGATGAGCAGGAGCTGATCCGGCGCGCCGAGGACGACCCCAAGCCGCTCTATTACCGCGCCGAGTTCCTCGACGAGCAGCTCGGGCACTACCTGCGCGATCACGGGCACGGCTACGTGGCCGAGATCGACCCGGATGCGTTCGTGCGCTGGATGTTCCCGCGTCTGTTCTACTCGCGCCTGCCGCGCTACGAGGCGATCGCGCGCGAGCACGGCTACGTCCTGACCACCGACGAGCTCAAGGCAGTGCGCGACGAAGCCGGCTTCCTGCGCGCGGTCGAGCGGACGCTTGCGCGCACGGCCTGAGTCCACCGGGAGCCGCCCCATGCCCATTGTCGCCCACAGCAAGCTGCCGACCTTCGAGCGCCTGCGGCTCGACGGCGAGCCGGTGGTGCCGCGCGAGGTGGCGCTGCACCAGGACATCCGCGAGCTGCACGTCGGCGTGCTCAACATGATGCCGGACTCGGCGCTGGCCGCCACCGAGCGCCAGTTCTTCCGCCTGGTCGGCGAGAGCAACGCGATCGCCCAGTTCTACATGCACCCGTTCACGCTGCCGGAGCTGCCGCGCTCGGCCGAGGCGCAGGCGTACGTGCGCGAGTACTACGAACCGTTCGAGCAGATCAAGGAACAGGGGCTGGATGCACTGATCATCACCGGCGCCAACGTCACCCAGCCGGACCTGGCGCTGGAGCCGTTCTGGCAGCCGCTCATCAAGGTGATCGACTGGGCCTACGACAACGTCGCCTCGACGCTGTGCTCGTGCCTGGCGACTCATGCGGTCATGCAGTTCCGCTACGGCCAGAAGCGCCGGCCGCTCGGCTTCAAGCGCTGGGGCGTGTTCCCGCACCGCGTGGTCGACCGCCGCCACCCGCTGGTGGCGGACGTGAACACGCGCTTCGACGTGCCGCACTCGCGCTTCAACCAGATCGACCGCAGCCAGTTCGAGGCAGCCGGCCTGCACGTGCTGGTGGAAAGCGCCGAGGCCGGCGTGCACCTGGCGGTGAGCGCGGACGGCTTCCGGATCGTGTTCTTCCAGGGTCACCCGGAGTACGACACGGTCAGCCTGCTGAAGGAATACAAGCGCGAGGTGCTGCGCTACGCCAGGGGCGAGCGTGACGACTACCCGCCGCTGCTCGACAACTATTTCACCCTGCGCACCCAGGCGGTGCTCGACGAGCATTGCGAACGCGTGCTCGCGGCCCGTGCTCGCGGCCGGCTGGTACCCGAATTTCCGGAGTCACTGGTCGCGGCCAGTCTCGACAACACCTGGCACGACACCGCCGAGGCGGTGATCGACAACTGGATCGGCAAGGTCTACCAGCTGACCGCGCTCGACCGCAAGCAGCCGTTCAAGGACGGGGTCGACCCGAACGACCCATTGCGGCTGCGCGCCGGCGGGGCCTGACACGACGGATCAGCGGCGGCAGCGGCCGGCGACCGGCAGCGGGCGCACGAACTGATACAGGAACCAGCAGGCGACCGTGTAGAGGAGCCCGCCCAGGGCCAGCGCGTTCAGCAACGCCTCGGTGTGCTGGCGGGCGGCGAGGTTCTCGTAGCGGCCGGTGATCAGCACGTACAGCGCGGCCGCGATCAGCACCACACCGACGGCCATGTGGGCGCGCGCAAAGCGCACCATGTGACACAAGCTTCTCTGCAACAGCAGCTTCATGACGACAGGACCTCGCTGAAAGTGGGAACGTGATCCTATTGTGATGGCACGCGCCGGCCGTTGTACTTGATGAACATCAACCGCAGCGCGTGACACGCCCAATAAAAAAGCCCGGCCGAAGCCGGGCTTTTTGTTACCTGCACAAACTGCAATCAGTTGAGCTGGACCGGCGCCATCGCGTGGCCGGCCTGCGCCCAGGCCATCATGCCGCCGCGCAGGTTGAGCACGTTGTCGAACCCGTGCTGCTTGAGGAACATGCACGCCTGGGCGGAGCGCGCACCGCTGCGGCAGACGAACACCAGCGTTTCGTCGCGGTTCAGCTCGCTGACGCGCAGCGGCAGGGTGTGCAGCGGTACCGGCTCGGCACCCGGGACGGTGCCGCCCATCAGTTCCTGCGGCTGGCGGACATCGATAATCCGGAACTTGCCGTCCTTTGCTTCCAGCCGGCGCGCCAGCTCGGGCGCCTCGATCTCGTTGATGCTGTTCCAGAACATGCGGAGCTCCTGTAAAAAAAGTTTACGAATATTAGCCGAATCTAATACTGATGCAAGTTATCCGACCATTCCGCTCTGTTTTCAAGACTACGCCAAGCATACCCAAGGTCAAGGCTTTGGTCCTAATAAAGTATTGATTGGGCTTAGAAATGCTATTTATCAGGGTTTACTAATATCTATTAGACTCATACCCCTACCGCATCTGGTCACCTAACACCCTGAATTTCATCGATAGTGAGCGGTCGCATACTGCCCTCCGGGAGCGTGGGATCAAGCTCCAATGTGCCGATGCGCTCGCGATGCAGCCGCAGCACGTGGTTACCGACCGCCGCAAACATGCGCTTGACCTGGTGGTACTTGCCCTCGGCAATCGTCAGCCGGGCCTCGCGCTCGCCGAGCTGCTCCAGCACGGCCGGGGCGCAGCGATTCGGTTCGCCGCGCAACTGCACGCCGGTCGCCAGCGCGGCCGCCGCCGCGTCGGTCAGCGGCTCCGCCAGCGTCACCCGGTAGATCTTGGCGACCTTGCGGCGCGGGGCGGTAATGCGGTGCGACCACTCGCCGTCGTCAGTCACCAGCACCAGCCCGGTGGCGTCGATGTCGAGGCGCCCGGCCGGGTGCAGGCCGGCCTTGTTGGGCACGTCGATCAGATCGAGCACGGTACGGTGCTGGCGATCCTCGGTGGCGCACACGACGCCGGCCGGCTTGTGGAGCATGAAGTAGCGCGGCTGCGGTACCGCCAACAGTTCGCCGGCGAACTCGACGCGCGCGTCGACGTCCACATGCCGGCCCGGATCGGTGACCGGCTCGCCATCGACCTTCACCTCGCCGCGGCGAATGGCGCGCTGCGCCTGGGCGCGGCTCAA
>Ga0115026_10000233_pt1 | contig 13364 bp, 13 predicted proteins | sample Mud_0915_D1_FD_83878 | JGI IMG/M metagenome (GOLD analysis project Ga0115026, IMG submission 83878) | Wetland microbial communities from Old Woman Creek Reserve in Ohio, USA - Mud_0915_D1 | ecosystem: Environmental > Aquatic > Freshwater > Wetlands > Sediment ...
CCTTGCAGCCCCTCGGCTCCCCGAGCGACGTCGTCGACACGATGCAGGCACGCACATCGGGCGACCACGCATCTCGCTCGCACCGCAGCTGGAAGATGTCGCGGATCTTGCGAGCGTGCTCGTCCTTCGGCTCGACGAGATCGAGCATGTGATCGGCCGCGGCCACGCACGTCGGCGCCGGCTTCTCGACCGGCTTCGGTGGTGCCGACTTCGAACCGCACGCGGCGAGCACCGCGAACGCGAGGCGCTTCACAGCGGTCTCGGCGCCGGCTGCACGGCCCCGCCCGTGAAGCTCCCGCCCTCGAAGCCGATCAACCCCCCGCCACCGCCACCGCCACCGCCACCGCCGTTCATGGTGCCACCAGTGCCGCCCTCGCCCGCGCCCGCCGTGCCTCGCGCGCCGGCGCCACCGCCCTCGAACCCCAGCCTCATCGTCGTGTCGGCCGGACCGATCGCTTCGGCACCGGCATCGCCCTTCACAGAGATACCGCCACCCGCGCTGCCGCCGCCGCCGATCGCGTAGACCCGCGCGACCGCCGAGACCGTGAAGCTCGGCGACGAAAACCCGATGAAGCCGCCGGAGCCGCCGCCACCGCCACCCGTGCGCGGGTCCGACTGCGAGCCCCCGGCACCGGAGGCATTGATCACGGCGCTGTCGGTGAGCTGGATGTTGCCGATCGCCATGAAATGGACCGCGCCGCCTCCTTGGCCGCCGGTGCCACCGGTCGCGGTGTCGACGTTGCCGCCTCGCGCACCCGGGCACCCGCCGCGGACCTGCTTGAGCCCAGGACCCGGTACCTCCGGCGTGGTCATGCCGCCGAGGAACCCGCCCGCGCCCGCGCCGCCCCCACCACCCTCGCCAATGAACGCGCCGCCGGCACCACCGCCCGCACCACCACTCGCCGAGGCACCGGGGTTTCCCGGCGCCGCGACCGAGCACGTCCCCGTGTTCCCACCCGCGCCTTTGTTGCCGAGCACGTTGCTGCTGACGTCGACGGTGCCCGCGATCAAGAGCGTCCGCGTGGCATAGAACGCGACCGGCAGCTGGCCGTGCACGCGAACCGTCGTACCTTGCGGGATCATGATATCGCGCTCCGCGATCACGCACACCATCGGTAGCTGGGCCTGCGGTTGGACGAGCGTGCAATTCGTCGTGTCGTTCGTGTTGATCGTGACGGTCCCGGTGGTGAACACGCGATCGGCGGGCTCGGTGTCGACGCACGTCCGGAAGAACATCCCGTGACAGATCTGCCCGGGCACGAAGGCATCGAACGGTGCATCGATCTGCTCGAACGCATCGACGAGCGGGGCACAGTTGCCCGCCATACCCGGCGACTTGCAGAGACCGTTATCGTCACACGTCAGCCCCGACGGGCACTCGCGGCCCGGTGCCTCACCGCACCGCAAGTTGCACTCGCCGTACGCGGCGGGTCGATAACATCCGACCAGCAGCACCAGCCACCACGATGGATGCACGGCCCGATCATGCCACGGGAAGCGGCTCGCGCGAAGCCCGCCAATCGGTTGGAATCCCGTCGAGCCCGACCGCGCCGACGATGATGCCGCCGACGATCGCACACGTCGTGTCGATGTCGCCGCCGACGAAGCCGCACGCCCACAGCGCTCCCGCGTAGTCCGCGAGGTGCGTCGCCGCACACCACACCGAGAACGGAATCGTATCGGAGCTGATCACGCCGCTGCCGTTGCCGAGCTCGGCCGCGACCGTCGCGGGCTCCGCGCGGAGCATCGCGATCGAGCGCCGAAGACCTTCGCGCGTCGGTCCCACCGGTGTGCGCGAGAACACGGTCTCGAGCAGCGCACGTGGATCGCGCTCTCCCGCGAACACCGCCGCGGATGCGACCGCGACCGCGATCGCACCGGCGACACCGTCGGCGTGCGCGTGGGTCGGTGCCGCCGAGCGCGCCGCATTCTCGACGACGGCGTCGAGATCGTCGGCGAAGTACGCACCGACCGGCGCCGAGCGCATGCCTCCGCCGTTGCCGCACGAACCCTGGCCGTCGAACAGCTGCTTCGCGGCGACCTCCCACGGCGTGCCCGCCGCCATCTCCGCGAGCACCACGTGCGCACCGCGGCCATAACCGCGCGCGGGATCGAGGTAGTAGCGACGCACGAAGCGCGCGCCGAGGCTCGCCGGATCGATCGATCCGCGCTCGCGCAGCTCGTCGAAGATCGAGATCGCCATCGCGGTGTCGTCGGTCCACTTCCAGGTGCGACCGACGGGCGCCGTCCGTGCATCGAGCGCGAGCATGCGCGCCTGCGGGCCGGCGTGCAGGAGCTGCTCGCCGAAGGCATCGGCGACCGACAGACCTTCCAGAGCGAGACGCGCGCGTTCGAGCTTCATGGTGTAATACTAACACTATCAGAGAGACGTGCAACCGGCTACGCTGCGCGCGTGCGCTTCCTGTACTTACACGGCTTCGCCTCCGGCCCGCGGTCGACGAAGGGGATGCGGTTCGCCGAGCACTTCGCCGCGCGCGGTGTCGACCTCGACCGCCTCGACCTGCGCGTGCCGTCGTTCGAGCACCTGCGCCTGTCGGCGATGATCGACACCGCCCGACGCGCGATCGGGGACGAACACGAGCGCGCTGTCGTGATCGGTAGCTCCCTCGGTGGTCTCACCGCCGCGCGGCTCGCCGAGCGCGACGCGCGCGTCACCGGCTTGATCCTGTTCGCGCCCGCGTTCCAGCTCGTCGAGCGCTGGCGCGCGGCGCTCGGTGACGGCTTTACAGAATGGCAGCGCACGGGTTGGCGCGAGGTCCTCGACTACACGACCGGCAAACCCGCACGGGTCGACTTCGGCTTCGTCGAGGACGCGCGCGCGCTCGACATCGGGTTCCCCGACGTGCGCGTGCCGACGCTCATCATCCACGGCAAGCACGACGACGTCGTCCCGATCGATCACTCGAGGCGGTTCGCCGACGGCAAGCGCCACGTGCGGCTCGTCGAGGTCGACGATGGACACGAGCTCGTCGCGTCGCTGCCACGCCTCCTCTCCGAGGCGGACACGTTCCTGACGCCGTGGCTCGGAGTACACTCCGCGTGATGCGTCTCGATCACATCGTCCTCTGGGTCGACGATCCGTTGAAGTCGGTCGAGTTCTTCGTCGAGGTCGTCGGCCTCATCGCGATTCGCGCCGACGAATTTCGAGCGAACAAGGTGCTCTTCCCGAGCGTGCGCGTCTCCGACGACTCGATCATCGACCTCATGCCGAAAGCCGCGGCGCCGGTGCTCGATGCGCTTCCGGGCGCGAAAGGTACGGCCGGCCATGCCGTCAATCACGTCTGCTTCGCGATGAGCAAAGCTGAATTCGAAGCGCTGGCTGCTCGCCTCGCAGCGCACGGCACGCCACCGGGCCGCCTGATGGAGAGCTCGTTCGGCGCGCGGGGGATGGCACCGAAAGCGTTCTACTTCAAGGATCTCGACGGCAACGTGCTCGAAGCCCGCTACTACGAGTAGCGACGCGGTCACCCGTTTGTCGTGAGCGGTCACTGGGGAAGCCGCCGCGAGATGCGAGCTGTTCGCGCATGACCGGTACGACGCCGCGCGCTCGCGCGTCGCTCGCCTGATCACTCGCCGGCGGGAATGTGCGGGCCGATCGCGCACATCAGCACGAGCACCGCGAGCATGACGAACGTGAGCGTCATGATGATCTTCGTCGAGCGCGCGGTCGCTTCCTTGCTGCGCAGGAACGCGCGCGGTAACTCCGCTGCTTCCTCGGGAGACATCCCCTCCGGAACCTCGATGGCGATCGGCTCGCGCTGGACCGAGAAATCGCTCTGCAGTGCTGAACGGGGCATGTACTTCCGATGCGTGGCCTACCCGATCAAGGTATGCGGCAGACGGTCGCGGCTGCGTGCGGTTTCCTGTCGCAACCGGTCAGTCGACTGGCGCGCACGGGCACTGTCGCGACGCGAACTTGCAGGCACAACGCGGACATGACGCTTCGCAGCCACGACGACCACCCGACCTGGCGCCGTTACCAACCGTTCTTCCCTCCCGGCATGCAGTGCCTCGCGGCCCCGAAGCGGATGGTGATCCTCGACGGCGCCAGCCACATGCCGACCGAGCACCCGGGCGTCGATCAGCTCGAAGCCGCGGTGCTCCAGTTCATGCAGAGCGTGACCACGACGAGCGTCGCGAACTGATCTACAGCGGACGGCAGTTGCCGCCGTCGCACTCGACCGCGCACGTCGTGTCGGGCGCGCAGCCTTGCGCGCAGTTGCCGCCATCGCAGCCGAACCGGCAGGTGCCGCCGGGATCGCATCCGCTGCGGCAGCCGCCGCCGTCGCAATCGGCGTTGCAGGTCGCGCCGCCGTGGCACTGGATCTCGCAGTTGCCGCCGTCGCAGTCGATGTTGCACGTCGAGCCCTGCTCGCAGACGAACGCGCAGTTGCCCTGTTCGCAGTCGAAGTCGCACGTCCCGCCGGCGCGGCAGTACTGCGCGTTGGCCGGCGCTGGATAGCGCGCTGCCGCCGGTGTGCCGGGAGCCGCTGCAGGCCGTGGCGGCGGCGGGTTATTGGCGTGAACGACGCAACCGACAACGAACAGCGAGACCAGGCAAAACGCGACCTTCATGGTTCTCCTATGAACGGCGACACACGAGGAGCCACGAGCGAGCCCCTCGGTGGACAACTATTTTCTGCCCCAGCGCGTCGGCTCGTCGCTCATCACGAACCGCAAGATCGACGCGTTCGCGAGCTGCGCGTGCGTGAGCTCGGGGGCCTCGAGCGGGCTGCCGTCCAGCTCGACCGACTTCACGTAGATCGCCTTCGCCGAGACGCCCTCTGCCACGATCGCGAGCTCGCGACCGCCGACGAGCACGCGCGCGTGCGGGAACCGTGGCGCGCTGATGATCCAGCGATCGCTGCCGGGGATCGGATAGACCCCGAGCGTCGACAGCACGTACCACGCGCCGAGCGTCCCGCCGTCGTCGTTCCCGGCGACGCCGTCGGGCTGATCGTTGTAGTGCGTGTCTTGGACCCAGCGCGCCCATTCGTGCGTCAGGTCGGGACGACCGAGCTGCGCGAACACGAACGCCGCGTTGATGTCGGGCTCGTTGCCGTGCCAGTAGTACGGGCGCGGGAAGTTCGCGGCCGACTCGTCGGCGGTGTCCCAGTGCTGCTTCGCCAGCTCGAAGAACATCTCGAGCTTCGCGATCGCGGCCGCCTCGCCGCCGTGCACCTCGGCGAGGCCCTCCGGATCGTGGGCGCCGGTCATCCACAGCGAGTGCCACGCGTTCGCTTCCGCGTAGTCCTCGGTCATCTCGAGCGGGTCGAACGCGCCCGACGGAAACGAGCCGTCGGGGTTCTTGCCGCGCAGAAAGCCGACGGCGGGATCGTAGAGCATGCGCCAGCCCTTGCTGCGCGCGAGCAACGCGTCGCGATCGGCCGCGTGACCGAGCGCGCCCGCGAGCTGCGCGAGCGCGAAGTCGTCGTGCGAGTACTCGGTCGTCATCGAGACCGAGCGGTTTCGCGTGTTCGGCACGTAACCGAGCTGGATGTACGGCTCGACGTCGTCGCGACCGCCGCGGCCCGCGGCCGGCGGCGTCGGCTCCATCGCGGCGGCGCGCAGGCCCGGCCAGGCGAGCTCGGCGTCGACGCCGGCCACGCCGCGCACGACGGCATCCGCGATCGCGATCTCCGCGCTCGCGCCGAGCATCGTGCCGGTCTCGCCGATCGCGAGCGGCCACTTCGGATAGATGCCGGTGTGCTCGCCGAACGCGACGAGCGAGCGCGCTGCATCGCGCGCGCTGTCGGGCGCGAGCCACGCGTAGAGCGGGTGCACGGTGCGATACGTGTCCCACAGCGAGAGGTCCGACATCTGTCGCCAACCGATCGCGCGCTGCGGTCCGCCGGTGACGAGCTGATACGCACCGTCGACATCGTCGATCAAGGTCGGCATCAAGAACGCGTGGTAGAGGCTCGTGTAGAAGATGCGCCGCTCTACCTCGGTGCCGCCGGTGAGCCGCACGGTGCCGAGCTGCTTCGCCCATGCCTCGCGCGTGCGCGCGAGCGTCGCGTCGAAATCGACGGCCGGCACTTCGGCGTCGAGGTTCCGGCGTGCGCCGTCGAGCGAGACGAACGACAACCCGACCGCGAGCTCGAAGTCACCGCCGACATCGAGCGCCGCACCGACCGCCGTGCCCGACGCGGTCAGCGCCGGCGACGGCGCGTTCCCTGCCGACCACACGCGGTGCACGGTCCACGCCGTCCTCGCGCGCGCCACGAAGTAGATCGTGTAGCCGCCGAAGCCCTGCGTCATCCCGCCCTTGTGGTGCAGCTGTCCGGTGATCTCGCGCGCCACCGGATCGATCGCGAGCTGCGCCGCATCGATCTCGCCGCCCTCGAGCGTCTTGCCGAGATCGATCAAGATCGCGCCGGCGCCCCGATAGCGGTGCACCGCCGCGCGCGGCGTCGCCGTCATCGCCGCCTCGATCCCGTTCGCCAGCTTCACCTGGTACGAGCCCGCGCCTGCGACCTCGTTCGCCTTCGTGAACCGCGCCTCGTTCGCGGTCGCCGTCAGCTTCGCCGGATCGAACGCGGCGATCGGCATCACCGACAACACGCCATAGTCGGTCGCGCCGGTGCCGTGCAGGTGCACGTGCGAGAACCCGCGGATGCGATCGTCCTCGGCGAAGTAGCCCGAGTAGTGCAGGAAGTTGACGGTGCCGAACGGCCCGTTCGTGTCGGGCCCGACCTTCACGAGCCCGTGCGGCGCGGCGGCGCCGACGAAGCAGCTGCCGTGTGCGAAGCCCAAGCCGCCCGTCCCGATGCGCGGATCGACGTACGCGAGTGGATCCGTGACCTCGGGCAGGACCGGCTCGGTCACAGCGTTGTCCCCACACGCGAACAGCCCCGAAACGAGGAAGAGTCCGAGCGCCCTCATCGGGGTCGGACTCTAGCCGATCCTCGTCGGTGGGTCAGTTAATCGTGAACGGGTAGCTGACCATCGCGATCTGACCGTGATTGCGCGACGGGAACTTCCAGGTGTTCACCTGCCTCGCGACACAGGCCGCGACGAGCGGGCTGTTCAGCGTCGACTGCACCTGCACCTGCTTGACCTTGCCCGACGTCTCGACGGCGAGGTGAACTTGCAGCGTGCCCTTCATCTTGGGATTCGCCTTCTTGCCGTCGGCGAAGCACTTCATGATCGTCGGGCGATTCTGACCGACGACGGCGCTGACCGTCGCCGTATCGAAGGCCGACTTCGGCGGCGCGGGCTTGACCGGCTCGGGCAGCACGGGCTCGGCCTTCGTCACGACCGGCTCCTCCTTCTTCGGCTCTTCGACGGGCTCGGGTTTCGGCTCGACCTTCGGCTCGTCGACCTTGGGCGCGTCGACGGCCGGCGTTGCCTCGGCGACCGGTTCCTTCACTTCCGCCGGCATCTCGTCGACGGCCGCGCGACCGATCTTGCGAGGCACGTAGCCGGGCTCGCCGGTCATCGGTTTCGGTGCGGTCTCGACCGTCGCCACGTGTGTCGGTGCCGCGACCTTCGGCGCCGCCGCCGGCGTCGGTTTCGGCGTCTCGGCGACGACCGGTGCAGGCGCCGACACTTCACCGAGCGCGATCAGCGTCTGTTCCTCGGTCGCTTCGAACGCTCCCGAGCCTCTCGACAGCTGCGCGACGAGCTTCGTCGGACGATCGAACGTCAGCCAGTAGCGCACCGTCTTGTGACCGGGCGCCGAGACCTCGACGAGCTCGACGATGTCGCTCGGCATGATCTGGATCGTCGTCGGTGCGGCGGTCACGCGCCGGCGGAACGTGACGCGCGCATTCGCGACGTTCGCCTCGAGCGTCACCGCGATCTTCGACGGCGTCACGTCGCGTGGTGCGGGCACCGCTGCGGCGGGCTGCGGTACCGGTGCAGGCGCAGGCGCAGGCGGCGGCGTGACGGCGACCTTGTCGTCTTTCGATCCACCGCCCGAGAGCCCGATCGCGAGCCCGATCACGCCGACGAGCAGGCCCGCTGCGGCGAGCCCGTACATGACCCACGGCTTCTTGTGCGCCGGCGGGTTCGGCAACGAGACATGCTGCGCTGCCATCGCCTGCAGGTCGCCGAGTCGTACGCCCGGATACGGCGTGTCGAGCGACGACGTGGGGCGCGGGATCGTGTCGCTGTTGCGCGAGATGTCGGTGCTGGCGACTTGCGCGGGCATCGGCCGGCTGCGGCGGCGTCCGTCGCCGTGCGTCGTGAAGGCATCGAGGGCCGCCTCGACGTCGAGCATCGACTGGAAGCGATCGTTCGGATCCTTCGCCAGCAGCCTGTTCAGGATCATGTCGGCCATCGCATGCGGCACCTCCGGGCGCTGCAGCGGTGGCGGTTCGTTGTGGACGATGCGGTGCAGCAGCGCCCGCGGGTCCTCGTCGTTCGAGAACGGGCGGCGTGCCGTCACCATCTCGTACAGGATCACGCCGAGCGCATAGATATCCGCGCGGCGATCGACGCTGTCGGGCGCCGTGATCTGCTCGGGAGCCATGAACTCCGGCGTGCCCATCACCATGCCGCGACGCGTCTGCTCGTCATCCGTCTCGAGGAAGCGCGAGATCCCGAAGTCCAGGACCTTCACGTGATCGAGCGCGTCGTCTTTGTCGGTCAGGAAGATGTTGTCGCTCTTGAGATCGCGGTGGACGATGCCGGCGTTGTGCGCGGCTTGCAGCGCCGATGCGATCTGCTGGGCGATGCGAACCGCGCGGCGCACCGGCAACCCGCCGACGCGATAGATCTCGTCCGTCAGCAGCGTGCCCTCGAGGTACTCGAACACGATGTAGGGCACGTGGTTGTGCGTGAATCCCATGTCCGTCGATTCGACGATGTTGGGATGACCGAGCGTCCCGGCCGCACGGGCCTCGTTCATGAAGCGCTCGATGACGTTCGCGTCCGTCGCGAGCTCGGGGTGCAAGATCTTGATCGCGACGCGCCGCTTGATCAGCGTGTGCTCTGCCAAGAAGACGGTCCCCATCCCGCCTTCGCCGAGTGTCTTGATAATGCGGTAGCGACCCTCGACCACGTCGCCCGTCTTCACCACCGGTTCACGCCCAGGATTTCCCATCGTAAAAAGCATGATGAGAAGGCTGCACGGTTCGAGCAAGCAACGTTTTGAACTATCTCTCTGTGGTTTTCCGTCGATGATGTGCCGAAGGATGCGCACATGACGAAGAAGGATCCGTTCGCCGCACTCGAGCAGCTGCGCGATCAGTTACCAAAGGGTCCCGCTGCGCCTACACCCGCGCCGGTTGCGGCACCCAAAGGTCCCGCGCGCGCCGTCGTTCGTTACGAAAGAAAGGGTCGGCGAGGGAAGGAAGTGACGATCGTCGAGAAGCTCGGCCTCAAACCAACCGAGCTCGAGCAGTGGTGCAAGGAGCTCAAGCAAGCGCTCGGTGTCGGCGGAGCGCTCGAGTCAGATGCAATTGTATTGCAGGGAGACCTCCGCGATCGAATCGCCGCGGTGCTCGAGAAGAAGGGCGTCGCGAAGGTCACGATCGGCTAGGCCCCGACGAAGATCGCGGCGCGCACGAGCGTGGGCACTCGGGCGCGGCCTCGGCCCCCATGGCAACCGGACCTGCCAGGCGCCGGGTGATCTGTCCCTGCGTCGCCGGCAGATCTAGTTGCGTTCTCGGGAGTTGCAACGCAGTGCGTTGAACGAATGGGCTGGTAACTGTGATGGATCGCAGGCGAAGTCCAAACGGGGTGGTGTGGTGTCACGCGCTACACGTTGGCGCCGACCTTGCTGAAGGAATCGCCAGCCATGCGCAACCTTCTCACCATCTCCACCGGACTGTTGTTGGCGATCGCGGCGTGTGACGGAGGACCGGGCACGCTGCCCGAGCCTCCCGTCCTCGTGATCACCTCGCCGCAACGCAGCCTGGTCCAGAACGGGGCCAACGCGATCACGGTGACCGGCACGGTCACGGCGAACGTCGAAGGCGACGCCGTCGAGAAGGTGACCGTCAATGGTGTGCAAGCGACGCTGAACGCCGACGGTTCGTTCACCGCGCAGATCCAGATCCAACCCGGGGCGACGTTGATCCACACGATCGCGCGCGACGTCGACGGCGGCGAAGCCCGCGACACGCGCGCGGTGCACGCCGGCAACTTGAAGCCGAACGGCACGATCGTCGAGCGCGCGGTCGCGGCGGCGATCTCGAAGGAAGCGTTCGCGAAGATCGCGGGTGCGGCCGGCACGATGATCGAAGGCATGGACATCAAGACGATGATCGCGCCGATGCAGCCGATGCTGCGCTACGACGATCCGGTCGACCTCACGCAAGAGGACTGCCTGTTCGCGCGCGGCACGATCAACGACATCAAGTTCAGCAACGTCGCCATCTCGCTCGTCCCGAAGGTCGGCGGCATGACGTTCAACCTCCAGATCGACAACCTCGACGTCCCCGGCCGCGTTCGCTGGGGCGCCGCGTGCGTGAAGGGCACGAACGACTTCCGCGTCACCGCGTCGAAGATCACCGTCGGCGGGACGCTCACCGTCACGCCCGACGGCATGAAGGGCTTCGCGACCGACCTCAAGAGCCCGGTCATCAACGTCCAGAACCTCAACGTCAGCGTGTCGGGCGTGCCCGACTGGATGACGGGCTTCCTCTCGGACGGCGTGCAGGCCGCGATCAACACGTTCGCCCCGATGGCGATGAAGCCGGTGATGAACATGGCGCTCGGTGCGCTCGGTGGCCCGCAGACGCTCGACGTGCTCGGCAAGAAGCTCGACGTTCAGGTCGATCCCGCCGAGGTCTTCTTCGACGCGAACGGCGGCCTCGTCGTGATGGACATGAAGATGCTCATCCAGGGCACGCAGTCGGCGAAGGGCTTCATCTACACCGAGAACGGCCTCCCGCAGCTCGACCCGGGTCAGGGCTTCCAGCTCGGCCTTGCCGACGACCTCGCGAACCAGATGATGGCGCAGGCCGGCGCGCTCAACTTGTTCAACCTCGCGATGCCCGCCGCCGGCGGCACGTTCGACAACGCCGAGATCGAGATGACGCTGCCGCCGATGATCAGCGCCGACCCGGCCGACGGGAAGATGAAGGTCATCCTCGGCGACATGATGTCGACGTTCACCTACCAGGGCACGCCGGTCGGCAAGGCCGCGGTCAACGCGGTGATCGACCTCAAGATCGAGTCTGCGAACAACGGCTACGGCGTCGCGGTGCAGCTCGGCAAGCCCCAGATCTTCGTCACCGTCGTCGACGACATCGCGAACGTGACGCGCCTCGAGGACGAGGACCTCGCGAAGTCGGTCGAGGTCTGCTTGACCGCGCAGATCGCGTCGATCTCGAAGCTCCTCGCCGGCATCCCGCTGCCGCAGGTCGCCGGCCTCCAGATGCGCAACCTCTCGGTCGGTTCGGATGATGGCTACGTGATGGTGAAGGGCGTCCTCGAGTAGGCATAATCGGAGGCCATGGCGGCCGCGAAGAAAGCCAAGTCGAAGAAGCGCGGCGCGAAGGCGTCGCGTTCGTCGTTTCGGGGCAAGTCGACGAAGTCGACGAAGAAGGTCACGCGCAAGGCGGCGACGAAGAAGCCGAAGAAGAAGGTCGCGCGCAAGAAACCGACCGCACCGGCGAGGCACATGTTCGTGCAGCCGGGGCAGTCGCGCGTGCTCGGCGAGATCACCATCCCGTCGGGCAAGCTCGCCATCTTCGACATCGGGCTGTTCGGGTACTTGCCGCGAGAAGCCCTCGAACCGGCGATCGTGACGTGCGAGGTGCCGAACGATCGACCGCTGGTGGTCGTCGGTGCGCCCGTCGGGAAAGGGCGGTTCGCCGATTGCTGGGATCACGTCGCGGTCGCGATCGGCAGCGGCGAGATCGCGAGCTCGAAGAAGCTCGGCGAAGCGGGCGTCGACTTCGCGCGGCTCGTCTGCATCGATCACGCCGCGCTCGATGCGTGGCAGCACGAGGACAGCCTGGATGGGAAGGCGGACTGTGTCTTCTGGGGCCGCGACGATCGCATGCTCGCACGCGCGATGAACGCGCCGCGCACCGAGGACGGATACGGGTGGGTCGACCTACCGATCGACGAAGCCGAGAAGAAGTCCGACGTGATCGCGCGCAAGAAGAGCGAGAACAAGTGGCTGCTCGCGACGGACTTCCGGCCGCACTCGCATCATTACTACGCGCTCGCAGCGGCACGGCAGAGCCCCGATCGCGCGGGCACGCTCGACGTCGCGGGGACGCGGATGATGCTGCTGTTCACGTCGTGGGGAGATGGCGTGTTCCCGATCTACCTCGATCTCGATCACGGCGATCGGCCGGTTCAGGTGCGCATCCAGCTCGCGACCGCGGAGTCGAACGCCGCGATGGCATCGGTGAATCCGTGAGGCGCGCGCTGCTCCTCCTGCTGGCACCGGTGATCGCGTTCGCTGATGCACCGAGCGTGAAGCTCGACGACGCCGCACGGGCGATCGCGGACGCGGCCGCGAAGGTCGAGCTCGCGCACGCGAAGTTCGGCGAGACGCTGACGATCGCGACGATCGCGCCGCTCGATCCGGCGAAGCCCGTCGACACGAAGTCGCTGCGCGACACGCTCGCGAAGCAGAAGCTCCAGATCATCGACGACCGCACGTACGGCACGAGCGTCGTGATCACCGTCGAGGCGGCGAATGGTGTGCGTGCGCGCGTGACCGTCGATCAAGGCGGCGGCTCGATCATGATGACGGCGCGGCCGAGGACGGCGACGCCGCCCGGCAAGTGCGTGCCCGTGCCGCAGGCGAAGCACCCCGTGTACGTGAACAGCACGGGCACGAGCCAAGACGGCGAGACGCGCCGGGGACAGACGTTCTGGGACTACAAGACCGAGCGCATCCACGACGTCGACGGTGACGGCCTCGCCGACTCGTTCGTGCCGGTCGCGAAGACCAAGAGCGCGTGTCCCGAGGAGGTCTCGTTCCGCGTCTACGCGATGCGCGGCAACTGCGGCCACGACCTCGGCGTGATCGGGCCGGGGTCATTTCAGTGGGACGCCGGCACGGTCGCGCTCGACGCGTCGGGCTTCCGGCCGTTCACGATGGAGGCGCAGACGTCTCGCCTCGGCAAGCGCGGCATCCCGGAGATTACGACGACCGTGCGGCGGTTCGCCGTGAAGCACGGCAGGTACACGCAGGTCGACACGAAGACGACGACCGGCGTCTGCCACCACTGCGCGACCTGGCACTGCAACGCGCCCTAAGTAACCGAACACCTCACAACGGATGGAACGACGAGCGAACGTGCACGTGCTCGACGTCTACCGGTGTGCGATCGCGATCCGTTGGTCGCTGACTTAGCGCGTGAGCCCGGCGTAGAGCGCGTCGGCGATCCGCATCGCGCCCGTCGTCGTCGGGTGCTGGAAGTCTTTGA
>Ga0115026_10000234_pt1 | contig 13362 bp, 6 predicted proteins | sample Mud_0915_D1_FD_83878 | JGI IMG/M metagenome (GOLD analysis project Ga0115026, IMG submission 83878) | Wetland microbial communities from Old Woman Creek Reserve in Ohio, USA - Mud_0915_D1 | ecosystem: Environmental > Aquatic > Freshwater > Wetlands > Sediment ...
AATTCGAATCGATGTTAAAAGGAACCCAGATTCTCAGGCTAAAAGAAGAGAGGAAGTCAAACAGCTTTTCCTTTCCCTGCATCTGAGCGGTATTGCTCTCATCGAACGTCTCGATTTGGGTTATTTCGTTCAACCACTTTAAATCACCCAATGAAATCTTCTCGGAAAAAATATCCACAGATTCTTTGGCCAACCCTCTCTGACAGCACGCTTCCATTTCGCCCCGGCTCATATCGAAAAGGAAAATAAGCCCGGAGGAGGCTCCAAAGTTTCCGATCATCATCAACAACAGGTTCTTTGTAATCTCATGAGCCTCCCTTAAATAGCCTATTTCCTGGATCAAATCATACAGGGTTTTGAGATGGAAGATTCGCTTTTCAAGCTCTTGTTGGGACTTTTCTTCTTTGGAAGGATCTTCGACGTTCTTGAGGACCTCATCTTTCATGGATTGCGTTTACCATTTCTGATGATCTATGAGACCCCCTCATCCTCCCCTCTCCCCAGCGGGGAGAGGGGAGGATGAGGGGGCGCAACACTTCAGAGGTTCGCTCTTTAAAAATCCTTGAGGGCCAATTCCTCTGTTTGGAAAATTTCAGTATATTTGGTCAGCCCCACCATGTTGAAAATTTTTTGAAAGTGGCCGGACAGACCGGTCAACCGTACTGTCTGGCCGTTTTTCCTGCTCTCTGAGGCAATGCCAATCAAAATGGCGATCCCGCCGCTATTGATATACCCATCTTTATCGAAATAGAGAAGGATCTTTTTGGCTCCCGCTGTGCTAACCTTTTGGTAAGCCGCTTCGATGATTTCTCCTGTGACGGCAGTGACATCCCCTTTGATATTGAGGATCGAAACGTCGTCTTTCTGAGAAGTCGAAACCTGGATGTCCTTATTCATATTCTCCTATGCTCTGGTGGAACCCGATCCCCTCCTTAAGATCTCCGGGTTTCTTCACCCATCCTTTCTCATTTATTTTTCTAAATAGATGACCATTTTGGTAATGTTTCCGCCTTCGGGGCTTGGTTCGAAAGTGACCTCATTGATCAGATTTTTAATAAGAAAGAGGCCCCATCCCCGGGGTTTGTCTTTCCCCTCCATTTTATTCTTGATACTGGGGAGAGGGATTTCCCCGACTCCTTTCCCTTCGTCTTTCACAGCCACTTGAAGTTTTGTTTCCTCAACCGTCAGGGTAATCCCCACTTTCGTACTCTTGTCTAGTTTATTACCATGCTCAATGGCATTCAGGCAAGCTTCGGCGACAGCCGTCTTCAAATCTTCAATTCGGTCTTCTGTAAAGCCCATTTTTTTCGCTACCGATGCAGAGCACTCCATTGCAATCTTTTCGAAGCCCATGATGCTTGGGATATGAAGCTCAACCTTATTATCCGCCATCATAAATGGAACTCCTTTCTCGTCCGTAAGGAGGAAAAAAAATAAGCAGGATGGACGGCAGAAATCCCGCAGGATCGGCTACTATTATAATAAATTGGATGCCCTTTTCCAAGAATGAAATTTTATCCTCAATCCACCTTAACCACCACAGCGGTCAAATCGTCATGCTGTTCAACCTTACCCGCATACAGGAATACATCCTTAACCAATTTCTCCAGCAGTTCATGGGCACCTAATTTTCGACCCCCCTCAATCGATGTCAAGAAGCGTTCAAATCCATACAATTCACCTTTATCGTTCACAGCCTCCACCATGCCGTCGGTGTAAAATACTAGAATGTCTCCTTGTTTAAGTGAGACATGGGTTTCTTGATAATGACAGTCTTCAATAATTCCAAGAGGGAATCGATCTCCTTCGCTATCGATATATTCAGTCTTCGGTTTTTCAGAAGAACAAAGGATAGGTTGAACCTGTCCGGCATTTGAGAAAGTCAGCATCTTCTCTTTCGGATCCAGGACAGCATAGAGAAGGGCCACAAACATGCCCTTTTTCACATCCTGATGGAGGCGCCTGTTTCCTCGATTCATCACCTCCTCTACAGATTCTTGAGTCTCCGTGAGAACCCGGAATATGCTTCGAGACGCAGCCATGACCAAGGCTCCTGAAACCGCTTTGCCAGAGACATCACCCACGACAATCCCCAGTCTTTTAGCCCCGTTTTCCGTAATTTCGATAAAATCATAGAAATCTCCGCCTACTTCCCTGGCGGGAATGGAACGAGCTGCAATCGAAAACCCTTCAATGGTAGGCGCCTTGTCGGGCAACATGCTGAGCTGGATATTCTGAGCGATCCTTAATTCCTCCTCCATGCGACTCTTCTGAATGTTCTCTGCAAATAATTTCGCATTCTCAATGGCCACCGCTCCCTGACGGGCGAGCGTATGGAGGAAGTCAATATCTTCACGGTTATAAAATTTTCCAGATTTTTTTTCTCCTAAACTTATTAACCCGGTAACCTCATTTTGAAAAACAAGAGGAACGATCAGACTCGCATGGAGCGTCTCGAAATCCCTCGAGCAGTCCTCACAGATGGACTTGTATCTTGGATCTTCAAGAACATCGTATTTCGTCAATTCCCTTTTTTCTTTCTCGATCACTTGCATGAGGGGCTTATCTCTACCAAGAATAATCTGCTCGACCTCTTTCTTTCTTTCCCCATCTGCCAGGTAAACTTGATATTCTGTTCTTGCGGGGTTCAAGAGCATGACCGAACTCGTATCAATGAACATGTTATCCGTAAACGTTTTCATGATTTGTTTAAGAATATGCCCCAGGTCAAGGGACGACGTTATGGTATCACCAATTCTGTTGACCATCTCCCCAAAGTCATATTCTTTCCTGAAGAAGATTCTGTCCACCAGGGATTGAATTCGATTCCTCAAAGGGTTGAATATGAGAATAATGATCAAGGTAAACACAATAGGAAAAGCCCTTGATTGGGCAATTTCATACGTACCCAGAAAGACATTGAGCAAGATGCTTACCCCTACGTAGGCTCCGACCACGATAGCAGTGACCACCACGTAGCCCACAGTCCTTTTAATGATGGCATCGGCGTCGAAAAGATTATGTCTGACTATGGAGTAGGCGATCGAGGCGGGAAAGAAGATGACGAAGAAAACAAGAAAGTTCCACGGAAAGTGAACTTTCAAAGTAAAAACGAGCAGGGTAATAATAGCTGCCGGTAAGAATCCGATGGTCACTCCGAAAAGAATCATTCTCGCCCGCTGACGAGCAACAATGGTAGAGGCTTTTAGGGTGGAATAGACCACGAAAATGATTAAACTTGCGACACATAAAAGGGTAAAGGACCGGTTGGAGGTACCAATCTGTCCGTAGTTTGGTAACCATGTCGATGAAGAAGCTTTTAAAACTGCTTTAAAAGTGAAGAGATAGGTTTCATAAGCCAGAACGAGAATTAACGCCGGCACATAGATGAGGTATTCAAGGACTGGGAAACGGCTCAAGATACGTTTCCTGTCCGGAAAGATCAGCCCCAGATGAAAAAAAGTGGCGGGGAAAAGAGGAATAATCAAATAGTGAAAATTCACAGAAAAATAGGTGGACTGCATTTCGAAACCAGTGACCATGTATGTCCCTAAGCAGAAACAGAGAATAAGAAAGACCCAGCTTGTCGTCATCCTCGGTTTGAGAAGATAGGCAATGATGCCGAGAATGTAGATGGCTATCCCACCGAGAAAGGGGACAAGAAAGACTAAGACAAAATCTTTCAAATCAAAAATGGAAATAGGCACCGTCACTTCATGGAACTTACCTTCTACCTCCACAAGATAACGAATCGGGGTTCCTGGCTTCTTCTGTCTGGCTATATTTACTACATCTCTGCCCTCCCAAACGGGTTTCCCTTCAACTTCAACAATTCGATCCAGATATCTAAGTCCAGCTTTATTACCGGCCCATTCTCTGTCGCCCATCGAGCCCACATAGGGGTACTTGTTGATCAGGAAGCCCGCAAAAGGCTTATTCACCCAAGACAGAGCGCTTGCGAGGCAGAAGATTGTCATCACAAGCATAAACCCGGTTAGGGCATAAAAAATAAGTGGTGGTACCTGGAAGCGCCTCTTCATATTTATCTGCTGTGAGATTTCAGACCCGCTTGCAAAACGACCATACCACGATTCCTATCAGAAAGGCAATGCACCCATAAACCAGGACGTCGCCGTGGCGGGTGTAGAAGGTACCCGCATGAGAGATGAAAATCTCCTGGGTAAGGGCTCCTGAAATGAAAATGTCCTTACCTTCGTCAGTTACTCTCCCCGTGACCCTTCCATACGGATCTATGAAACACGAAATCCCTGTGTTGGCGCACCGAACCAGATTGACTCTGTTCTCAACAGCCCTGAAGACACAGGAGGAAAGCATTTGGTAAGGGAAGGCGATCTTGCCGAACCAGGCCTCATTCGTAATATTGATTACAAAATCAGCCCCTTTTTTAACGAAAACCCTGGCTAGGTCAGGGAATAAAACTTCCCAGCAGATGAGAGTGCCAAACCGCGTTCCTTCAATTTCAAAGAGCGCGGTTTCCGTCCCGGCAATGTCAAAGCTTCCTTTTTTCTTTGAGATAATGAACTCGGGCCATTGGATTGTTTCTTCATAGGGAATGTATTCCCCAAAAGGGACAAGACGTATTTTTATGTATTGGCCAAGAATCCTCCCCTGTGGAGAGAAAAAAAGAGCCGTGTTCCCGCTTCTCGTGGATTTCTCAGGGGACTTTTCGAATTTGGGGTATTCGGCGCTTCCCACAAGAAAATACGTTTGGGATTTCTTAACGGTAGAAACCATCCGTTGTAAGAGGGCCGCATCTTTTAGAATCAGCCCAGGGGTAGATGTTTCTGGCCAAATAATGAGCTGGGGTTTGGACTTGGTTGTCTCCTCTGTTAAATTCTCGTAATGCGAAAGGATATGCTCCCGATATTCCCTTTTCCATTTCATTTTCTGTGGGATATTGCCCTGGACAACGGCTATTGAAAGTGATTTTCCGGAGAGGGAAGATGGAAGAGATGCCCATCCTGAAACCCAGAGGATTAAGATTATAGCAAGAACAATTGTTCCTCTAAGAACCGGAGGGCTTTTAAAACCTAAAATTGCCCTCAGTTCTCTTCTATCCATCCAGTAGCCAATCCAATCAGCTATGGCTCCATTGGCCAGAACGATGATAAATGAGACTCCATAGACGCCTGTGAAGGAAGCCATTTGAATGAGGGGAAGATTTGAATACTGTGAATGACCAAGCAAAACCCAGGGAAAGGCCAGGAAAGATAGATTAGAGCGGAGGTATTCGAAAAGAACCCAGATAGGGCTAGCAATAAGAAGTGGCATTCTGATTCTTCCAAGGATTAAACTCAAAAGGAGACCAAAAAGCCCAAAATAAAAGCCCAGATAAATGTAACCGAGACTCGAAGCCAATATGCTTACAGATTGAAACTCTTCTATCCACCAGGGTGTTATGCCGAGGAAAAAAATCACCCCGCAAATCCAGGACATAAAAAAGGCTTGCCATGAGCTTCTCCCCCGGATTCCAAGAAGAAGAGGAATAAAAGCCACCCATGCTAACCAGCCCAGATGATAATTTGGGAAGGCCAGGAACAATAAAGCCCCGGATAAAACTGGGGAAACAAAGAAGATTAAGATACTGATGATATTTCTAATGGCCATATCCGTATATGAACGAGCCCATAATCTTTATTCCATTTCGCAAAAAATAAGCCCTCAACCCCAAAGGGAGAAGGGCTTATCCTTGACTATCTAACAGACTTTGCTTCAAATATTTATCTGGGTACAACAAACACGATTACAACATCGGCAATGATCATACTATTATCATCAGCCTTTGCGAAATTCTTAACGTTAATACAATTTAGTACATATTTTGTGTTGTTGTTACAAATCCCTGATATTTCCACTCTTTGGTTGATTAAGTCCCCTGCATTAATGCCCTCAACATCGCCGGGGAGATAATCGGGGTCATAAACAGAGAACGGCGTGCCGTTACAAATGCCACTCAATAACAGGGCAACATAACCTGGAGCAACGGTACTATTTATTAAACCTAAAACTGCATCTATGGTCGGACCGACTAATTTCTCAGTTGATCCTGGGGCTGGCCCTTCCCCGCCGCCATAAGCGATTTGGTTTGTCATCAACATCAATGGAATTAACAAAATGCCCACGAGTAACGTCTTTTTCATTGTCTCTTTCCTCCTTCCTAATTTTTAAAGAATAAAGTTCACTCTTTATTTTAAATCTATAATCTGTAACCTCAAACCTCTAACCTCAAACTTTTCTAATGTCACCTCCCTTCCAACTTAAATACCGTATAGCGGATGGTGCATAGACCACAGCGCAAACCTCAAATTCTAAACTCAACACTTAACACTGAATTTACTTTTTTCTGTTATCTTCGTCGCCGAAGGCACCCAGTCCTTTTTGCCTTGCCAGTTTTTTGGATAACTTAATTCCTACGGAGCTTCTTATTGTTTCTGTTTTACCTTTATGTTTTATTCGGTGTTCAACCTTTGTGTCTTCCCACTTACTTCCAACATCAGTTATGACAAATTGAACTGCTTTAATCTCTGTATCCACCTCAGCCGTTAAGCTATTATGGTCTGCCACAAATCCTTCAGGAGGGGCGACTGAAGTAGTCACTGTCCAATCGCCAATGCTCTCGAAAACAAAAGGATAGAACGCCTGAGTCCCATCCCATTCGATGTATTCTGGCTCGATGATCAATAACTCAGAGCCTGTCTTTACGGTATATTTCGCGGGCCCCTTCTTCCCGTCCGCCTTGACAATAACTTGGAGATATTTGTTCATCGTCTCACCAGGGTCCAAGCCCTCCGCACTGACTCCAATATAGAATGAATCATCGGTTTGAGAATTATTATCAGGATCATAGAGGGCAATGAGCATATAATCCCCTGGCGGCAATTGAAAGCTGATTGTGCCCTTACCAGGGTCGTCAATATTTGTTTCACCTGAAGTTATAGATGCACAGGTCCAGATATTCCCATAGTTTTGCCACGAGAAGCCATGTTGGGAATCGCCAAATCGAGCAACACAGGGTGAAGCTTTGTCAAAAACCCTGATCCAAAGACCTCCGATCGACTCCTTGGTTGATCCGGGACTATTTCCGCCTCCTACAGTATGTTTTTCTGCCTTCACGTTGATGGTTCCAGAGCCAGTGGTAGGTGACAATAACGTGAAATTAACAATATTTGACTCCAGCGCGCCCTGCCAGATCTGAGAGTCAATGGGAGCAAAGTCAGTTTGGGGAGGACCTGGATCTGTACAATAAGTAGAATAGGTTCTCATCGGAATCTTGGCTCTTACAGAATACTGGCTATATTTTGTTAACGTGTAGTAATTATGGACATTGGGAATGGTGACTGACCATAGCCAACCACTTTCCGCAATCTCAACAGGCTCACCTGGAACAATTTGTCCATTACAGATAAACTGTGGGGGTGGAGGAGGATCGAAACCCACAGAGTCCTTTAAGAGGTGTGACGTGATCAGTTGATTATCAGCATCGTAAAAGTTGAGAAACAGATGAAATGGCATGCTCTTGAAGCCCCTGGAGGTGATGATGTCACCGCCGAAATTCTTTAAGGTTATGACAGCTGTGATCGGTTCACCTGTGTTATAGGTTGTTTTATCGATGAATAATGTAACCTTTGGTAGGTTCACCTGCGCCGCTGTTTCTCCGATGAATGTTCCTCCTATCATTACTGTTGTGACTAATATGGATAAGAGCATCCTTTTCATCTATTTCCTCCTCCCTGGTTACTTATACAGCCGTTAACGAATCCCTTTTTCTTTTCGTCTTACACCGCCAACACTTTAGGCACCGAAAATTTTAAATCCTCACGGATTGTGGACCCTGATCTGGCCTATAGCATAATTACTAAATTTACCATCCCTTCCCCAGTCATTGGAATATATGTACATAAGACAGGTTGAGTCATAGTTGTGATTGATACCGACGGCGTGGCCCAGCTCATGGGTAATGGTATGCTTCAATACCTGGGCCTTGGTGTACCGCTTAGTGGAAGTGCCCACGGGAAGCTCTACCATTGGTTGACCGCTGGCGTCTTTGATATTCAAGGGATTGAATGCGGATAGAACCCCGGCAAAACTCCCACGAACCCAGACATCGCTGTGCCATGGGCAGGTGACTAGGTCACCGCACCCCGTATCCCATTTTCCCTGAGACGAAGTGTTTGAACCATCGTCGTTACGATCCTCTACTTTGCTCATCGGATCTAAAACGGTGTTCGGACTCGTCCATGTCGTATTCGATCCAAAACAGGTTCCGCTGGTGCATGTCTGACCATCCGCATAGGGTTTCTCATCAAAATAATTGTTCAATGCCGTTTGATAGGTGGTGGTTCCCGATCCATAAGATGTCACGTTCCCGATTTGGCTGAACCCTTTTGTTGCCCATTCCCAGTCTCGAAGTCTGCCCGTTCGATGGGCAGTGTGAGCGTTCGTATGGCCGGGGGAATCGAGACCCGTATTAGTATCAGAATAGACTCTTGTGAGCTCGTTATTGACAAGGACCACACCAATATTACTTTCGTTCAAACCGGCTGAGGCATCGACCGCATGGACGTGAACGGCCGCTTCATTGAATGCTTTGCCGATGGCAAATGGATTTGCGGCGCTGTAATTACTATATTTGACAAACAGGTCTTTTTTCGTAGGATCAGTTCTGAAATGATCGATTGTATCGAAAACAAATGCTGTCGTCTGATAGGGGTTCGTACCATCAGGTTCAATCCTCTTTAACTTACCCCACCTGAAACCTCTCAACTCTTCCAAATTGGTTAAACCATCGCCATCCGGGTCGTCCGTCAGCCCGTATCCCAACACTAGCGAATTGCTGGTCTGCCAGTAGTCCGGTAATCCGAGGCCGATCGTATCCTTGGGCAGTTTAAAATCCCTTGTCACAGGTGAGCCATTAACAGTGGCCTTTGCGCGGATTGTAATTGACGCCCCATAATCGAGTGATGTGAGGCTGATTTGATTGCCAGCAATTACCATCCCGACAGAACAAGGTACACCACCATTACAGAGGAAGTCAGGGCCCTCCCCTTGGTCAGGATCGTTCGTGTATTTCCCCGGCCAATTGGTCACACTCAATACCGTGAGTTCATCAAGAGTTCCTGTGTTCACCTTCACGGTAATTGTGGCAGAACCTCCATCTGTGGGTAACCAGGTATCGTAATCTCCCATCTCAAAGGCAACATCTTGCGGACCTGGCATCCCTGGAAAAACTGAAGGATTGTTATCGTCTGTGTCACCGCTTATTGAGATTAGTTCAGAGGCCAATTTGTATCCGGTCGGGCGAGTGCATTGCTGCAGGGTTTGCCCACTGGAGTACCCGTCATTGTCGGTATCTTTGTACCACAGCGGGACGAATTGGTCGGCATTGGCAGTAGTCGGGCAGTTGTCGCAGGCATCACCTACACCATCTCCATCGGCATCAAGTTGACTTGCATTCTTGGCGCTTGGGCAATTGTCATACGGATCCGGAATGCCATCTTTATCACTGTCCGGGGGGTTTGTGGTCCTGGTCGCAGGGTCTCCTGATCCGAATCTTGCCTGGATCGTGTGGCCGTCTTCTCTTACATCACTAAATGTATAAGTAGCAATGGCACCCTGCGAAAATCCGTCCACCAATACGTCGGTAATGATGCATCCTGCTTCTGCAGCGATTGTAAATGTTTGGCTCCCTCCATAAAGCACGTTTTGCGCCCCTGAAGGGGAGATGCTACCACAGGAATCAGCCGTCGCAGTGATCGTGTAAGTGGGAGTGGTTGAAAAGGCTGCTGACATTGTATGGTTGGCTGTCACATTAATGAAAGGATAAACCGATGGTATTCCAACTGAGGTCCCGTCTACCAAAACATCTGCTATATAATATCCTGAGTTTGGCGTTATCTCGCATATAGAGCCTCCCCCATAACTTACTGTTGTTGGAATGCATGTCAAGGTTCCATTGGACGCTGGTGCGGCCGTGATGGTGTAAGGCCCGTTTGGTTGATTGGGATTGGTGCCCATTTGATATTCTTGTAAATTGGTAAAGCCGTCTCCATCCGGGTCACCCGAAGCCCCCTGGCTTAGATTCCCGAAGTTGGCCAGTTCCCAGGCATCATCGAGGCCGTCCAAATCAGTATCCATCTTGGTGATTACTACGTTGTCAAAGGCTGCTGATACATAAGCCCACTCAGTGATGTCACTTACTTCATTCACACGAGTGCCGATGCCCTTACGGCCTTTCGGAGGTCCAGCATTCGAGACAACGGAGGTCGGGTTGTAATAGGTTGTAAAGCTGTCGCAGCCAAGAGCAACATTTGCCCCATCCCAGGAAACTGAGAATCTGTGAGGTTCGTTAAACGCAACAGATACAGGGAAGAATCCTTGGTAAAGAAACTCATATTCATTAGGCAAGTTGCAGTTGTTTGCAAGGCATCTCGTCACCGCGTAAAATGCCTGGGGAACAGGGCCTTGCACTGAAATCCCAACTGCGACATTGATATCGCCTGTCAAATCACCCGGCGTACTGTTCCCTGTACCATCATTGTACAAAGAGGCATAAAGTCTGGCCAGCGGACGCGCCCCGTTGTTCTGAAAATCAACAACTTTCAAATCCGCCTCGAATCCCAGAATGTTCTGCGAATTAACAAAACTCATATTGTTGGTGCCGTTGACTCCCCGTTGGGTCAATTCTGACACCAGTTCACCGTTAGAAACCGCCCGGATAAATTCCCAGGTTCTCCATTTCGCAGGATCGATTTTCTCGGTGAGATCATCAGGAGAATCAAAGTTGTCATACGGAACACCATTGACAACTACATTATCAAATGCGGCAGAGACAAATCCTCCCTCCCCAGAACCAGTGGTAATATTAGTTATCCGGGTACCGACGCCTTTCGTATCCACTTTCGAGGGGCCAGCGTTTGCTGGAAGACCCACACAGTTGGATGAATTGATAACTCTGCTGTACCCTCCAATGCCGAATGTAAATGCAGAGCCATCCCAGGAAAATGATATTGGATAAGTTGTGTTCAATGAAGGCAAGAATAAAGGATCAACCAATCCGGAACAAATTTGTACAAGCTCGGTTGGTAAGTTGCAGTTAGGCGCGGTGCATCTCGAAATACTATAGAAACCTTCGAGCCGGTCTAGAGTTGGATTGTGTCCAATCCCGACAACCCCTACAACATCTCCGGTCGCTCCGGCTCCCGGTGTTCCATCGTTGTAGACATAACCTAGGAGGCTTGCGTGAGGGTAACTGCCATTATTTTGGTAATCCTTAAGAGTCACATCCGCCTGGAAGGAATTGATTATATCGGGATCATAAAAATGCAAATAATTGGAACCGTTTGCCCCATAACGGGTAAGTGCTGATTCAAGCCACCCTGAGTACGGACCCTGGCTTTTGTACATGTAGTTCCTGAACCTGACCAATTCCAGGTCCGCCCATACCGTGCGATCAATCATTTCCCCATCAAAACCGTCGCCCGTTGATGTAGCGGGTGGATATTCACTATAGACAGTGTTCTGATTACTTCCATGAGGATTGGTTACTGTACGAAGTCTGAAGGCATACGGTGTGCCGGGTGTCAGGTAGTTTACTGTGTAGGAATTAGTGGTCTTGTTCGCTGTTGTGCCATCTAAAATCCAGAGTGTCCCTCCGGGTGTCCCTTTCCAGATCTCATACCCGCCGGTGTCGCCAGTGTAAGCGATGGGAGTCCACGTCAACTGAACCGAGGTGGCCGAAAGCACTGCAACGGTAAGGTTAGTCGGCGCAATGGTCTGAGTGCCTTCCCAATTGCCTCCATACTGCTTCTGGTTAAGGAATGCACGCAACGTGTTATCCGTCGTATATAGGGCGTTCCACCGAAGATCACTACCAACACTATTAACCAGATTGTTTAGGTTTATGAGAGAGCCAGGTATTGCGCCCGTAAGCTGGTTGCTCGACAGATATAGATAGCGGAGGTTCGTCAGGCTTCCAAGCTCTGCTGGGATGCTCCCCGTAAGCTGGTTGTTGGAAAGATATAGATCCTGAAGGTTCGTCAGGCTTCCAAGCTCTGCTGGGATGCTCCCCGTAAGCTGGTTGCTCGACAGATATAGATCCTGAAGGGTCGTCAAGCTTCCAAGCTCCGCTGGGATGCTCCCTGTAAGCTGGTTGTTGCCCAGATATAGAATTTCGAGGTTTATCAGGCTTCCAAGCTCTGGCGGGATACTCCCCGTAAGCTGGTTGCTTCTCAGATCTAGATCGCGGAGGTTCGTCAGGCTTCCAAGCTCTGCTGGGATGCTCCCCATAAGCTGGTTGTTGGACAGATATAGCCCCTGAAGGTTCGTCAGGCTACCGAGCTGAGGTGGGATGCTTCCCGTAAGCTGGTTGCTCGACAGATATAGATAGCGGAGGTTCGTCAGGCTTCCAAGCTCCGCTGAGATGCTCCCCGTAAGCTGGTTGCTGTACAGATATAGAAACTGGAGGTTTATCAGGCTTCCAAGCTCTGGGGGGATGCTCCCCGTAAGCTGGTTGCTGCCCAGATCTAGGGCCTGAAGGTTCGTGAGACTACCGAGCTGGGGCGGGATGCTCCCCGTAAGCTGGTTGCTGTACAGATATAGAAGCTGGAGGTTTATCAGGCTTCCAAGCTCTGGGGGGATGCTCCCCGTAAGCTGGTTGATCATCAGATATAGATAGCGGAGGTTCGTCAGACTACCGAGCTGGGGTGGGATGCTCCCTGTAAGCTGGTTGCTGGACAGATATAGATTCTCGAGGTTTGTCAGGTTGCCTAACGACGGTGGAATCGTCCCTACCAGGTTATTTACAATAAGGTTAAGATTTGTAACGTGGTTGCCTGCACATGCAACTCCGTACCAGTTACACTCGCTTACAGTTGTGCTTAGCCAATTGGTCTTGTTAGTCCAACCGCTGCCATTGGTGCTGTTGTAAAGGTCGATGAGCGCAGCGCGCTCGGCGTCCGGGACATATGTAGTCGGATAAGACGATGGATTATTGGGATTGCTTCCAAGCGCATACTCTCTTGCATTACTGTAACCATCGCCATCGGGGTCGCCTGTGGCTCCCTGGTTCAGATTTCCGAAGTAGGCCATCTCCCAACAATCTGGCAAACCATCCAGATCTGAATCCATCTCAGTGTCCGCTAGAAAGCCGTGAATTTCCCCCGCGGCATCAAAGTACGTTCCCACGATGTTGCGGCAGTCGTTGATCGCACGGGCACCACCCCATGGGAATATCGGCCCCGGCATCGCGCCGGGAAAATCAAGGGAAGTGAAACTCCCCCCTGCATAGAGGTTCGTTCCATCCCACGCCAGGGCAAACACCGTGCCGTTCAGCCCCCTCGGAGA
>Ga0115026_10000235_pt1 | contig 13360 bp, 10 predicted proteins | sample Mud_0915_D1_FD_83878 | JGI IMG/M metagenome (GOLD analysis project Ga0115026, IMG submission 83878) | Wetland microbial communities from Old Woman Creek Reserve in Ohio, USA - Mud_0915_D1 | ecosystem: Environmental > Aquatic > Freshwater > Wetlands > Sediment ...
TATACAGCAAACCATATAAGATTGCCTTTCTTTACTAAACTTATCATCCATTTGCATGCAAGGTAACCCGAAATGAAAGCTGTCAGGAAACCAACCAGGATTATAAAAAAGGAGGTACCCTCCCTTGAAAACTCACCTGATGTCAATTCAAAATAGTTGGCACTGATTATGGGGATCAGAACCATCAGGAAAGAGAACTTCGCGATATCTGTTTTCCTGTTCCCAAGCATCATTCCGGTTGCAATTGTAGCCCCCGATCTCGAGATTCCCGGTAATATTGCCAGCGCCTGGGCTAAACCTATGACAAATGAATCAAAATAGGTCATTTTCCGTTCTCTGGGTTTGATAATCAGAGTCAATAATAGAAAAACAGTGGTGATCATAAATTCTATTCCCAGTGAGATCATGTTCCCTGCAAAATATTTTTCGGCAATCTCACTCATGAACAATCCTGCTATTCCTATAGGTATCATTGAAATAAAAAGCTTGATTATATATTTTGTTTCCTCATTAAGTCTAAAAGCAAACAGACCTTTTATTAAGACGACTATTTCTTTCCAGAGTACAAAAAGGGTGCTTAAAACTGTAGCTCCATGCACCGCAATAGAAAAATAAAAATTTGCTTCATGGTCAATACCAAATAAGTACTTACCGAGTTCAAGATGTCCTGAACTGCTGACCGGTAAAAATTCTGTAAGCCCCTGTATCAGACCAAGGGCGATAGCTTCTAATAAATTCATCCGGGATTATTTAGACCTTATTTGTCCGAGTTTTTAGGCTTTTTCATAATAGCCCAGATTTCAAAGATAAAACCAGCCAGGACTACCAGAGGAGCAAGAGTTATTCTTCTGAAACTGAATATTTTATCACTGAACTCATTTGGATCCTTCGATTTGCCTCCAAGCATCAGCAGGAATCCGATTACAATTATTACAAAGCCGATAGCAAGAAGTTTGTAATTTTCACGGCCGAGTGCAAAATTTAGTTTTTCCTTATTTTCATTTTTTGTTGCCATGACTCAATTATATAATTTATCCTCAGAAATAACAAGATAGCGGTTAACAGATAAATACGTTGAAACCAGGTTTATTAAAACTCCTGCAATTATCAAAAGAACACCGAGAAGGATCAGCAGGTTTGTGCTCTCAAAAGTAAAAAGCATAAGAAATTCTTTCTCAATAAGATAAAGGAGTCCCATGAGAAGAAGCATTGCCATCAGAGCCGCCAGTACTCCATGATAAATACTCCTTATCAGGAAAGGTTTTCTAATAAATGACCTTGTTGCACCTACCAGTTGCATTGTTCTGATCAGGAACCTCTTGGAATAGATTGCCAGTCTGATCGTATTATTTATTATAGTAACGGCGATGAGGAAGAGGAAGGAACTTATTATAAGCAGGAAAAGGCTGATCTTGCGCACATTTTCATTTATCAGAAAAAGAAGGGAATCCTCATACCAGACCTCCTTTACAAAGGGATACTCCAGAATGTATTTTTCAAACTTAACAACGCTGTCACGATTTGCATAGTTCGCAAAAAGGTAAACATCAATTGAAGGAGGGAGCGGATTATCCCCGAGAAAACTGATAAAATCCTCTCCCAGATCATTTTTCATTTTTACGGCAGCCTCATCTTTGGAAACATACTCTGTAGATTTCACAAATTGCCTGGCATCGAGGTCCTTCTGTAACATCCGGATATCTGCTTCCCTGGCATCATCATCCAGTATCACTGAAAAGGTGAGACTCTCCCTGAAATAATCTGACAATTCCTTTGTATTAATAATGACAAGACCCAGGATCCCTAGCAAAAAAAGCACCAGTGAGACACTTATTACAAGTGTCAGGTAAGAACCGCTTAGCTTTGCCTTCGAAAATCCTGCTTCCGTGTTTTTCACTTTATTCGACTATCGTAATCCATCCGAATTCATCCGGTTCATCACCATATTGAATACCGACCAGCTTATTGTATAGCTTCATTGTTACCGGACCAGGGTTACCATCCCTGCAATATTCATAGATCATGTTTTCATCCGGATCGACTATTTTGCCGATAGGGCTTATGACTGCTGCTGTTCCGCAGGCCCCGGCCTCACTGAATTCCGACAGCTCCTTAACAGGAACCTGACGGCGTTCAGTCTTTATACCCAGGCTTGCAGCCACCTCTATCAGGCTCATATTAGTAATCGAATTCAGGATTGATTCAGATTTCGGAGTGACATAGGTATTATTTTTAATTCCAAAGAAATTTGCCGGCCCGCATTCATCAATATATTTTTTCTCTTTTGCATCAAGGAATATTGCGCTTGCATATCCTCCTTCTTTCGCCGCAACACCGGCTCTGAGACTGGCAGCATAGTTGCCGCCAACCTTAAAGATCCCCGTCCCCTTTGGAGCAGCTCTGTCAACATCCCTGCATATCAGCATATTGACCGGTTTAATTCCACCCTTGAAATAAGGTCCTACCGGAGTGACAAAAATAATAAATGTGTATTCTGAAGCAGGTTTGACTCCAACTTCCGCCCCACTCCCATAAAGAAGGGGACGAATATAGAGGGTTGCACCGGAACCGTATGGCGGAACGAATCTTTTATTAAGCTGTACAACCCTTAAAACTGCTTCTTTGAACTTTTCGACAGGAAATTCTGCCATTTTAATCCCGCTTGCTGAAAATACAAGTCGTCTGGCATTTTCTACCCACCGGAATAATCTGATCTTACCGTCTTTTCCCATATATGCCTTCAGACCCTCAAAGGCTTCCTGTCCATAATGCAATCCTGTTGCTGCTATATGAATATCAATATACTCTGAATCAGATACTTCAAATTCTCCCCATTTGCCATTCCTGTAAAAACAACGCAGATTATAATCAGTTTTAATATAGCCGAAAGGCAGATTTTTCCAATCAGGATTTTCCATATCAACTAAATTTAAAGTATCCGGTAAAAGTACATTTTTATAACTAAACTCCGACAGAATTCATATCATAAAATCGATTATTTATACCACTCCTGAAGAGCTGTTATCTGCTCTTCCACTGAAACGCTTCTGAGCAGTTTCCCCGTTTTCGTAAGGAAATCATGATTTCTCAACAACTTTTTCTGGATATCTGTCCATGCCTTGGTGTTGGTTATGACCCCATGTTCATTCCTTTCCCTCATCAGCTTGTCAGTGAGCTTGATATAATCAATACGACCCAGGTAATCATACTTTGCATCATGAAGGATTTTATCAGCTAATGATTCATATTTCTCGGTAAAGGCATTTGTGATAAGATGCCTGGTCGCAATAATGTAACTCTCATCAAAACCGAAGCGGGGAAGGATCTCTCCCATCAGATTGAAGGCCGCTTCAGCGGGATTATCATAATCCGCCATATATCCTGTTATCAGAAAAATTGAAGCCAGTTTCAGATTTACATATATCTCTTCAGGCAATTGTTCAGCAGTTGCTATCAGTTCAACCTGAGAGGTTATGCTCCTGGCCAGCGGGGCATTGTGAAAATAGAGATCCGGAGGTGCTTCATCAACAAAGATCTTATTAACTGCTTCCTCAACATCCTCAACCTTGATAATCTGCATCTTAAACCGGAATCTGTCGTTTGGCAAACCCTTTTCATCACAGAGTTCAGGGATTATCCCTCTGACAAAGTACATGTCAAGCTCCCCTTTGTATTTTACGGGCATCTTTCCACGATGCTCACATATGAAAAAATCCTTTACAAACTCATATGTAGTTCCGGAAATATTAATCTTCCCTGCTTCTCCCGACGATTCCATCCGGCTTGCAGTATTAACAGTATCACCCCAGATATCATACGATAACTTTTTCTGGCCTACAACCCCTGCTATAACAGTTCCCGTATGGATACCTATCCTGATATCCCAATATTTCATACCCTGCAAGATCGAAGTTTCTTTGAGTTTGTTCATATATTGCTGCATCTCAAGGGCTGCAAGAATCACCTCAACGGGGTTGGTCCTGTTCTTTTCAGGTATTCCTCCTGCACACATATATGCATCTCCGATTGTCTTTATCTTTTCAATCCTGTATTTCTCAACAACTGAATCGAAATGAAAAAAGAACTTGTCAAGCTCATCTATAAGAACCTCAGGATCCATTTCTTCGGCAATCTGTGTAAAACCCTGAATATCTGAAAATAACACTGTAACAAAATTATATTTTGCCTTGGTGGCCTTTCCCTTTGCCATTATCTCATCAGCCGTGTTTTTCGGCAGGACATTCGCAAGAAGCGCCTCGGTCTTCTCCTTCTCAATCACAAGATCCTCAGTTCTTTTATTGATTATCTGTTCCAGAAGATATTGTTTACGGGCATACCTGAATTCAAGATGCTCGTAAAACGCCCAGACAACTGAAAGAAACAGGATCGGATAGAGTGCAAAAGCAAGCTTTGAAAAGTACCACATTGGCTTTATGATCAGATATATGGGATCCATTTCACCGGATTTGTTTTGAGGATCTATGAACCTTACCTGAAATGTATAGTGTCCTGCGGGAAGATTGGTATATTCCTTAAGGTTAACCTTTTCCCATGAAGATGGTTTTTTGTCAAAACCTGACAGGAAATACTGGTATGCATATCCCGATTCAGGTGTGATCCTGATAAGGATATTATTTTCCCTGAACCTGACTACCAGCTTCTTCTGTCCCGAACCATCCTTATCCGGAACTGATAATGCAGAATAAAGGTCAGAATCACCATTAATTATAATGGCAGCAATTTGAGGAACTATGACAGGGACATCCGAAGGTTGGGCTGATAATGGCAGACAAAGTAATGCTGAAAAGACAATTATTGTAAATGAAAAACATATCTTCCTCATTATCAGCATATACTTTTGAATTAACTGATCTGTTGTCAAAAATATCAATAAACTTTATTAACGCCAAACTTTAATGACCATTGTGGGATTACAGAACTTTCGTCACTTTTACTAATTTCGCGTCAGAAGTGTACAGCATAATGGAGATTATTTTTGCTTCAAATAACATCAACAAGATACGGGAGATCAGTAATGTCCTGGGATCAAGCTTTATTCTTCTCAGTTTGAAGGATATAGGTATGGATGAAGACATTCCTGAAAATGAACTGACTCTTGAAGGTAATGCTCTTCTAAAAGCAAGACATATTTTTAAAGCTACCGGGATGAATGTTTTTGCTGATGATACCGGGCTTGAAGTTGAGGCATTAAATGGCCAGCCCGGTGTTCATTCTGCCAGGTTTGCCGGAGAAAACAAGGATTCAGATGCCAATATTGAAAAGCTGCTTTCCCTGCTTGAAAATGAGAGTAACCGCAAAGCAAGATTCAGGACTGTAATAGCATTGATACTAAATGGCCGGGAACATCTTTTTGAAGGTTCAGTTGCTGGAACAATAATCAGCAAAAGAAGAGGGAAAGAGGGATTCGGATATGATCCGGTTTTTGTTCCGGAAGGGAACACACTGACTTTTGCAGAAATGGATCTGGACAAAAAAAACAAGATCTCTCACAGGGCAAAAGCATTTGAAAGACTGAGTTTGTTTTTATCGGAACATAAGTACTAGGAAACCAGTTATCTGGAAGACCTGATGAAAAAGCTTTTTCTTATATCAGGATTATTTCTCATTTTTCCCCGGCTTGACAGTCAGTCACCTGTCGGAACATGGACCGATCACCTGAGGTATAATACTGCCAAAAGCCTTGCTGTTACTCCTGAAAAGGTATATGCATCGACTGGCTCCTCTTTACTGGTCTATGATAAGAAGAATGCTGAGATCAACAAGCTGTCAAAAATAAACGGTCTTTCGGAAACCGGTATTAGCTCAATAGCCTGGTCAGAAGATAATGAGGTCCTTGTAATAGCATATTTAACAGGAACCATTGATCTGATTCATAAAAACACTATTTATAATCTGCCTGATATTGCAAACAAATATTTACCTGTAAGCAAGATCATCCACCGGATCAGAACATCAGGCAGATATGCTTATCTGTGCAGCAGCTTTGGCATTGTAGTAATAGACCTTGCTAAAAAGGAGGTCCATGACACCTGGAAACCTGGACCCGATTCCGGTTATAACGGGGTTTTTGATATAGCTTTCGGGCACGGCCGTGTGTATGCCGCTACATCCCAGGGCGTATGGTTTGCGGAGAAAACCGGTCAGGGACTTGCCTATTTCGGAAACTGGAACTGCCTGAATGAGCTTCCGGATCCTTATTCAAAATGCAACCATCTGATATTTTCCGGAAATAAGCTTTATGTAAATGTATCCCGGCCCGCTGAAACAGGTGACGAGGTCTATGCGGTGGGAACCGGTGCAGATCTTTTTTCTTTCTCAGACGGTGTATCCAACACTTCAATCGATTCCGCGTTCAGTGGATTTACAATTACCTCACCTGGTATGCTGAGATACTTTAACTTTGAAGGAGCCCATATTCGGACAATTTCTTCATACGGCTGGGGAATTCCGGATCTTTGGCAGGGGATTATTGAACAAGATTATATCTGGCTTGCCGATAAGAACTTCGGACTTGTCATTGCGGACGGATCATCAGAGTTTGTAAACCTCAAACTACCGGGTCCTTCTTCAAATGAAGCAGCAAACATAACATCCGGATCAGGGAAAACAATTATATGCGGAGGCGGGACTGATGGTTTGTGGAACAGTCTGAAAAGAGCTTTCATGGTTTCCGTTCACGAAAATTACCAGTTTACCAATATCGTTTCGCGAACCTCCAGAGATGCAATGCGGGCATGTGTCGATCCCGGTAACAGCTCTCACTTTTTTGTGTCATCATGGGGCGATGGATTATTTGAGTATAATGACAATATCCTCGTCAGGAAATTCGATGCTGAAAATTCCCCCCTGGCAAATGGAATGGTCCCGGGTTCAGGGATAAAGATCTGCGGACTGGCCATGGACAGATCAAAAAACCTGTGGATAACGCAGACCGACGCACCGGGCAGTCTGAAAATACTTAAGCCTGACGGGAGCTGGTCAGTCTCTCCTTTAACTATCGACGCGCCGATTATCGGAGATATCATATCAACTGAAAACGGGCTGAAATGGATTACTCTGCCGGAAGGCCATGGTTTGTTTATCATTGATGATAAAAATACACCTTTTGTGTTTACTGATGACAGATCCCGGAAGATGACAATAGCAGATAGTGACGGCAAAACAATTAATTCCGTTTTCTCCGCAGCCGAGGATCTTGAAGGAAATATATGGATCGGTACTGACCAGGGACCCGTGATCTATTATAATTCTGACGACATTTTTGAAGATGATGTAAAAGGTTACAGGATAAAGGTGGCACGAAATGACGGATCAGGCCTTGCAGATTACATGCTGGGAACAGAATCGATAACGGCAATTGCCGTTGACGGGGCTAACAGGAAGTGGCTTGGAACGAAAAGCTCCGGTGTCTACCTCCTTTCAGCCGACGGAACAACCCTGCTTAAAAATTACAATGAACGGAACAGTCAATTATTCTCCGATTCAATTGCCTCTCTTGCAGTTGATAATATCACCGGAGAAGTCTGGTTCGGCACTTCCAAAGGAGTTCTGTCAGTGCGCGAACTCGCAACTTCAGGGAAAGAGACTTTCAATAATGTTTATTCTTTCCCTAATCCTGTAATGGAAGATTATACAGGCAGTGTTACAATTACCGGACTGGTCACCGGTACACAGATTAAAATAACTGATATCAGCGGGAACCTGGTATTTGAAACGATATCTGAAGGAGGCCAGGCAATGTGGGATCTTTCAACTTATAACGGGCGCAGGGTATCAACGGGAGTATATCTTATATTCTGTTCTGACAATGAGGGTTCAAAATCGTATGTGACAAAAGTACTGGTTCTCGGAAGATAGTCAGTCCGTGATAAGGCTCTGTATTCTCTCTATCTGAAGCTGTTTGTTGACTTCCCTCAGGCTCCTTGCAGTTTTTGTAAAGTACTGATGCCCGGAGATGAATTTCACCTGCATCTTATTCCATTCATTCAGATCCTTCATCTTGTTCTGGGCTTTCAGCTCTTCGAAAAGAGTATTTGAAACAGGAATAAAATCGCTTCTGCCAAGATAATCAAGATCGGAGTCACAGATTATCTCTTCAAGGAGGTTTGCCGGTCTGGGGGGGAGCTTGGTCGCCAGTATAATGGAGCAAATGGTATCAATTTGTTTCGGGGTATAATTGTAATCCGGAAGCATCTTTTTTGCATACTCTGCTCCATGAAATTCATGGTTGTCAAATGAGACAGTGATCCCCGTATCATGAAAAAGCCCTGCCGTTTTCAGAAGAAGTATTTCCTCATCACTGCATCCTTCAGCCCAGCCAATAAGTTCGACCTCAGTAACCACATCAACAGTATGCTTTACATTATGATAGAATACGTAGTCAGGAAGTTCATTTTCAAGTTTGTCGAGAATTACTTCCTGCATATCAGTAAATTGTATCAGTCCGAATTTTATCTTGAATGATTCATTCGGAATAATCCCCAGGCCTTTTACCGAAAACTCCGGTTTCAATCCTTTAACCCTGTAAATCTGAAGATCGCCCTTATATTTGACAGGAAGCTTACCGTAATACTCGCAATCAAAGAATTCCTTGACAAGCTCATAGGTCATAACTGAAATCAATATTGAACCACCTTCAGAAAGAGCTTCCATGCGGCTCGCATTATGGACAGTGTCACCCTTGATATCATAGTTGATTTTCTTTTTGCCTGATACTGAAGCCGTGACCGGACCGGTGTGTATTCCTATCTTAAGATCCCAGATGCTTTTATTGCCGCTTCTTTTATCTTGTTCGTATTTTTTCAGAAAATTACGCATCTCCATTGCAGCCATAACTACATCTATTGGATTCGTAATGTTTTTCGCCGGTATACCCCCTGCACACATGAATGTATCACCTATGGTCTTGATCTTTTGTATTTTATATTTCTCAGCGATTGATTCAAACTCAAAGAAGATTTCATCCAGCTCATCCATAACTGAACCAGAATCCATTCCCTCCATCACCTTTGACAATCCGTGAATATCGGCGAACAGAACCGTCGCCATATTGAATTTTAAGGATTTTAATAGTTCCTGAGGTAGTTCCGGATGATGAGCTTTGAGCCTTTCGTTTTCATCAGCCAGTTTATCATTCTGCTTCACCAGTATTTTTATACGATCTTCTAATTCCTGGTTTTGCCTGGCCAGTTTGGCAATACGTTTAACTAGCTCCTCATTATTTGTTGAGATCATGATGCAGTTGATTGACCGGTAAATATAATAATTTTATATTTGAGTAATTGATCGGCTGAGATGCTCTACAAGACAAAAGGCATAATACTGCACCAGATTAAATATACCGATTCAGGAATTATAGCCCAGGTATATACCCGTGAATTCGGAAGGCAGTCCATTTTGATCAAAGGCATGAGGAGCAAAAAATCAGGGAAGCATAATGTTCTGTTTCAGCCAATGTTCATTCTTGATCTTGTATTTTATTACAGGGAATCCCGTAATATTCAGATGCTTAAGGAGTTCACCGTTTCATTTTCACCCTCGGATATTTACGCTGATGTAAAAAAAAGCTGTATGGCCGTCTTTATTGCAGAGATACTGGCCACTGTGCTGAAAGAGGAGACTCCCAATCATGAATTGTTTGATTTTATTGAAGATTCCATAAAATATCTTGATAACTGCGAATCAGGTTGTGCTAATTTCCATATTGCCTTCCTGATAGGACTCAGCAGTTTCCTTGGTTTTGAGCCCGGTCTCAGGACTGATCCGGAAAATAAATATTTCGATCTCATGAATGGTACATTTGTTTCTTTGCCTCCATTGCATTCATCGTATGCCGATCCGCAGGTGTCGGATATTCTTGCCTGCTTCTTTTCAACTTCTTTTGACCGGATGAGGTGCATTCCGCTTTCGGGAACTCTGAGGGATAAGGTTCTCGAAACAATTATCAGATATTTCAGGATACACCTTCCCGGATTGAAAAAAATAAATTCTCTTGAGGTACTGAAGGAGATTTTCTGCTGAGCCGAAAATAATCCCGGAATATTTTTCCCTATCTTTAATCCTTAAACCGGAGCTGATCCTATGGCTGTTATACCTTCACTTGTCAGGTGGTTTTACGCAAACCGGATAAACCAGATAGAACATTTCAAAAAATATCCGGTTGAGACGCAACAAGAGTCACTTCTGAAGATTATTGCAGGTTCAGTTTCAACTGAATGGGGAAAGAAATATGATTATTCCTCAATCCGGTCTGTCAGAGACTTTCAATCCCGGGTCCCGGTCAGGACTTATGAAGAATACCTTCCCTATATAGAAAGACTTCGGAAGGGAGAAAGCAATCTGACCTGGCCCGGCGATATCAGGTGGTTCGCAAAATCATCAGGAACCACTTCCGCTAAAAGCAAATTCATTCCGATCAGCAAAGAATCACTCTGGGGATGCCATTACCAGGCAGCAAAAGACATTCTTGCACTTTATACACTAAACAATCCCGGGACTAAAGTCTTTTCAGGTAAGGCACTTACCCTGGGAGGTAGTAATAAAATAAATCAGTTCAGCAACAAATCCATCTATGGTGATCTGTCAGCAGTACTGATCCGGAATGCACCGTTCTATGTTGAGTTTATCAGGACACCAAAACAAAAAATTGCCCTTATCGAAGACTTTGAGGAGAAGCTTGAACTTATCACTAAAGCGACTGTGCATCAAAATGTTACAAGCTTCTCAGGAGTGCCTTCCTGGTATCTCACACTGATCAAATACATTCTTGCCCATACCGCGAAATCAAGCCTTCTTGATGTCTGGCCCAATCTTGAAGTATTCTTCCACGGCGGGATCAGCTTTACACCATACCGTGAAATATATAAAAAGCTGATCCCGGGCGACCAGATGCACTATATGGAGACATACAATGCTTCTGAAGGTTTCTTCGGGATCCAGGATGATCCCTCGAGATCAGATATGCTCCTGATGCTCGATTACGGGATCTTTTATGAGTTTATTCCGTCAGATCAGATTAATTCCGGATCTCCCCGGATATATACTTTAGGGGAAGTTGAGAAAGGGGTGAATTATGCGATCATCATTTCAACCAATGGCGGCCTCTGGAGATATATGATCGGCGATACGATTGTATTCACTGACACAGATCCTTACAAATTTCGCATTTCGGGAAGGACCAGGCACTTTATCAATGCTTTCGGGGAAGAGGTCATTGTTGATAATGCTGACAAAGCGCTTGAGGCGGCATGCAGGGGGACAGGTGCAATTATTTCCGAGTACACTGCCGGACCAGTCTATATGGGAGAATCATCAAGGGGAACACATGAATGGATAATTGAATTTGAAATAAAACCGGATGATCTGAATAAATTCACTGATTTGCTCGATGATACTCTTAAATCGATCAATTCCGATTATGAAGCCAAACGTCACAAGGACATAAATCTTGTCAGGCCCGTTGTAAGATCTGCACCGCAAGGAACATTCAACCTGTGGCTTAAATCAAAGAACAAATTAGGTGGTCAGAATAAAGTCCCCAGACTTTCCAATACAAGGGAGTTCATTGAAGAATTATACGGATTTTTTAAGTTATGAGTGCCTGGAGTGCCCGGAGAACTTTAGGCACTCCGGACTTTAGGTACTTTTTTACTGTAAACACAAAACCTTTACTGATTTTTAGTAATTTTATGATCTGTAAAAAGTAATTTACTTAATAATGCATATAGCTATTGCGGGTAATATTGGATCGGGCAAAACAACTCTGGCAGGCCTTCTTGCCAAACATTATGGATGGACACCTCATTATGAGGATGTAGATGATAATCCATATCTGAATGATTTTTATGATGACATGCAACGCTGGTCATTTAACCTCCAGATATATTTTCTCAACTCAAGGTTCAGCCAGATCCTTGAAATAAGGAAATCTGACAAGACCATTGTCCAGGACAGAACTATCTACGAGGATGCCTATATTTTTGCCCCGAACCTTCACTCAATGGGACTGATGGCAACCCGCGACTTTGATAATTACACATCTCTTTTCAAGATGATGAGTTCGCTCATCCAGCCCCCCGATTTGCTGCTTTACCTCAGGGCATCGGTCCCGACACTGGTGAACCAGATCCAGAAAAGAGGGCGTGAATATGAGAGCTCCATCCGTATAGATTATCTCAAACGGCTCAACGAACGTTATGAAGCATGGATCCAATCCTATAAGCTCGGGAAAATGCTGATAATCGAGGCGGATCATTATAACTTCCCGAATAACAACGACCATCTCAGCGAAGTGATCGACAAGATCAACGCAGAGCTGCACGGATTGTTTTAAGTAGAAACGGCATTCTGTCGTTTCTACTTAACATCTGCTTTGGGAGCCGGAGTTAAAGCAACCTTTACATAGTTTTCAGTATCCAGGTACTTACCGGCAACCTTTTTTATGTCCTTACTGGTAAACGAGTTGACGAAAGTCTTATATTCATCCAGCGTCAGAAGCCGGTCGCCGTTGAGGTAAAGGTTCTGAAGAGCTGAAATCCAGAAATTGTTTTCTTTCAGCCTGGTTTCACGTTCTCTGATCAATGTCTCCTTCACTTTATTTAAATCTTCCACAGCAGGTCCATTCTTTTTGATTTTCGACATTTCATCCAGCACTATCTGCGAAAGCTTAGAGATACTGTCGGGATCACATCCCCAAGTGGATGTAATAGTGTATTTCGGTTCAGGATACTTTACAGGACTTCCGTTGAAGCTGACCCCATATACCCCGCTCTGTTCTTCACGCATCGATTCCCTGAGCTTTATCGAAATAATATTCATTAACATGGTGAATCCCTGGCGGTACTTGTCCTTCCATTTAAAATCTCCTTTCCACACCATGGCCACCAGGCTCTGGGGCTCTGAATTCTTAGGAACCTCCACGACAACTTTTCCGGCCGGAAATCCTGGCGTTACATCTTTCCATGTCTCCTTTCTTCTTGTGGACGGAAGTCCGCCGATATACTTCTCAAGAAAGGGGATCACTTCATCAGTTTTGAAATTACCAACCATAAGATATGTAAAATCGCTTGCATCGGCAAAGCGGTCCCTGTAAATCTCAAGAAGCCTGTCAAGGTTCACCTGGTCAAACTGAGCCTCGGTTGGAACGGCAATTTCTCTTGGAGAGTTCATCGATACTATTTTAGTCAGGGTATCCTGAAAGATCACCTGCGGATTTGCCCTCAGAGGCTTGATCATGTTCTTCATCCTGGAGATATATGCCTTGAAGGCGTCTTCATCTTTACGGATGCTGGTGAAATAGAGAAAATTCAGCTGCAGCATTGTCTCAAGATCCTTAGGTGAA